>Ga0247841_10000831_pt1 | contig 76171 bp, 55 predicted proteins | sample LaCruzMarch2015__2_FD_192410 | JGI IMG/M metagenome (GOLD analysis project Ga0247841, IMG submission 192410) | Freshwater microbial communities from meromictic Lake La Cruz, Castile-La Mancha, Spain - LaCruzMarch2015_18m | ecosystem: Environmental > Aquatic > Freshwater > Lake | place: Spain... | reverse complement strand
CAGAAAATAAGCTTCAAGAGGTCCAAGATATGCTTAATGACAGGCCTCGTAAAGTTTTAAATTGGAATACGCCTAACGAAATATTTACTAAATCTGTTGCACTAGAAACTAGAATGTAAGCAGTCACTTTTGGGACAGCCACTTTTTGTAAGCAGGAGATAAAAATGGCGACGATTGATGATTTTAGGAAGCTGGAATTAAGAATTGCCCGGATCCAAGAAGTTAATGACCATCCGAACGCGGATAAGTTATTAATCTTAACGCTAGATTTAGGTGATCGGCAAAAACAAGTGGTGGCCGGGATCAAGAATCATTATTCTAAAGAAGAGCTTATCGGTAAACAAGTGGTTTTAGTGGATAATCTGGACCCGGTGATTTTACGGGGAGTAGAAAGCCAGGGAATGATTTTGGCGGGTTCAGATGAAAATATCCTGGCAGTAGTAAGCCCCGACAAAAACCTGAAATTGGGGAGTATTGTCAAGTGATCAAGCAATTTGTTCCTCAGGAGTTTTGCCTTAAATGCCGGGGTTGTTGCCGGTTTAAGGAAGCAAACTCTGTGTGGAGCCCCTGTCTTTTGGATGAAGAGATTCAGGAATTACTGGATAAACCGGAAATTCCGGCCGCCTCGATCTCGATTGGCCGCCGGTTACAACTAATAGCTAATCCTAACGGCGCGGATTTTATCTGCCCGTTTTTGGAAATTTTGGATAACAAATGTAAAATTTATAGTATTCGTCCGTTTGAATGCCAGCTCTATCCTTTCTTGATTAATTTACGTAAGAATAAGGTTCTATTGACGGTGGATTTAAATTGCCCTTACGCCTATGAACGGATAAACAGCCAGGAGGTTAAGGAGTATATTGTTTATCTAACTGGCCAGCTTAATTCTACACCGCTGCTTTCCAGGCTTAAAGATAATCCTCAAATTATCCAGGCTTATGAAGAAGTAAGAGAAGTTGCAGAATTAAACCTGCCTCATGAAATTAAATAAGCTCTGTTTAAAAGATCAAAAGGTATTTAACCGGTATCTGTCCTTTTCTATTCATGAGCTGGCGGCGTATTCTTTCGCGAATATTTATATTTGGAAGGCGCTCTATGACATTGAATGGGCGATCATTGCCAACAGCCTTTGCGTGTTTTTTCGCGATCAGCTGGGTTGTTTTATGTATCTGGCGCCGTTGGCCAGGCAGAGGCGGCCAGAGGTTATTGCGCGGGCTTTTGCGATCATGGATGAGATTAATAAAAATAAGGATATTTCGCGTATCGAAAATATCCAGCAGGAGGATTTAGGCTATTATCGTTCTCTGGGATATTTGTGTGTTGAAAAATATCCGGATTATCTTTGCTGGCGCGGCGATTTAGCGTTATTTAAAGGAAATAAATTTAAATCTCAACGCGCCGCTTATAATTATTTTATTAAACATTATGATTTTAAGGTGAGCGTGTTGAAATTGGCAAATCAGGCGGGCTGTTTAAATTTATTTACCTCCTGGATAAAAGAGCGCCAGGGGCAATCTAACGATGCTGTCTATCGCGGGATGCTCGAGGATAATCGCCGGGTAATTCAAGAGGCATTCACTAATTATAAACAGTTGCATTTAGAAGGTATTCTGGTTAGAGTGAATAAAGAGATTAAGGCTTTTAGTTTTGGCTACCGGCTGAATAAGAATATATTTTGTATACTTTATGAGATTACGGATCTGGCGGTTAAAGGGCTGGCGCCGTTTATCTTCCGTCAGTTTAGCCAAACCTTAAAAGGTTATCAGTACATTAATATTATGGATGATTCCGGATTAGAGAATTTGCGTAAAACCAAACTGGCTTATAAACCCGCGCGTTTAATTCCGGCCTATATTCTAACCCGAGATGACCGAAAATATTGACGAAGTAGAATTCACTTTATTTGACACTGAAACCACCGGGCTTGATCCGCTTACCGGGGACCGCATCGTGGAATTAGCCGGCTTAAGAGTTAAAGGCCAAGCCAGGATAGCTGAATTTGACGCGCTGGTTAATCCCGGCCGCTTGATTTCCGCGGGAGCTTTCGCGGTGAATAAAATTACTCCGGAAATGCTTAAAGACGCCCCGAGCATAGAAAAAGTAATGCCTAAGTTTCTAGAATTTATTCAAGGCAGCTGCCTTTGTTCCTACAACGCGGAATTTGATTTAGGTTTTCTAAATAATGAGCTTGAATTAATTGGGGCTCCGGTAATCGATAATCTAGTTGTTTTTGACGTCTTGACCATGGCCAAAAGGCTCTTGCCCGGCCTGGCGCGTTATCCGCTTTGGTTTGTAGCCCAAGAACTAAAAGTTAAATTAACGCAAAAACACCGGGCTTTTGCCGACGTGGAAATGACCTGGGAGGTTTTTAACAAGCTTAAAATTATTTGCCAGGAGAAAGGTATCGGTTTTACCGATTTCTCTAAGCTTTTTGCTTATAAGCCTAAGAATCGAGGGGACGGTTCTATTTCTTATAATAAGGTGACAGTCACAAAAAGCGTGACAGTCACCTTTCCTAAAAAATACCGTCCCCTTTGATTTTAAAGATATGCTGCTTAAAAATAGAAAATTAATTCCAGCGGAGCTTAGAAAATACCTGCGCTTGGATACGGTATTTCCGGTGCAGTTCCGCTTGGAAGAGCCGAAGGGAGAAGTTTATCTTTCTGGCTGGCTGCAGGGGTTTACTAATAATATTAGCCCGGGCGGGATCTGCCTGGCGATAAATAATCTTGATCCGCGGTTTATCGAGCCGCTCAAGAGAAAAAATATTAAATTATCAGTAGAGATTGATATTCCGGTTAGCAGGCAGCCTATTTACGCGCGGGCCAGCGTAGTTTGGGTCAAAGATATTTTTACGGATAAACATCAGTATCTGGTAGGCATAAATTATGATAATATATCAGCCAAGCAAAATAAAAAGTTTATGCGCTATGCTTGGCTAAAAAAACTTTTTGTCCCGGTAGTTTTGGCGCTAGTGGTTATTTTGGCGTCCTGTTTAGGCGCCAACAGCTATTTAAATTTTAAATTAACCCAAAGCAACAAACTGCTGATTGAAAAACTGGCGATGGCCTTAAAAGATTCCAGCTTGGCCAAACAAAAAATGGAAGATCTGGCTATTCAGCGGAAAAATTTTGTGTCAAAATTAAAAATTCTCCAGGAGCGGATTAAATCCGTTCAATCTCAAAAGGAAAAAATTCAAGCCGGCGGCTTAATTCAGGTTAACCAGCTAAATGACCAGATCGCCAGCCTGGCCCAGGAAAAATTTGTTTTGGAGGGCAAGCTGGCCGCGGCCGCGCGCGATGAGAATCTGGCTGCTAAAGAATTAACCCAGCTGGACCAAAAGAAGGCGGCGCTGGAAAAAGCGAATTTTGACAAAATGTATCAGTGGCTTAAGCTTCATCAAAATAGCCGGACCGGATTAGCGGCCAGTTTTGAGGGGGATAAAGAGATTGCCAACTGGTCCTTTACTTATGACCAGGCTTTGCTTATTCAGGCGTATACGCGATTTTTAGATTTTGGCCGCGCTAAGAAAATTCTGGATTTCTTTGCCAATGATGCCCAAAGAAAAAACGGCTGGTTTCTTAATGCCTATTATTCCGACGATGGCGCTCCGGCGGAGTTTATCATGCACAGCGGGCCGAACCTCTGGCTGGGCCTGGCCATTATGCAGTATACGCAAAGCACCCGGGATAAAAGTTATTTAGGTTTAGCGGAAAGTATCGCTGAAACGATAATTAATCTGCAGGATAAAGATACCGATGGCGGTATCCGCGGCGGGCCCGCGGCAGGATGGTATTCCACTGAGCATAATCTTGATGCTTACGCGTTTTTTAATATGTTAGCCAAAGTTACGCAGAAAACAATTTATTCTGGCGCCGCTGCCAAGGCCATCAACTGGATGGTGAAAAATACTTATAACCGGCAGGATTTACCGGCTAAGCGTGGTAAGGGGGACTCAACTATTGCTACGGATACTTATGCCTGGAGCATTGCCTCGATTGGCCCGGAAAAGTTATTTGCTTTGGGCATGGATCCGGATAAAATTTTGGAATTCGTGGAGGAGAATTGCGGTGTTGAGGTTAATTTTACGCGCTCCAATACGCAGAGCGTAAAAATAAAAGGGTTTGATTTTGCCCCGCAGAGCCATATGGCCAGGGGCGGGGTAGTCTCTTCTGAATGGACAGCGCAAATGATCGTGTCGTATAAGATTATGGAAGAATTTTATTTGAAAAAAGTGGATAAAATTAAAGCGGCTAATTATGGCGCCAAAGCCCGGATGTATTTAAGCGAATTAGGCAAAATGATTATCTCTAGCGCTTCCGCGTCCGGCCAAGGCGAGGGCTGCCTTCCTTACGCTACTTTGGAGCAAGTAGATACCGGGCATGGCTGGGCGACTCCCAAGGGCAGCCATACGGGTTCGGTATCAGGTACGGCCTACGCCCTTTTTGCTTATTATGGTTTTAATCCTTTGAGGCTTAAAGAATGAAGCGCAAGCAGGTAGTTTTCCATGGTTAATAAAAAGCGGCTGACAGAAACGATCAAAAAATTAATTTCCCTGGATTCCCAGAATCCTCCTGGAGATGAGCGTAAAATTGCCGAGTTCGTAGGTAAATACTTAAAAGATTTAGGATTAAAAATTAAAACCTACGCCTTTAGCAGTAAAAGGGTTAATGTTTTGGCGGTATTGCCAGGGGAAAAACGCCTAAAATCATTACTGCTTACTCCGCATTTGGATACTGTTTGCGCCGGAAGAAGCTGGAAAACTCCGGCATTAAGAGCTAAAATTATCGGTAACCGGATTTACGGCTTAGGCGCCACGGATTGTAAGGGGAATTTAGCCAGCGCTTTAGAAGCAATTAATGCCCTGGTTGAAGGCGGGGTTAAGCTGGATTATGATTTAATCCTCGCGGCAACCGCGGATGAAGAAAGCGGTTCAGCTCTAGGCTTAATCCCTCTACTTGAGCGTAAGCTTTTAAAAGCCGATGCCGCGGTGGTCTTGGATGCTGATGACTTTGAAATTGTAATCACCCAAAAAGGATTAATCCACCTAACGGTGCGCCTGTTTGGTAAAAAAGCCCACGGCGCCTATCCCTGGTTAGGAGTTAATGCTATAGACTTGGCAGCTAAAATAATCATTGACCTTAAAAACCAGCATCAGCATTATGTTAAAAACAAATATTTGCGCGCGCCCACGATAAATGTCGGGACGATCAAGGGGGGAGATAAGGTTAATGTCGTCAGTGACTGGTGTGAATTCCAACTGGATTTTAGGTTTCTCCCCGGTTCTTCCGAGAAAGAAATTTTACGCTCTTTAAGAGAAATAATTACCAAATACACTAAAAATTATAAAATTGAAATTCAGGGGGTTCAGGATCCTTATTATATTTCTCCGCGCCATCCTTTGGTAAGCAGTCTAGTTTGCGCGATGCAAAGTTTAAAAATTAAGCCGCGGATCAGCGGATCGGAAGGGGCAACGGTAATAACTTTTTTTAAAGCCCTGAATATTCCGGCGATTGCCACTGGTTTTGGCACAGAAGGCTGCGCGCATATCGCTGATGAGTATGCCTGCTTGGATAATTTGTATAATGGTTCAAGAGTCCTGGTGGAGTTTTTAAAAAATTATAATTTTAAATAAAGGGGACGGTTCTATTTTTTATAGAACCTGTCCAATAAAAAATAGAACCGTCCCCATGTTTTATTCATAAGGAGGGAACATGGAATCTTTGATCATTACTAAAAAACCCCGGCTGAAAAAACCTTATCTTATTGTTGCTTGGCCGGGAATGGGCGAGGTGGCATTCAAAGCCGCGGAATATTTGATCCAGGAGCTTAAAGCGCAAGAATTCGCGCGAATTATACCGGATGAATTTTTTTACCTGACCGGAAGCGTTATTTCAGCCGGGATATTAGAACTCCCGCCGCTTCCTCAGGGGAAATTTTATTATTGGAAAAATCCCCCGGTAAAAGGCGTTGATTCCGGTAAAAATGATTTAATTATTTTTTTAAGCAATGCCCAGCCGGATTTAGCTAAAGCCGATAGTTATCTCCAGGCGATTATCGGCCTGGCCAGGGAGCTGGGCGTGGAGACAGCCGTAAGTTTTGCTTCTATGCCCCAGGCTGCGGATCATACCCAGGATTCCGGAGTTTGGTTTGCCGCCACGGACCAAAAAACAAAAGAAAGTTTAAAGAAATATAATTTCGCGGCTTTAGTGGACGGCCAGATTAGCGGGATGAATGGTTTATTTCTGGGGATTGCCAAAAAAGCCAAGCTGCCAGGGTTCTGTTTGTTGGGGGAGATCCCTCTTTATACCATACAGATTGAAAATCCTAAGGCTTCCGCGGCGGTACTTACGGCTTTAGGAAAAATATTGAATATCCAGATCAATGTAGCGCCGTTAAAAGAGCAGGCTCAGGCGATGGAAAATGAAATTAATAAATTATTGGAATATTTGAAACTAGGCAGCGCCGGCATATCCGCTCCTATCGGCGCCGAAGAGGTGGAGTTGATTAAAAAAACCTTAAGCCAGCTTACCAACTTGCCTGTTTCGGTAAAAGAAAAAATTGAGAAGCTTTTTGTGGAAAGCCGCCAAGATATCGCCAAAGCCAAAGAATTAAAAATTCAACTGGATAATTGGAATGTTTATAAGGAGTATGAAGATAAATTTCTAGACCTTTTTAAAAAGAATATGGATAAGGGGAATTAATGCGTAAGGAAATTAAGGTTTTGCTTTTTGATCTAGGCAGGGTTTTGGTGGATTTTGACCATTTTAGGTCAGCGGAAAGGATAGCGGCTTTTTGTTCCAAGACTCCCCGCCAGATTTATGACCTTTTTTTTGAATCTGGCGCGACTATTGACTTTGAGGCCGGAAAAATAACACCGCAAGATTTTTATCTTCAGGTTAAACAGATGCTGGATTTGCGGCTTAGCTATGATTCGTTTGAGCCGATCTGGAATGATATCTTTTTCTTAAGCGCTAAGAACCGCTTGGTTTTTGGCTTAGTGAATAACTTGCGCGCTAATTATAAAACAGCGATGCTTTCTAATATCAACATTCTGCACTACGAGTATTTGAAGAAAAATTTTCCGGTATTCGGAGTTTTTGATAAAATTTTTCTTTCCTTCCAACTGGGTTTAGTCAAGCCGGATAAGGAAATCTATAATTTGGTTATTCAGGGCCTGGGAGTCAGTTCGTCAGAAATATTTTATACTGATGACCGGCCGGAATTAGTCCAAAGCGCCAAATCCTTAGGCATCCAAGGCTATGTTTTTACTAATTTTGGCCAATTAATCAATGATCTTAAGGACAACGGAATAAATCCTTTACCGCGGTGTCAATGACAGTTTTTAGTTTTATAAAATACAGCGCTTTAGCCCTAAAGAACTAAATCCTCCGACGATAAAATCAAAAGCATTTTTTACGCGTTTAAGCAAAAAATACTTGACAATGCCAATATATTGTGGTAAAAAAAGAGCATAGATACTATATTTTGGGTAAATTTTTGGAGGATTATAACTAAGTTGGAAAAAATTGGATAGTTACTTAAGGGCTCAAAAGTAAAGAAATTGAAAACTGAGCCCTTATTTTTTTAAAACAAGGGGACGGTTCTCTTAAAAAAGAGAACCGTCCCCGGGATTCCCGGGATTCTAAAAAATAACAGAACCATCCCCGGGATTTTCGAGTAGATTATTATGAAAACCGTTGGTTTAACTTACGATTTAAAAACCGATTATAAATTTAAAGAAGGGGATCCGCTGGATGCCAACGCGGAATTTGATTCTTTATCGACCATTGATGTTATCGCTGAGGCGATTGCCGCTAACGGTTTTAAAGTCAAGAAGATCGGTAATGCCGCTAATTTGCTGGAAAAAATCGATCATTTGGGAGTGGATATTGTTTTTAATATCTCCGAGGGCTTAAGCGGAAGAAACCGGGAATCTCAAGTGCCCATTTTACTGGAAATGGCCGGGGTTCCTTTTGTGGGCGCGGATGCCTTAACTTTAGGGCTTACTTTAGATAAGGTGATGGCGAAGAAAATTTTTATTGCTGAAGGAATTCCCACTCCTAAATTTTTTGAAGTCAGCTGTGCTCAAAGTTTGATTAATCAGGACCACTGCGCGTTTCCCTTAATTGTTAAGCCGCGTTTTGAAGGCTCATCCAAGGGGTTAAGTGAAAGTTCACGCGTGGAAAACCTGGATGAGCTTGCCAAACAAGTGGATTTTATCGTTAAAACCTATAAGCAGCCCGCCCTGGTTGAAGAATTTATCTGTGGGCAGGAATTTACCGTGGCGATCGTCGGCAATGAAAATCCTGAAGTGATGCCGGTAGTCCAGATAAAAATAGACGGAAAATTAAAATTAAACGATAAATTTTACACCTTCGCGCGGATTACTTCTGACCGCCTGGAGTATATCTGCCCGGCCAAGATCTCCGGCGACTTAAAGAAAAAGCTGGATGATTTAGCTTTGAAGGTTTACCGCGCCGTGGAATGCCGGGATTTTGGCAGAGTCGATTTTCGAGTTGACAATAACGGCAATCCGTATGTCTTAGAGATAAACCCCTTACCTTCTTTATCCACGGAGGATGTTTTTATGCTTTTGGCTAAGAACATTGGCATTACTTATGAACAAATGGTGGGTAAGATCTTAAATAGCGCTATTCTCAGGAATGGATTAGGATAAGGTGACAGTCACAAAGAGCGTGACAGTCACCTTATCTGGTAAGGTAACAGTCACAAAGAGCGTGACATAAATTGCTCATAGGATAATAGGATAAAGTGACTGTCACGTTTTTTGTGACTGTCACTTTATCTGGTCAGGAATAAGTTAAATGGAGGTTTGTAACAGAATGAGAGTTGCTTTGACTTATAATTTAAAAAAGAAAGACCCCTTAAAGCCGGCGGATTATTTTTCTGAATGCGATTCCCAGGAGACGATTAATTCCGTGGTCGCGGCGCTTAAAACCAAAGGCCACTGTGTTGAAGCTATCGACGTGGAATACCCGGCTTTGTTTTCTTATTTTAAAAATAACCGCGTAGACATGGTGTTTAATATTGCCGAAGGAAAACACGGGCGTTTCCGCGAAAGCGAAGTGCCGGCGGTGTTGGATTATTTAAATATTCCTTATACCGGTTCAGATACTTTTTCTTTAGCTTTGGCGTTAAACAAGGCGTTGACTAAGAAAATACTTAAAGCGGATAACATTCCCACGCCTAATTTTCAACTTTTCGTAAAAGGTTTTGAGGTATTGGATCCGGATTTAAGGTTCCCGCTTATTGTTAAGCCTAATTGTGAAGGGTCAGCCAAAGGCATTAATAAAACAAATGTCGTGCATAATGGGCAAGACCTGGCGGCCAAGGTTAAGGAGTGTATTCATGTTTACCGGCAGGAGGCTCTGGTTGAAGAGTTTATCGAGGGTAAAGAGCTGACGGTAGGTATTCTGGAAAATGGGAAAACACACGTGCTGCCGATTTTAGAAATTGATTTCTCTAATTGTAAAAAAAGCGGAGAGTACTTTTATTCCTGGAAGATGAAAGAATTTCAGGGCAATAGTGAATTAGGGTTAGTTCCGGAGTTTTATTGCCCGGCCAGGCTGGATAAAGACACTCAAGAAAAAGTTAAAGATATCGCCTTGCGTACCCACCGGGCTGTGGGTTGTTTGGATATTTCGCGCACGGATATCCGTTTGGATAAATTTAATGTGCCTTATGTTTTGGAGATCAATCCCCTGCCGGGGCTGGATCCCAAAGAATCTAATTTCCCGATTATGGCTTATGCCGCCGGGATGAAATATGAAGATCTTATTGAGGCCATCCTTATCAGCGCCTCGGAAAGGACAAAGGCTTAAATTGAATAACCCCGCAAGTTTAGAAAATCAAAAAGTACAGATTGAAACTCCGGTTATTTACCGGCCGGTGAAACGCGCGCGTGATTATCAACAAATTTCTCTTTATAAAGATGTTAATCCTTTGGATTGGGAAGATTGGCATTGGCAGCTCAAGCACAGAATTTGCGCCAAAGAAGAATTAGCCCAAATTATTAAGCTTACGCCGGAAGAGGAAAAGGGAATTGATAAAGCCAAGGGCCGCTTAGCCATGGCGATTACTCCTTATTGGGCAAGCCAGATTGACGCGGAAGACCCAAATTGCCCGATTAGAAGGCAATCCGTTCCGGTAAATGATGAATTTTCTATTTCTCCCCATGAAATGGCTGACCCCTGCGCTGAAGACCGGGATTCTCCCGCGCCGCATTTGGTGCACCGTTATCCGGATAGAGTCTTGTTATTGTCTACGGACCATTGCGCGATGTATTGCCGGCATTGTACCCGCCGGCGTTTAGTCGGAGACCATGAAGAAAAAGGCCTTAATCCGGAAACTAAATTTGACGCGGCCATAGAGTATATCAAAGCCAACCGCAAGATCCGGGATGTGTTAATTTCCGGAGGCGACCCGCTTACCTTAGAAGATGAAGTATTAGAATCTTTAATTTCAAAAATCCGCGCGATATCCCATGTTGAATTATTGAGGATCGGCACGCGCATTCCGGTATCTTTGCCGCAGCGGATTACTGAAAAATTAGTCTTGATGCTTAAAAAATATTCACCGATTTGGATGAGTATTCATTTTAATCATCCTAAAGAGATCACTAAACGTTGTAAAAACGCTTGTGACCTGCTGGCTGAAAGCGGCATACCTTTAGGCAGCCAATCCGTCCTGCTTAAGGGGATTAATGACCGGCCATTTATTATGAAACGCCTGGTGCATGACCTTTTGCAGATCAGGGTAAGGCCGTATTACATTTATCAATGTGATCCGGTCAGGGGCACGCAGCATTTTCGCACTCCGGTAGCCACGGGAATAAATATTATTGAAAAATTACGCGGGCATACCTCCGGTTACGCTGTTCCGACCTATGTTATCGACGGCCCGGGCGGCGGCGGGAAAATTCCCGTGGGGCCAAATTATATTCTTTCTCAGGCCAAAGGTAAATATGTATTGCGTAATTACAAAGGCAAGATTTATACCTATCTGGAATAAAAACCAGGGGACGGTTCTCTTTTTTATAATATAAAAAAGAGAACCGTCCCCTGGATTCTAGTGAAAACAGAACCGTCCCCGGATTCTAAGAAAGAAGGTACCAGATGAAAATAAGCGCGTTTGCGATTAGCGAAATTACTTTAGGGTTACATAATGTTAAAGAAGCCAGGCTGGATCAGGTAGACAAGCTTGTCCTAGCGAAGAAGAAAACTTATCCGAAGGTGGAGTTAGTGGGCCAGGATGGGGCTTTGGAGGCAGACGCGATTATCATCCCCCTAGATGCCAAAATGGATTTAATTCTTCATGACCTTGATTTTGTGGAAACCCGTTTGGCTAAGGCTCCGGCGGAGAATGAAAAAGTAATTTTGAATAAAATCAAGGGAGCTTTGGAAAAAGAGGAGTTTATTTCCACGTTGGGTTTAACCACCCCGGAAAAAGAACTTATTTCCGGATACGGTTTATTTACGCTTAAACCAATAGTGGTAATTAAAAAAGAAGAGTTAATTGATCCGGGCACGCTTTTGGCTAGAGTATTAGCTGAAAGTAAATATATCTGTTTTTTAACTGTAGGAGATAAAGAAAACCGCGCTTGGCTAATTAAACAGGGAACTCGCGCTTGGGAAGCGGCCGGGGTAATTCATTCCGATATTCAGCAAGGTTTTATCCGCGCTGAAATTATAAGCTTTGCTGATTTTATTGCTTGCGGAGGGGAAACTCAAAGTAAACAAGCCGGCAAGATGCGCCTGGAACAAAAAGATTATATTATGCAAGACGCGGATTTAGTTAATTTCCGGTTTAATAAATAAAGAAATAAACGGGAAAGGTGACAGTCACAAAAAGCGTGACAGTCACCTTTTCGAAAAACACGGGGACGGTTCTCTTAAGAGAACCGTCCCCCGGATTCTATTCTTTAAATGATTAAAATTAAGCGGGCATTAATCAGTTTATCAGATAAGACCGGCATTGTGGAGTTAGCCCAAGAATTAAGGAATTTTGGCGTGGAGATTATTGCTACGGGCGCTACGGCAAAGTTTCTGCGTGAAAATAACATCGCGGTAATTGACGTTTCCGCGTATACGGGTTTCCCCGAGATGCTCGATGGCCGGGTAAAAACTTTGCATCCGGCGATTCACGCCGGCCTGCTTGCCCGGCGCGATAACCCGTTGCATCTGCAAAAATTGATTGAACATAACATCGGGTTGATTGACCTAGTCGTAGTTAATTTATATCCTTTTGAAAAAATCATCCGCAAGTCGCCTGTAGATATCGCCGAAGCTATTGAAAATATTGATATCGGCGGGCCGGCGATGCTGCGCTCGGCGGCTAAAAATTATCAGTCTGTGGCGGTAATTTGTAACCTGCGGCGTTATCCCCAAGTAATCGCCCAATTAAAGAAAAATAACGGCTGCTTGAGCGAAGATTTAACACAGCAATTAGGTATTGAAGTTTATGGTTATACTAGTAGATATGACGCGGCGATATATACGTATTTAAGTAAACAGTTTACAGTTAACAGTTTACAGCGTACAGAGTTTCCTGAAGAGTTGGCTTTAAGTTTTGAGAAAATACAGGATTTGCGTTACGGGGAAAACCCGCATCAAAAAGCCGCTTTTTATAAAGAAAGAGGCGCCTGCGCGGGCTTGATTAATTTTAAGCAATTACAAGGAAAAGAACTTTCTTTTAACAACATCCTTGACCTTAATTCCGCGGTGGAGTTAGCCAAAGAATTCCAAAATCCCGCGGCGGTGATGGTTAAACATAATAATCCCTGCGGCGCTGCCGAAGATAAGGAGTTAAGCAGGGCATATTTAAATGCCTGGAAAACCGATAAGCTCTCGGCATTTGGCGGTATTGTCGCGTTAAATAGGAAGCTGGATTTAAAAACGGCTAAGCTGATAATTAAAAGCGGATTTTTAGAATGCATTATTGCCCCGGGTTTTAATCAGGAAGCTCAAAATTTATTTAAAGAAAAGAAAAATTTACGCCTGCTCCAGTTGGATGATTGGAGCCTGGTTGGAGATCTGCAGCTGAAGCGGGTTTCCGGCGGTATGCTCTTAGAAACTAATGATTCACTTACTTTGGATATTAATAATCTTAAAGTAGTGACCAAGAAAAAACCCAGCAAGGCTCAAACGCGAAGTTTGATTTTTGCCTGGAAGGTAGCCAAACACGTAAAATCCAACGCGATTGTTTTAGCCGCTGGGACTAAAACCACGGGTATTGGCGCCGGGCAAATGTCCCGCGTAGATTCGGTAATCATTGCCAAAACTAAATCTTCTCAACCTGGCCAGGATTGCTGTTTGGCTTCCGATGCTTTTTTCCCCAAGGCGGATGCCATATCCTGGGCGCGTAAAGCCGGAGCCAAAGCTATAATCCAGCCCGGAGGTTCTATCGCTGATCAGGAGATCATCGCTGCTTGCGATAAATATAAGCTGGCTATGGTTTTTACAGGCATCAGGCATTTTAAGCATTAAAAACAAGGGGGAAAAGGTGACAGTCACAAAAAGCGTGACAGTCACCTTTTCGAAAAACACGGGGACGGTTGTATTTTTTTGGCAAAGGTGACTGTCACGCTTTTTGTGACTGTCACCTTTGCCAAAAAAATAGAACCGTCCCTTGGATTTATAAAAGATGGCCTACCCGGAAGTAATCAGCTATTTAAACTCTTTTACTGACTACGAAAAACACACACAATATTCCTATAAAAGAGATTTAACCTTAGCGCGTATCCGAGGCTTCCTGGCGATTATCGGTAATCCCCAAAAGTTCCTGCGGATTATCCATATTGCCGGATCCAAAGGCAAGGGGTCAACTTGCGCTTTGGCTGCTTATATTCTTAAGGCGGCAGGTTTTAGCGTCGGACTCTATACTTCACCCCATTTAAATGATTTTAGGGAAAGAATCCGGGTTCTTTCGCCCTCTGTTTACAACCGCAGGAGGCCGGCCAAAGATTTTGAAGGCATGATTTCTAAAAAGGAATTATCTGCCTTGGTTAAAGAATTAAAGCCGGCGATTAATAAATATAATCGTTATTCAAAATATGGCCAGCTTTCGTTTTTTGAGGTTTATACCGCTTTAGCTTTCGTGCATTTTAAGCGCCAGCAAATTGATTTTGCCGTTTTAGAAACCGGTATGGGCGGCAGGCTGGACGCGACTAATGCCGCCGACTCTCTGGTTTGCGGGATTACCCCGATTAGTTTTGAGCATACGCGGAATTTAGGCAATACTTTGGCCAAAATTGCCGCCGAGAAAGCGGGGATTATTAAAAATAATGGCGCAATCGTAATTTCGGCTGAACAGGTTAAACAAGCGCAAGAAGTAATCCGTAATCGATGTAAGAAATTTCAGGCTAAGCTTTATGAGGTGGGCAAACAGATAAAATATTCTCAGCCTAAAAGCGGCCTGGTAATTAAAGGCCTGAAAAATGATTACAAAAACTTACATTTAAACCTTCTGGGGGCGCATCAGGCAGGCAACGCGGCTTTGGCGGTTGGCTTAGTTGAAAGTTTGAGTTTCTACGGTTTTAATATTCAGGCCTTTGCCATACGCCAGGGGCTTGATAATGCCGTCTGGCCGGGAAGATGTGAATTGGTTCAAAGAAATCCTTTAATTATTTTAGATGGCGCGCAGAATCTGGCTTCCGCGCGGGTTTTAAGGAGCGCGATAGAAGATAATTTTTCCGCCGCAGGCGGATCCGCCTTCGGCGGAAAATATAGAAAACTCATTTTAATTTTGGGAATTTCAGCGGACAAGGATATCGCGGGAATTTGTAAAGAACTGGATTCTTTGGCCGATGAGATTATTCTTACCCGCGCCGCGACTTCCCGGGCGGCTGATCCAAAGAAGCTGGCTGGATTTTTTAATCGGAGCTCAGAATGCGCTCCGATTATCCGCCAACGTTTCAGTGGCGGATCATCCAGGAAAGAAACCTCGGGCTTTAGCCCGAGTAGATTCATTAGAAAACTATATTTGACGCGAAGCGTAAAAGAAGCTAAACTTTTAGCCAAAAGCTTAGCCGGTAAAAAGGATTTAATTTTAGTCACGGGTTCATTATTCGTGGTCGGAGAGTTTAGAGATGTGGGAAGATAGCTTGCAAGATACAATTGCCGCGATTTCTACTGCCCCCGGTGAAGGCGGTATTGGCATTGTGCGCCTTAGCGGCAGGGAATCCTTAACCATTGCTGATAAAATATTTGAGGGCCTGGATAAAAAGAAACCAACGCGTTTTAAGAGTTACTCGATGCATTATGGCAAGGTTGTCGATGGAAAAAAAATTATTGATGAAGTTATTCTTACGGTTATGCGCGGCCCTAAGTCTTATACCCGCCAGGATGTTGTGGAGATAAACTGCCACGGCGGGCTATTATCTTTGCGTAGAATTTTAGATTTAACCCTTCAACACGGCTGCCGTTTAGCCAGCCCGGGCGAGTTTACCCAGCGGGCATTTTTAAATGGCCGGATTGATTTGGCGCAGGCCGAAGCGGTGATTGATATTATTCGCGCTAAAACAGAGTCCGCGCTTAAAATAAGTTTAGCTCAGTTAAGCGGCGGACTGTCTGGCCAGGTTAATAAAATTCGCCGGCAGCTGTTAGATATTTTAGTAATTCTGGAGGCGAATATTGATTTTCCCGAAGAAGCCGTCGCAAAGCAGAATCCGGCGGATTTATCGCTTGGGCTTGCCGCTATTGACGCGGGGTTAAACGCGTTATTAAGCAGCGCTTCCGGCGGCAGGATTTTGCGTGAAGGCCTGCATGTGGTTATTTGCGGTAAACCCAACGTGGGAAAGTCCTCACTTTTAAATGCCTTACTTAAGAAAGAGCGCTCGATTGTTACTTCTGTTGGCGGGACCACGCGGGATACGATTGAAGAGCTAATTGACATAAAAGGTATTCCGGTGAGGATTGTGGATACCGCCGGAATTCTTAAGCCGCGCAATTTAATTGAGGCTAAAGCGGTGAGGCTCGCCCGGAGCCAAATTAACTTAGCGGATTTGGTAATTATTTTATTTGACTCTGGCAGCAAGTTGGGCCGCCAGGACCGAAAATTGATTAAGGAAATAAAGAATAAAAATGCTATCGCGGTAATTAATAAAATTGATTTAAAACCGCGAATTGAAAAAAATGAAATTACCGGGGTATTTTCCAGGGTTGTGGAGCTAGCGGCCAGGTCAGGAAAAAATCTAAATCTTCTGGAGGATGCTATTTATGATTTTGTTTATCAAGGAAAACTGCCTAGCCCGGAATTTACGCTGGTAAGCAACTTGCGGCATATTCACGCTCTTGGGGATGCCCGGAAGCTGGTGGGGCAAGCCCGGGACAGCTTAGCTGATAAGCTGCCTATAGAATTCATCGCCCAAAATTTAAAAGACGCCTGTGTTTATTTGGATGAGATTTTAGGCAAGAATTTTTCCGCGGGCCTTCTGGATAGAATTTTTACGGATTTTTGTATCGGGAAATAACAAACTCAGAAAATTTGTTATAATATCCTGTCATTCCCACGGAAGTGGGAATCTATTAAAAGATCCCCGCTTTCGCGGGGATGACAAAAGAGGGTAAATAATCAAAGTTCTGTTTCTTTATTATTAATAGTTTTAATTATTTTAGTAAATAAGTCGGCAAGAGAAAAAGGCTTAACGAAATATCCCGCTACTCCTAAGCTGTAAGCTTTTTTGACATCTACTAAATCGCCAAAGCCTGAAATAATAATTATGGGAATTTCCCGGGTTTCTGGATTTTTATTGAGAATTTCGCAGATTTCAAATCCGCCTAGATCCGGCATTAATAGATCAAGTAAAATAAGGTCTGGTTTGAAGGAGATTATTGAGGCGAGAATATTTTTTGATTCCTTGAGGATCATTACCTCAAAATCATAGGGGACAAGGAAGTCTTTTAATAATGTCAGGATATCTTCTTGATCATCAGCAATAAATATTTTCTTTTTACGCATTTGATTTTTAAATAATCAAAGCTTAATAATTTTAAATGAACTAAAGGTAGTATAATTTATTTTAAGCCAATAGTCAATAGGGGAGGGGGTAAAAGCAGAACTTTTCTCGGGATAACGGGTCCTGTCTTGGGTATTTTCTTGCGCATTACGCGCTGCGAAAACACCCAAGCCACCCATTATCTAAATAAGGTTCAACTTTTACTAGAAAAGAGTTGGGAGCAAAAATCAAAGGGGACGGTTCTCTTTTTTAAGAGAACCGTCCCCTAGTTTTCTACCGTCCTCTTGATTCTGAAAAACTTATTGCGGAAAGGCAGTTTTCGTTAGATAATAACCAAGTGGAACTTAAGGAGTAGGTTATGGATAAAATTAAAATACAGAAGGCTGTGCGCCAGATTCTGGAAGCAATTGGCGAAGATCCCAAAAGGCAGGATCTTTTAGAAACTCCGAAGCGGGTCGCCCAGATGTATGAAGAGATTTTTTCCGGTATTAAGCAAAATCCGGAAAAAGAGCTGGAAGTTATTTTAGAGCAAAAACATCATGAGATCATACTTTTGCGGGGGGTTCCTTTGGCCAGTATGTGTGAGCATCATTTTTTACCTTTTGTAGGTAAAGTGAATGTCGCTTATATACCTAAAAACGGCAGAGTTACTGGTTTAAGCAAATTGGTGCGGGTTATTGATATTTTTGCGCGCCGGCCGCAGGTTCAGGAGAGGCTGACTACGCAGATTGCTGAGATTATTATGTCTAAATTAAAACCATTAGGGGTCATGGTGGTTATCGAAGCGGAACATATGTGTATGTCTATGCGCGGCGTAAGAAAACCCGGGACGATGACGGTAACCAGCGCTGTGCGGGGGATTTTTAAGGATAATGAAAAAACCCGTTCGGAAGCATTGGCATTAATGCGGCAGTAAACCTTAAAATCACGGGGACGGTTCTATTTTTTCTGAAAAACAAGGGGAAGGTTCTGTTTTTGGCAAAGGTGACAGTCACAAAAAGCGTGACAGTCACCTTTCTCTAAAAAAGAGAACCGTCCCCTGGGTTCTAAAGAAAAATAGATTAATAATGCCGAAGGGAGTAAAAGTTGAAAAAAATTCTGGTTTTAATTCTTTTTGTATTCAGCTTATCCGGCTGCGCTGTTTATAAATTTCAGAAACCCGCTGCCTCCGGCGCCGGAGGCTATTTAGCCTGTTATGATGGTAAGCCTATTTTAGAATATACCGTGGGAAAAGAAAAATCTCTGCCGGAGTTAACTTTAGCCCAGGAGCGTTTTAAACGGCGCAGGCCCACAGTGGAGCGTTATTATAAACAAATGGGCCAGATTGAGCCGCGCCTAAAGGCGCTTCTTTGGGATCCACCGGTAATGATTGTTGAATTTTTGGGCGGAGTTTTACGCTGGCCGTTGATTGCCGTGGCGGATTATAAATATAATCATAACCCTAAATATAAAGCCAGAATGGATAGGCTGGATGAAGAAAAAGAAACATTAGAAACAATGCGCGTAGACAGCTTAAGGAAAGAACTGGCTGTTTATATTGCTGAAGATTTAGCTAAAGAATCCTTGCCGCAGAAACCTCCGCAATCGGTTCCGGTATCACCAGTAGTTGAAGAGGTCAAAAATCAAGGGGACGGTTCTATTTTAAAAATAGAACCGTCCCCTTTGTTTAAAGAAGAGCCGCCCGTCGCGCCCGCTCAAGCGCCGGCAGCCAAGGTAGTCTTAGCGCCGCTAGCGGCAGTGATTATCGCCCAGCCGATTAAAGGCTATTCTCCACTTAAGGTAAATTTTTCTGGCCAAAAATCACATTCTAAGTCAGGGAAGATTGTTGCTTATCTCTGGGATTTTGGCGACGGGGATACTTCCATTAAGAAAAATCCTGAAAATACCTATTGGAGTACTACTTTTGGCCCGCGTAATTTTACCGCCACGCTTACGGTAAAAGATGATGCCGGTAATACCGCTGCCGCCAGCACTATAATTGAAGTAATCACAAGATAATAAGAGTCAGGTGACAGTCACAAAAGGCGTGACAGTCACCTAAGAAAGTGACTGTCACCTGACTTTTAGGTGACTGTCACTTTCTCACTTTCGGGACAGGCATTTAAATTTTTTGATGAAAGAGTTGGAGCCGATAGCCGGAGAAAGGCTAAAAACATTTTTAGTTATTTCTGCGGTGTAATCTAATCGTAAAGATTGTTTTAAATCAGGGATGGTTTCATAATTATCGAGTAAGGTGTCTGCTATTCCCAAGTTGTATTTTCGGTAGCTGCTATAGGGATAATCTGTAGGATCAGAACAGATTCCAGCCCGAATAGGGTTATATTCAATATACATCCCGCAAGTATATAGATAATTCTCGTTTTCAATAGGCAGACTTTTATATCGTTCTCGCCATAAAGGCCCCTTCCACGCATATTTTTTGCACATCCACATAGTATAGTGCCATTTAAGACATGCAATGTGTTGAGAGAGCATCTTATGACATGGCACTTGCACTACCAGATGGAAATGGGTATTCATAACAACGTAATGAAATATGCGGATAGGGTATTTTTGTTTTGCTATATGCGCAAGCTTAATGAAGTGACAGAAATCATCCTCATCTTGCAGTATGCGGGTTTCGTTAAGAGAACGAGAAATAATATGATAAAAACCATTTGTTTCGATAAAACGGGCAGTTCGCGGCATAGGTTAAGTATTCACTCCTTGTTTACAATTATGCATCAAAGGTGACAGTCACAAAAAGCGTGACAGCCACCTTTGGTTTTACAGATGCCTGTCCCAAAGGTGACAGTCACTTTTGGGACAGGCATTAAGTACCCCGAAGCACTTAAGTCAAGAAGGCGCGGTCTAGGGAGCGGTATTGGATGGCTTCGGCAATATGCTCAGGCAGAATTTTCTCGCTGCCCGCCAAGTCACTTATGGTTCGGCTCACCTTGAGTATTTTATCGTAACCTCTGGCTGATAAAGCTAATTCCGTTATCGCCATACGCACTAACTCCCGAGCTTCTTTATTTAAAACACAGTGTTCCCGGATTAATTTATTAGGCATTTGGGCATTACAAAATATCCCCGCGGGCTTAAATCTTTTCTGTTGAATCGCGCGGGCATTTTCCACGCGCTGCCTGATCGCGCTTGAGGGTTCCGCGTCTTGAGTATCCGCTAATTCCCGGTATTTTACCTGCGGAACTTCGATATGCAGGTCAATTCTATCCAACAGCGGCCCGGAAATCTTTCCTAAGTAATTTCTGATTTTTGCCGGGTTACAGTGGCAAACCTTCTGCGGGCTGAAATAATTACCGCACGGGCAAGGGTTAAGCGCGGCCGCTAAAATAAAGCCAGCGGGAAAAATCAGCGTCCTTTTAATGCGGCTGATACAAATTAGATTATCTTCCAATGGCTGCCTTAATGCTTCCAGGGCTTTGCGGCTGAACTCCGGCAATTCATCCAAAAATAAAACTCCGTAATGGGCCAGGCTGATCTCTCCGGGTTTAGGAACGCTGCCACCGCCGATTAAAGCCACATCTGAAATGCTATGATGCGGAGAGCGAAAGGGCCGGGTTCCGATTAAACCATCTTTGTTTAACAATGTGCCGGCTACGGAATGGATTTTGGTTATCTCCAGGGTCTCCGCTAAAGAAAGGTTGGGCATGATGCTGGGAATTCTTTTGGCGAGCATAGTTTTACCACTGCCAGGCGGCCCGAGCAAAATAATATTGTGCCCCCCGGATACCGCTACTTCCAGGGCTCTTTTTGCGAAATATTGCCCTTTGACTTCGGAAAAATCCAAAGTGTAATTCGCGTTATTTTTAAGGATTTGGCTAATTTCTAATTTAAGAGGCAGCCGGGAACCAGGGCTGGCCAAAAATTGCACAACTTCTTTTAAACTTTTTAGCGGCCAGGCGGATATTTCGGATACGATTGCCGCTTCTTGGGCGTTTTCTTCGGGGAGAACCAGGTTTTTTATGGAAAATTTAGCCAGGGTTAAGGCTATCGCTAAAACCCCATGTACCGGCCGCAACTGCCCGTCTAGGGATAATTCTCCTAGAAAAGAGTAATCTTTAAGCGGATCTTTATTGATTTGTCCGGTTGCCGCCAGAATACCCAGGGCAATAGCTAGATCAAAACAAGCGCCTTCCTTTTTAATATCAGAAGGGGCCAGGTTTACGGTTATTCTTTGGGCCGGCCATTGGAATCCTGAATTTTTGATGGCTGAACGCACCCTTTCTTTGCTTTCCTTAATTGCTGTATCCGCCAGGCCAACCAAATTTACCGTTGGAAGGCCGCTGGCAACATCAATTTCTATTTCTACCGGGTAGGCATCCAGGCCCAGAAGCCCAAAACTGTAAGTTTTAGAGATCATTTTTTCCTCCTCCTAAGGCAATAGACGTTTAGAAACCAAGAATCTAACAGGTTATTTTAAGGAGACATTCCCCTCCCCTCCCTAGCCCTCCCCACGCGGGGGGAGGGAAAGTTTAAAACTAGGGGACGGTTCTCTTTTTTTGGCAAAGGTGACAGTCACAAAAAGCGTGACAGTCACCTTCCCGCGTAGGCGGGAATCTACTTTATTTGGATCTCCGCTTGCGCGGGGATGACTTAAAATATCTTGCTTTTTAAATGGAGGATTATATAATATGAGTCTATGAATAAAAATACGGTTAAGAATCTAGCGCTGATCTTGTTAATCAGCATTACTGCCTACAGCCTGGTCAGGTATGTTAGCGAACTAAAGGCAAGATTTAATCTTCAAGATAGCTTGACTCAATCTCAAGGTAAAGTTGCTGTATTGACACAAGAGAAACAAAACTTATTGCAAGAACTGGGGAAAGAGAAAGAGCTTAATGGGCAGTTGGCGGATAAGAATGTAAAGCTTAAGGTTTATTTAAAGGCAAGTAAAGATAGGATGGCGCGCCTTTTCCGGGGTAACTCTAAAACCCAAAATGAGCTGGAAGAAATAAATACCAAGTTTTCTGTATTAAAAGCGGAAAACCGAGCGCTGGTTGATAGCCATAAACGTGATTATATTGAAAATGAACAGCTTAAATTAAAATTAAGTTCGGTAGTTGAGCTAAAAAAGGCAATTCGGGAATTAAGGGCGAAGAGGTTTAAGGCTCCGGACTTAGAAATAGAAGGAAACCAGGGGTTTTTGATCCGGGATGGCCGGTCAACCTTAGAGAAAATTAAGATTGAGGTTATTTCTGCCCCGAAATAAAAACAAAACAAGGGGACGGTTCTCTTTTCCCTTAATGTCATTCCCACGAAAGTGGGAATCTAAAAACAGATCCCCGCTTGCGCGGGGATGACAAGAAAAATAGAACCATCCCCGAGGTTACTTTATTATATAATGAGAGATTTTTTTGCAGAGGTATTTAGAAATAAGATTCTGATGACCACCGTTTCCGCCTGGTTAATCGCCCAGACGCTGAAGGTGGTGATCGGAGTTTTTCGTTTGAAGAAGTTTGATTTTCGTTTATTTATCGGAAGCGGAGGAATGCCTTCCGCGCATGCCGCCGGCGCGGCGTGTTTAGGAACCAGCATCGGCTTGGAATGCGGGTTTGACAGTGTTTATTTCGCTTTGGCATTTGCTTTCGCGGTTGTGGTGATGTTTGATGCTCAAGGAGTGCGCCGCTCCACAGGCAAACAAGCGGGTATTTTAAACACGATCATGGAGGATATTTACTGGCGGGGTAAAATTCAACAGCTGCGTTTACGCGAGCTTATCGGGCATACTCCGGTAGAAGTAATTATGGGGTTATTGCTGGGAATCGCGATTGCTTTGATATCTGGGGTCAGTTAAAAAATAAAGGGGACGGTTCTATTTTTTTTGGCAAAGGTGACAGTCACCTTCTTTTCCGAAAAACAAGGGGACGGTTCTCTTACGAGAACCGTCCCCAGATTTACAGCGTCAAACAAATAGGGAGACTCTCGTGAATAAAAAACTTTTAATTATAATTATAGCGGTAATGGCTATTGGAAGTATTATTGTGTTTTTAAGCGGCAAAAGAATAAGCAAAGCGGTTGGAATTGCCAGCCATTCAGCAGCGCGCTCTTTGTCCGGCCAAGCGCGCGGGTTAGAGGCCAAGGGCAATTTACTGGAGGCTAAGTTATTGTATCAGAAACTGGTGAATGATTTTCCGGGATCGCCGGAGGTAACGGATTGGCAGAAAAAAACAGAAGATATAAATATTAAATTACTATTCTCCACTCGGCTTACGCCGAATAGTATAATTTATCAAATCCGTCCGGGAGATACCTTAGATAAGATTGCCCGCGAGTATAAAACTACCACGGAACTGATTATGAAAAGTAACAATATCAATGACGCGTTGATTATTCCCGGCCGGAAGGTTAAAATTTCCAGCGTGCCTTTTAATATCCTGGTAGATAAATCTCAAAATATGTTATTGCTTAAAAATAACGAAGAGATTATCAAGGCTTATATTGTATCCACGGGGAAAAATAATTGCACTCCCGCTGGCACGTTTAAAATCGTGAATAAACTTTCCAACCCCACCTGGTTTAAGGCCGGGGCGGTGGTGCCGCCGGAAAGCGCCCAGAATGTGCTGGGCACGCGCTGGATGGGTTTTGATTTGGCCGGTTACGGTATTCATGGGACTATACAGCCAACAGAGCTGGGCAAACAAGTGACCCAAGGATGCGTGCGCCTGAGCAACGCGGATGTCGAGGAGCTTTATAGTATTGTCCCCGTGGGCACCGAAGTTACGATAATTGAATAGAGGTATTTAGGAACAAGGGGACGGTTCTATTTTTTTGGCAAAGGTGACAGTCACAAAAAGCGTGACAGTCACCTTCCTCTAAAAAATAGAACCGTCCCCGGGATTCTAAGGAAAATACTTATGGCCGGACTGGATTTTGAAAAACCGATTTTGGAGTTAGAGAAAAAAATTCAAGAACTTAAATCTTTTATGGCCGAGAAGAAGATTGATTTATCTTCTGAAATTAAGAAGCTTGATGATAGGCTGGAGCATCTAAAAAAAGATACCTATATTAACCTCTCCGCCTGGCAGAAGGTCCAGCTTGCCCGCCATCCTCTAAGGCCGTATACTCTGGATTATATTAGTATGATTATGTCGGATTTCGTTCAGCTGCATGGTGACCGGCTTTTTAGCGATGATAAGGCGATGATCTGCGGCTTGGCAAAATTGGATAAAAAGAAGGTAATGGTTATTGGGCATCAAAAAGGCCGCGATACCAAAGAAAATTTAAAACGTAATTTTGGCTGCGCGCATCCGGAAGGGTACCGCAAGGCTTTACGGGTAATGCAAATGGCGAACGAATTTAATTTGCCGGTGGTAATTTTTATTGATACGCCCGGGGCGTATCCGGGTATCGGGGCCGAAGAGCGCGGGCAATCTCACGCTATCGCGCTTAATTTGCGGGAGATGATGAGTTTTACCGTGCCGATTGTGGCGATTGTTATCGGCGAGGGCGGTTCAGGCGGCGCTTTAGGCGTGGGAGTGGCTGACCGCCTGGCAGTTTTAGAAAATTCATATTATTCAGTTATCTCTCCGGAAGGCTGCGCGGCAATTCTTTGGAAAGATGGCGCCAAAGCTCCTCAGGCAGCCGAGGTTCTAAAACTTACCGGCGCGGACCTTTTAAAAATGGGCCTGATTGATGAAGTGGTCCCTGAACCATTGGGAGGGGCGCATCGGGACGCGCAAAAGATCGCCTTAAGCGTTAAAGAAGTAATTTTAAGGCTGCTTAAGGAATTAGAATCTCTGGATAAAGAAGAACTGCTTAAATTAAGGTATAAGAAATTCAGGTCCATGGGTGTTACCGCATGATTGAACAGGAACTCCTGTTATTAGGCCTCTTACGCCAAGCTCCGAAACACGGTTATGAGATTAAGACTAAAGTCCGCGAAATACTCTCGCTTTTTGCCGGGATCCAGTTAAAATCAATTTATTATCCGTTAAATATTTTAGAAAAAAAAGGTTTGCTGGCCAAGCAGGCAGATAAGTTAGGCCGGCGGCCGGAGCGCTTTGTTTATTGCCTGACCTCAAAAGGTAAAGAGCGTTTCCAGGAGCTGTTGAGTAAAAATTTGCTTAATTTTAAGCGCCCGCAATTTACTTTGGATTTAAGCCTTTATTTTTTAAGTTATCTGCCGGCGAATTTAGCCCGCCGAAGGTTAGCCGCCCGCTTAAGTATTTTAAACAAGATATCTTTGGGTATCGAAAAACTGCTTAATTCCAAAGATTTAAAAGGTTCTCTTCCTCATTCCCGGATATTAGAGCACAACCTCTGCTTATTACGCGCGGAATCCGCGTTCCTGACCTCCTTGCTTAAAAAAATTTAAGAATCTGGGGACGGTTCTATTTTTTTGGCAAAGGTGACAGTCACAAAAAGCGTGACAGTCACCTTCCCCGTGTTTTTAACTAGAGCAAAACTTATTGCAAATGCTTAAGATGCAAACATAGGTGACAGTCACAAAAGGCGTGACAGTCACCTATGTTGAAAGGTGACTGTCACCTTTGACGCGTCCCGTCGGTAAAATACCTAAAAAAAGCAAAATAGTACTTGACAGAAAGTATAGTTTATTATACCATCTCATATAGCATGATAGTACTTACTATAATCTGCTATATGCCTTATAAATTTAAATTGTAACGGAGGAATCAACTATGGCTAAAACATTAATCTCGCCGGCAGAAATCAGCAGGATCCACCGCATCTCTTACCAAACAATTAACTATTATACTAATCTGGGCCTGTTGAAGGTTAAGAAGAGGAATGCCAACAACCGGCTTTATGGCCCCCGGCAGGTCAGCGCTTGTTTAAAGAAAGTCACTAACCTTAAAAGCCAGGGGTATTCTTTAAAGTTGATTTGTGATTTGTTAAGAAAGGGTTAAATGAGTTATTTTTCAACTTTAGGTTTAATTAAAGAGCCATTTTCTAACAGCCCGGACCCGGAGTTTTTCTTTGAATCTAACGAGCATAAGGCGGCGTTGATCCGCTTATTGGTCGAAATCCGCCTGCGCCGCGGCTTAAGCGTAATTTTAGGCGATGTGGGGGTAGGTAAAACCACTCTTTCACGCAAGCTTTTTCAAACGCTCAAGGAGCGGGCGGATATATTATTCTATATGATTTTAGACCCTACGGCTCAAAGTGAAGAATTATTTTTAGAATCATTAGTGCGCACGTTTAATCTCCAGGATCAGCTTGCCGGCTCTAGCAGTATTTTGGACCATAAAGAAGCGATTAAAAAATTTCTTTATCAAAAAGGCGTGGAGGAGAATAAAACCGTGGTTTTAGTCGTGGATGAGGCGCAAAAATTAAATGGGGAATCCTTAGAGGTTTTGAGAGTTTTATTAAATTATGAAACCAATGATTATAAATTACTGCAGTTGGTGCTTTTTTCGCAGATGGAGCTTTTGCCAAAAATTAAAGAGATTAAAAATTTCTTTGACCGGATCGTGCTTAAATATGTGATTAACCCTTTGGATGAGCCGGAAACTAAAGAGTTAATTAATTTTCGGCTGCGGCAGGCTGGTTTTTCCACAGAGTTACAACTCTTTACCAGTGAAGCAGTTAGCGAAATTCAGCGTTACAGCCAGGGCTATCCGCGCAGGATTAATCTTATCAGCCATAATGCTTTAAGAAACCTGGTTACCAGCAATAAAACCGTGGTTGATGGGGCGCTAATCCGGGATTTAATCGCCCGCGGAGTGGTTTAAAGCAGGAAAGGTGACAGTCACAAAAAGCGTGACAGTCACCTTTCGGGGAAGGAAAAAATTTGAGGTGAAAGATGACAGTCACAAAGGACGTGACAGTCACCTTTCGGGGAAGGAAGAAAGTCAGCATCGTGGTTATAAAGCAAGAAAGGTGACTGTCACGCTTTTTGTGACTGTCACCTTTGAGAGGCAGGGGTAATGGATAAACAAACTTCGGACGAAAGATTACTTAAGATTATCGAAGGCTCAAATGAATCCCGCGGAGCCCAGGTAAATATCGGCGGGGCCAAAGGTGACAGTCACAAAAAGCGTGACAGCCACCTTTATAAATTTAATTTTGCGGTTTTAAAAAATATTTTTAAAGATTTAAAGCTTAACCTGGCTAAAATAAATACGGGTTTAATCGGCCTGGGAGTTTTTTTAACCCTAATTTTTATTTATACTTTATTTAGCGGCCCGGTAATTTCTAAATCTAACGCCGCGTATTTTACTCCGGCGGATTCAGCGGCGGTAATAAAATTTATTTCCGCGGGCCAGGCGCAAGGATTAATGCGTAAAAATATTGGAACAGAAAGTTTAAGAAGAAACTTTTTTATCCCGGCTAACCTCAAGGCTGGCGGTATTACCGCTCAAGAAACTGCTGATGTTTTAGAGGAGCTTAAAGATTTTAAGCTAGTGGGGATTATTTGGTCGCGGGATCCGGAAGTAATGATTGAAAATGCCAAAGATTCGCGGACTTATACCTTGAAGAAGGGCGAGTCTTTTAACGAGCAGTTTAAAATTAAGGAGATTTCGCGCAACTCCGCGATTTTAGAAGTTAACCTAGGTTCGGGCACCCAAGAATACGAACTAAGATGAAACGGATCAGGTATTTCTTTCTGGGGGCGTTAATTATGCAAGTACTGGCAAAACCAATTTTCGGGCAAGACTTACAGCAGGCAAATGAAGATTCCGAGCCGCTAAATTCAAAGCCGGCAAACATAACGCAGGAAGTTTCGCTTTCGGAGTTGACTAAAGCCAAGCCTGACGATAAAATTTCTTTGGACCTTAAAGGGATAGATATCAATGAGCTTTTTAAAGTGCTCTCCACTAAAAGCGGCATTACGATTATTACTTCCCCGGAAATTAAGGGCCGGGTTACCGTGTTTATTGATAATTTAAGTTTTATTGACGCCCTGGATGTGATTGTAAGCATGCAGGATTTGGCTTATGAACGCAAGGGAAACGTGGTTAAGGTAATGACCGCGGTTGAATATGAGAAGCTTTACGGGAAAAAATTTTCTGAATCCAAAATAACGCGAACTTTTAAATTAGCTTACGCTAAACCGGCGAATGTCTTGAATGTGATTAATTCTTTAAAATCGGATATCGGTAAAATAATTTCTGATGAAGCGACCGGAACAATTATTATTATGGATGCTCCGCAATCGATGTTGGTGATGGCCGGGGCGATTAAAGAATTAGACCAGCCTTTGGAAACGGTAGTTTTTGACGTCAATTACGCGCGCTTCGCGGATATTAAAAGTTTCTTAAATGATTTAATCACTCCGGGAGTCGGCCAGATTATTTTAGATGAGCGCAGTTCGAAAGTAGTGGTTTATGATTTGCCCCAACGCCTGGTGCGGATTAAAAAATTAATGGAAGAGTTTGATGAGCAAAGCCGGCAGGTATTAATTACCGGCGAGATTTTAGAAGTTTATATTGATGATAAATTTCGAAGCGGTATTGATTGGGAAAAAATTTTTAAATCCGTAAACCTGGATAACCTGGATTTTGTGGGAAAATTTCCGCTGCTTCCGGTGACTCCGGCGCTTTCCAGTTATGGGAAAATTAGCGTAGGGACAGTCGCCAGTAATGGTTATAATGTGGTGATAAATATGTTAAGTGAATATGGAAAGACCAAGGTGCTTACCCGCCCAAGAATTGTCGCGGTAAATAAAGAAGAAGCTAAAATCCTGGTGGGTACCCGGGAAGCCTATGTCACCTCCAGCCAGAGCCAGGGTGAGGCCACCACGATTACCGCCGAAAGCGTGCAATTTATCGATGTGGGTTTGAAACTGGTGGTTGTGCCGACAATCGGCTCTGATGGTTTTATTACCATGAAGATTAAACCGGAAGTTAGCTCGGTAAAAGACACTTTAACTACTACTGCCGGCTCAGTGGTTCCGATTGTGCAGACCTCCCAATCTGAGACAGTGGTCAAAGTGAAGGATGGACACACTTTGATTATTGGCGGTTTATTAAAACAAGAAGATACGGATGATTCCAGCGGCCTGCCAAAATTATCGCGCATGCCGTTCTTGGGGCATTTGTTCGGCAGTAAAACTAAAGAAAGCAAAAGAACGGAACTGGTTATATTTATCACTCCGACGATTATAACCGGAGCCAGCAATATTGGCCGTGAGGTAAGCAATGAGAGTAAATAAGAATCAAGGGGACGGTTCTCTTTTTTCTTTTAGAAAAAAGAGAACCGTCCCCGGGATTTTCGGAAAAAAGAGAACCGTCCCCTTGATTCAAATAACCGTCCCCTTTATTCTAGTCGCGGTGGTTTTAATCCGCCCGCTGGGCGCGGAAACTGAATCCGCGCAGGAAGATCAACAGCAAGATCAACAACAGGGCCAGCCAGAGCTGCAGGAAAGCGCTAATGACAAGATCTCTTTAGATTTAAAAAATGTCGATATCGTGGAGCTGCTGCGGATTGTTTCTTTAAAAACCGGCAAGACTATTGTTCCCAGTAAAGAAGTTACCGGCAGGATTACCGTGTATTTGAGTAATGTTGCTTTTAATGATGTGTTGGACATCATTCTTATAACTCAAGGGCTGGCTTTAAATCTTAAAAACAATGTTTATTACGTGATGAGTGGAGCCGAATACCGGAAAATTTTTGGCCAGGATTATATCGATCAAAGAAAAATCCAGACAGTGAAGTTAGTTTACGCCAAGCCTTCGGTGATTTTGGCCGCCTTAGGCCAATTAAAATCCGATGTGGGAAAAATCGTGGTCGATGAAGCCAGCGGCACAATAATTTTAATCGACATCCCGGAGAAGCTGGAGACCTTAAATAAAATGATTAAAGATTTAGACCGCTCATTAACCACGACGATTTATGATTTGAATTATATTAAGCCCGCGGATGCCAAAGCGCAATTTAGCGCGGCGATTACTCAAGGGACGGGCGAGGTAATTATTGATGAGCGCAGCGGAAAAGCGATTATCTCGGATCTACCGCAGAAGATGCAGAGAATGAATATGTTAGTCCGGGAGCTGGATGAGCCATCGCGCCAGGTTTACGTGGAGACGGATATTGTGGAGCTGACCTTAAGCGATGAATTTGAACGGGGTATTGACTGGCAAAAGGTTTTTGATGAGGCGATCGCGGATGGGTTGTCTTTTGCCGGGTATTTTCCCGCGACGCTTACTGCCGCTTATCAAAAAATTTCAGTGGGGACCTTGGCTTCCAACAATTATTCAGCAATTTTAAAATTTTTGAGCACTTACGGCAAGACCAATATTATCTCTCAGCCAAGAATCGCGGTAGTGAATAATGAAGAGGCTAATGTGATGGTTGGCGTGCGCGAGGCTTATATTACCCAGACCCAAAGCCAGGCAACTTCGACCACGGTAACTTCTGAAACTGTTGAATTTATCGATGTTGGCGTAAAATTAAAAATCGTCCCTAAAATTGGCGCGGATGGTTTTATTACCATGAAAATTAAACCGGAGGTCAGTTCGGTTAAAGAAACTATTGAAACTTCTTTGGGCAGCCGGATTCCCATCGTCCAGACTTCGCAGTCTGAAACCGTGGTAAAAGTTAAAGACGGGACGATGATTATGATTGCCGGAATGACTAAAACTGAAGATATCGATACGATCAAAGGTTGGCCGGGGTTAGCTAAAATTCCATTTTTAGGCGTGCTTTTTGGTTACCATTTGAATACGAAAAGGAGAACGGAAGTAATTATCTTTCTTACTCCGCATTTATCCAGCGGCGATGTGGGTTTACGCGGAGCCGAGATTACTAAGATTGTGCCGATGGAACATTTACCGGAAAATTTACAAACCAAAGTAGCCAGAGATCAAAGAATCGACAGCGCTTTAATTAGCGCTCGTGATAAAATTGAAGAAAATTCTGATCAGGAAAAAGCATTGCCAAAGCAAAAGGCTAAATTGGATAACCGGCCTAGAACAGAAAAAGCGCCGGCTGAAAAAACTCTTAGCGGACTGCTGAAAGAAACCGCCAAAGATTATTATCAAGAAGGATTACGGGCTCAGGCGGGCTTTGACCTGAAAGAGGCAAAAGGTAGTTTTCTCAAGGCTGTGGAGCTGGATAATAAATACGCCGCGGCTTATAATGGTTTAGGGATAATTTATGAGCAAGAGTTTAAATTTGAAAAGGCCCAAGAGATGTATCTAAAGGCCATCGCGGTTGACCCGGATTTTAGCCCGGCTTATTCGAATTTGGCGTTATTCTATGAGGAGCGCAAGGACTTTTTTAAGGCTCTGGAGTATTGGAAGAAACGCGTTTTATACGGTGTTCCCGATAGCGAATGGAATAAACGGGCCCAGCAGAGGATAAAGGAGCTGGAGCAATAGCCGCCGCTACTTTGCGAATTTTTATTGACAACTCCAAATATCTATGTAAAATGGAACTATGTATTCCAGATTGATAGAACCGCCAAAAAACAAAAGTTTCTTTTTGTTCGGGCCTCGCGGCACAGGCAAAACGACTTGGGTAAAATCTAAATTTGCCAAGGCGCTTTATTTAGACCTTTTAGAAGCGGAGCTTTTTAATGACCTCCTGGCTAATCCTCAAAGGCTGGAGAATTTTATTCCCAAGGATTTTAATGATTGGATTGTCATTGACGAAATTCAAAGAATACCGGAACTCCTTAATGAAACACACCGGCTTATTGAGAAAAATAAATATAAATTTATTTTGACAGGCTCAAGCGCCCGAAAAATAAGAAGAAAAGGCGTCAATTTACTGGCCGGACGCGCTTTATCTTATCATTTGTATCCGCTTACCGCTGTTGAACTCGGTGAAGATTTCAAACTTCCTCACTCATTGGCTTACGGCCAGCTTCCGTGCGCTTATATTGAACAGAACCCTAAAGCCTATCTAGAGAGTTACGTTAAAACCTATCTTGAGGAAGAAATCCAATACGAAGGGCTTACCAGAAATTTAGGAGCATTTACCAGATTTTTAGAAACAGCCAGCTTCTCCCAAGGCTCTGTCTTAAATATTTCATCAGTCGCGCGTGATTGCAGTATTGAACGCAAAGTCGTTGAAAATTATTTCGCAATCTTAGAAGACTTACTCATTGCCTACCGGATTCCTATTTTTACTAAAAGGGCTAAAAGGCGCCTAGTTGCTCATCCTAAGTTTTATTTTTTTGATGTTGGGCTCTATCGCGCTTTGAGGCCGACAGGGCCCCTGGACGCGCCGGAAGAAATCGGAGGGCATGCTTTCGAAACCTTATTCTTGCAAGAGATCCTGGCAATTAATGCTTACTTAAGGCTAGGCTATAGTGTGTTTTATTGGATGACGCCTAACAATATAGAAGTAGATTTTGTGCTCTACGGAAATAAGGGAATTAAAGCCTTTGAAGTAAAACGAACGGGCAAGATTTCGGGTTCTAGGTTAAAAGGGTTAAAGATGTTTGGAAAAGATTACCCGGGCGCGAAACTGTATTTTATTTATGGCGGAGACCGGCGTTTGCGAGAGGGCGATATTGAAATTATTCCTCTAAAAGACGCCTTAAAGGAAATACCGGTAATACTATCTTAATCAGTGAATCTAAAAAAGAATCAAGGGGACGGTTCTGTTTTTTCCTGGAATCCCGGGGACGAAAATCCCGGGGACGGTTCTCGTAAGAGAACCGTCCCCTTGTTTTCCCCTGGGATTCCTGGGATTTTTTTAATATGAACAATAAAATTATAAATTTTAAAGAAGGAAAATTACTTTTGGCTTTTGGTTTTTTAATTTCTCTGACGCTGGTTATGGGTTTAGTGGGAATATTCCAGATTCAGGGATTGACCCGTAAAATCGAAGTTTTAGCCAAGAATAATTTAAGTTTGGAATCCGCGGTCCTGGAGATGCGCGTAAATAACGCTAATTACGCCATGGGTATCCGCAATTATGTTTATTGGCGCCTGGCCCGGTATTTGAGGGCGGCGCCCATGGCCGTGGATACCAATAAAATTTTTTCAGCCGGAGAAAATTTTAAGCGGCAATTAAAATTTTACCGCCAAAACGCTTATTTAAATCAGCAAAAAGAATGGGCCAGCCAGGCCGGCCTGGCTTTTGATGAGCTGTTTGTCCTGGGGAAAAAAATTATTCAGCTGGTGGATCAGGAAGAATCCACCAAAGCCTCTGAGGCAGTCAGCGGCTTGTTAATGAGTTTTGAAAACCAGATTTTTAAAATCGATGAATTTTTGGATAATTCCATGGGCAAATCTAATCTGGAAGAAGTCCAGCGGCAGATGGTTTTTGTCAGGGCGGATAAAGAGCGCTCAATTTTTTTCTTAAGGGTGAGTTTAGTTATGGCGCTGGTTGTCGGAACTTTAATCGCTTTGGCGGTTTATCGGCGCAGAATTAAAGAGCGGCTTTACCGGCAGGATATGTTTAACCGGATGATTAATATTGAGGAGAACGAAAGAAAAAACCTATCCACAGCCGTGCATGATGAAATGGGCCAGGATTTAAGCGCTTTAAAAATTTATTTAGGGGTCATTCAGCAGGGTTTAGCGAATTTGCCGCTGGATGTTCAAGATAAAATTAATCAGTGCAAAGAGATTATTACCGGATTAATTGAAAAAAGCCATAATATCGCTTTTCTCCTGCGCCCGCCGGATTTAGATGAAGTGGGTTTGGTGGAAAGCCTGGAGGCTTTACTTTTAGAGCATAAACACCTCACCGGCATTGATTATAATTACCAGAAACCCGGAGTATTTTTTGAACTTTCCGCGGAATACAGCTTACTTTTTTACCGGATTACCCAGGAGCTTTTAACGAACATGGCTAAACATTCCGGAGCTAAACACGTGGAATTAAAATTAACCCGAAATTCCACCAGCGTGGAATTATCCTACGCGGATGATGGCCAGGGTTTTGATTATCAAGCGGTGACCAAACACCCTTTTCGCCGCAGGGAAGACAAATTAAGATTAGGCCTTTTAGGCCTGCAAGAAAGAGTGGAGCTGATCGACGGCCGGATGCAAATAAATTCGGGCCCAGGTAAAGGCACAAACATTATGGTGGCATTACCGATTTAATAATAGCTGGCGTTTAAACGTTAGCTGCAATAGGGTTTAAATATGACGGTAAAAAGTGAAAAATTAACGTTTGACAGCAATAAAAATATAAACTATACTTTATTTATGCAAGGCAAAAATAAACCATTATTTAGATATCTTAACGCGGCGATTTCTATTGCGATAAAAAATAAATATTCATGCCTTATCCTGGGGCCTCGTCAGGTAGGCAAGACTACCCTTGTAAACGCATGCCTGAAAGACGCCAAAAATAGCGTAAAATATCTCCTGCAAGATCCTTCTTTAAGGATAGAGATGGAAAGAGATCCTTCTCGGTTAATTAATCAAATACGCGCGCTTAAAAATAAACCATATGTTTTTATTGATGAGGCGCAAAAAGTGCCGGCCTTATTTGACGCGGCGCAGGTTTTGATTGACAGTAAGGCCGCGCAATTTATCCTTACCGGTTCATCCGCGAGGAAACTAAAAAGGCATGGGGTTAATCTTTTACCGGGGAGAATCAAGCGGTATCATTTGGACCCTTTATTGTGGGGAGAGTTGGGGTTAGTAAAAGAATGCGCTATAAAAGAGTTGGCTATAGATAATATTAATCGCGATATACCCTATTCTTTTGAGGATACGCTTATTTTTGGGTCGTTGCCCGGGATTGTGATTTTGCCTCAGAAAGATAGATCAGATTTTTTAAGGGCTTACGCAGAGATATATCTGGAAGAAGAAATTCGGGCAGAAGCTTTAAGCAGAAAAATAGGCGCTTTTTCCCGTTTTCTTGAGCTTGCTGCTGTGATATCAGGCACAAACCCGAATTTGTGTAAACTTTCAAACGAATCAGGGGTAAGCCAGCCGGCGGTTAAAGAGTTCTATAATATACTGGAAGATACCCTGGTTGTTGAGAGGGTAGGGCCTTATTTAAAGAATGCCCGTAAAAGGGTTCTTTCCTCATCGCGTTATTACTTTTTTGATTTAGGAGTAAGGAATGTTCTGGCGCGCTTGCCGCTTACTTCTAATTTGATAAACACTCAAAAGGGGATTCTCTTTGAGCACGCGGTTATCCTTGAAATAATAAGAAGGGTAAAAATATTAAATAAGAACTATAAAATATGCTATTGGCGTACATCCGCGGGGGCAGAGGTTGATTGCGTTATTGATATGGGTAGTTCCGTTATTCCAATAGAGGTTAAAAGCTCTTCTTTTGTGGCGCAATCAGAAATAAAGGGGTTAAAGAACTTTTTAAGCGATTATCATAAAATAGCAAAACATGGTTACGTTATTACAATGGGAAATAGAAAAGAGCGCCTCGCGGAAAATATCATCGCTGTTCCCTGGTTTTGTTTATGAGGCAGGATTAAAATATTGGAGTAGAAGTAGATGGAGAATAAAGACTTAAAACTCATTATAAAAGAAGGCGAAGGATTAACGGTTGAGAGGATGGGTACTGGTAATTTTCTATCGCAGCCCCGAATATGCCCTGAAGCAGACTGTGGTGAAAACTACCCAGAAAACTACCCAGAAAATATTAGAGTTAATACGTCAAAAACCTGCTATAACGCGGGAGGAGCTTGCAAAAGCCATTGGTTTAAGTAATGCTGGAATCAAGTTTAATTTAAATAAACTGAAGAAAGAAAATTTACTGAGAAGAGTTGGGCCAGACAAAGGTGGGTACTGGAAAGCTGTTGGAATTTAAATATGGCTATCAGAATCGTAATCGTTGATGATCATGATATTATCCGCGCGGGAATAAAAAGCGTGCTTAAGCCGCACGCGGAATATGAAATTTGCGCGGAGGCGCAAAACGGGGATGAGGCTTTGGAGCGCGTGGAGGAATTTAAACCGGATATTTTACTTTTAGATATCTCGATGCCCAAGATTGGCGGGTTGGATATTATTGCCCGGGTCAAACGGGCATCGCCGCGGACAAAAATTATTATTATTTCCGTGCACAAATTAGGGGCGTATGTTTTAAAAGCTTTACGCCAGGGGGTCAGCGGTTATTTAAATAAAGATAATGTGGCGGAAGAATTAATTTTAGCTTTGGCCCGGGTATCCGCGGGTAAGGTTTATCTGGGAGAGGCGATCGCGGAATACCTGGCGGATACAGTCAAAGAGCCGAAAAAGAAAAATGAGGCCGCGGCGATTTTGAACGAGCGGGAAAGTGATGTTTTGCGGCTGGTAGTTGAAGGTAAAACTGCCAAAGAAATTGCTGAGGTTCTTTTTATCAGCCGCAGGACAGTGGAAAACTACAAAAACAGCATCTTAAAGAAACTTAACTTACATAAAACAAGCGACCTGATAAAGTACGCTTTGGAGAATAAAATTATTGATGTTTAGGAATCCCCCCTCCCTAACCCTCCCCACGCGGGGGGAGGGAATGATCATTTATAATTCCCCTCCCCTTGTGGGAGGGGCTAGGGGAGGGGGAGATTTGAGGGGGAGGGAAGAGGTATTGAAAAACAAGGGGACGGTTCTCTTACGAGAACCGTCCCCGGGATTCTAAGGAAAAATAAAAATTTATTTATTAGTATTATTTTTTGCAGGGGGTAAAGATCGGGGTATTGGATAAAATAAATAGGGCTAAAGTGACAGTCACAAAAAACGTGACAGTCACTTTAGCTGTTGAAAAACGCGGGGACGGTTCTCTTGAAGTTAAGAGAACCGTCCCCTTTGTTTAAAGTGACAGTCACTATTGGGACAGGCATTTTTCTATTTATATAAATTTTATAGTGATAACGCGAAACTCGCGATAAAATTTATAAAATAATTTCATGTTATTAGTTTGAGAAATTATTGGTTTGAAAAATTAATTGTTAGCATAATATTATGATTATGAAAAAATGTAATTTTTTTTCGCGGGATTGGATGAGTTAGTAAAAATAAAAGGCGAAAATTTATTTATTAGGATTATTTTTTGCAGGGGGGGTAAAGATCGGGGTATTGGATAAAATAAATAGGGCTAAAGTGGCAGCTAAAGTGACAGTCACAAAAAACGTGACAGTCACTTTAGCTGTTGAAAAACAAGGGGACGGTTTTGTTTTTTTCCCCCCCCCTCCCTAACCCTCCCCACGCGGGGGGAGGGAATGATTATTTGAAAACTAGGGGACGGTTCTCTTTTTCCGTGCTTTGAATTGTAAAAAAGAGAACCGTCCCCGGGATTCTGACTTAATAAAATGTAATCCCCCTCCCCTGGTGGGAGGGGCTAGGGTGGGAAACAAATGAAATCCCCCTCCCCTGGTGGGAGGGGGTAGGGGAGGGGAAATTGAGGTTAGGCATTGTTCATTAAGAGTAATGTGCGCAAGGGATTAGAGTAGTTTTACGATTGCTATTATTTAGATAATGTAGTATAGTTGTAGCAGGGTTAAAGTGACAGTCACAAAGAGCGTGACAGTCACTTGAGCAGGGTTGGGCAAGATAGAGAATGAAGGTAAAGATGAAGAAGATGGAGAAAATAAATAGGGACGAAAAACACGGGGACGGTTCTCTTGAAAAAGAGAACCGTCCCCTGGATTCAAAGAAAAAGAGAACCGTCCCCTTGTTTTTAACCTTATTTTTAATGTTGATGTTTATCGGGTTAATTTGCGCTTACGCGGAAGTAACCCTAACCAAAGCGCCTTTGTCTTGGTATGAGGGAGGAACAGGGGATTATGCTTTGCCGAAATTGGCAAACGCGGAGTATGCGCTGTCTGGATTTATGGCAACTACAGGCCAGGTAGAAACTATTTGCGTAAATTATGAGGCATCCGGCAAAGTGACAGTGGAAGTAAGCGCGGATAACGGCCTGCATTATTATTCGGTAGTCAATGGCGTGCCTTTAACCGGGAATTTTGTCAGCGGCGACCGGATCAGGTGGCGCGCTAAAACTTATGATGAAGACTCAAAACTTAACGCGCTGAATATAACTTACACTGACAGCGTAGGGACAACCGCCAGTTTTGGCCGCCCGGAATTAAGCGGTTTTAATTACCGCAAGGAAATCCTGCTGAAGAATCCTTCCGGAGAAGAGTTATTTAATTATCAAATAAATATAAAAGTAGGGATAGATAAGGACAAAGGTGACAGTCACAAAGAGCGTGACAGTCACCTTTCTGTAAAAGTAGGGGAAGATAAAAAAGCCAAGGGCGCGGATGTCTATTGCGAAGAAAACCTGCGCCAGGATTTTTATGATGTGCGTTTTACTGCCGCGGATGGGGAAACGCCGCTGGGGTATTGTTTGGATAAAGGTGACAGTCACAAAGAGCGTGACAGTCACCTTTATCTGGAAGGTGACAGTCTGGACAAAGGTGACAGTTTAAAAAGTGACAGTCACAAAGAGCGTGACAGTCACTTTTTAGACAGTCACTTTTCTGGGGATGACGATCCTATTTTTCCTGAGGTTGCTTCTTTCTGGGTAAGGGTGCCGCAGATTCCTAAGGACGGGGTAAAGATTTATATTTATTACGGGAACAGGCAGGCTGGCGATTTATCCGATCCTAAAAAAACATTTGATTTTTATGATAATTTCCAAAATCCGGAACTGGATACAAACTCTTGGGTGGTTAAAGCCGACCCCAAAGGAAGCGCGGTGGTTAAAGACGGACAGCTTAAGCTGGATGCCGCGGAGATTATCAGTAAAGACTTTAAATTTAAACAGGGCATAGTTGAATATGCCGCGACTATAGAGAGCGGCTTTGACAACAGCCTGAACTTACGGGCCAAGACAGGAGATAGTTATGATAATCCGGGCCTGGTGGTTTATTCATCCGCCTATAAAGGCGCGGAGCATTGTATTGCCCTAGACGATATTGTCAAGGCCAATGATGCCAAGGCTAGTTTGGTTACTGTAGGCGGAAAATATAATTATCGCCTGACAGTTAATGGTGATGAGATAGCTTTTGAACGATTTGGGGTTGATCCAGCCGCGCAGGCAAAGGTAACTTATAGCGGAACAAAAATGGGGACAGGCACTATTTTTACCGGGTACCTGGGATTAAAATCCGGAGGCGATGGGAGCGGCAGGAATATAATTGCCTATTCTGAACTCCGGGCGCGTAAATTCACGGATAACCAGCCGCAGGTGGATAAAACCGGCGTAACAGAGCAGGTCAAGCTCCCCATTTTCTCAAACATCGCCCTCTCCAAAAAAGGCCGGCTCATCTTAAGTGATAATGTTAAGGAAGGGGTATATATAGGTAAGGCAATTCCCACGGAATTTACCGCGCGGATTATTACTCCTACTTTTAAAGGCGTTAATGCCAGCTTAGCCGTATCCGCGAATAACGGCGTAAATTATAAAGAAAATTGCGTAAGCGCCAGTTATTATTATGCTTCAGCTAAAGATTTTACGGCCGGAACAAAGGCCGTGGGAAAAATAAAACTTACTCCCAGCCTGGATAAAAGCGCAGTCAGTGAATTCGCGGAATTAAAGCTGGATTATAACCCCGGGAAAATTTTAGTAGTCAAGCCCAACGGCGCGGAAACCTTCAATGCCGGCGCGGCTGAAGCGATTTCCTGGTCGGCTTTAGATTATGACAGCGAGTATCCAATTAAATTAGAGTATTCGCTGGATAGCGGGAAAAACTATAGTATAATAACGGATAAAGTGAGTAACAGCGGCGCGTATAACTGGAAGATTCCCCAAGATTTGGTATCGCCAGCCGCGCTTATCCGCGCCTCGGACAGTAATGAAGCTTCGGTAAGCGATAAATCGGATAATGTGTTTACAATACAGAAGTCAACAGCCAGCAGCCAGGAAACAGAGGTTGTGGGCCAGGAGCCAGTGAATAGTGAACAGGCAATAGAAGAAGCGCCGACGGAAGAAGCCAAAAAAGAAGTTGTCCAAGATGGGGCGGTAGAGGAAGCTAAAGATGAAGAGGCGGCGCGGAAGCAGGCGGCAATTGATCTAAATGATCCGAACCGGGATTATGTGATTGATGCCAATATTACTATTTCTACCAAGGCGGATATAGCTTTTAAAACGTTAACCTTAGGCGGCGGCACAGGCAAAAATATCACGCGCCTCATATTAAATAACAATATCAACCCTAACTCTGGGGAAATAATTATCCGTAACGGCGGACAGCTGATTCAGGCAAATACCAACGCGCAGGCAATCTCAGGAGATTTAGTTATTGAGCAAGGCGGTGCCCTCACGCACCTGGAAAATAAGGCAGAGAAGAAATATCAGTTGAATTTAACCGCCCAAAATATTATTTTAAAATCAGGCGCGATGGCCAACGCGTATGCCAAGGGTTATGGCGGAGGAGATGCGCGTAAAAACGCCCTGGGCAAAGCAGGAGGTAAATATAAAGGTAAGGCCGCCGGGGGCGGTAAACATACTTATGATACTGAGCGGATGCCCAAGGAATTGGGCTCAGGCGGAGCAGGCAGCTGGTCAGTTAAAGGCGGCGCGGGCGGCGGAGTAATCTGGCTAGCGGCAAGAAATGAATTTTCTATTAGCGGAATAATTAATGCCGATGGTGAAGCGGGAGTAATTGCCGCGGATAATACTTATAATGCCGCCGGCGGCTCCGGAGGAAGTATATATTTAGAAGCGAATAAATTTTCTGGAAGTGGAGCGAAAATTACCGCTGCCGGCGGCTCCGGGAATAAGAGCGGCGGCGCGGGCGGCGGCGGACGTATTCATATTAAAGCCCCGTCAGGAAAGATCAGCGGAACGATTAATGCCAACGGCGGCAGCGGACAGGATAGCGGAGCAGGGAGTGTGATTGTGGAATAGAGAAGATAGTGAAAATAGTGAATAGTGATTAGTGATTAGTGATTAGTGAATAGTGAATAGGGGAGAATAAAAAATGGGCGAAGGAATAAGAGACTATAGAGATTTACTGGTATGGCAGAAGGCAAAAGCGCTTGCGCTTGATGTCTATCGCCTGACAGAATCTTTTCCTCGTTCAGAAACATATGGCCTGACAAGCCAGATTCGGCGCGCGGTGGTTTCGATTTCTGTGAATGTTGCCGAGGGTTCATCTCGTAATCATACCAACGAATATATACAATTTTTGTATGTTTCGCTCGGTTCTACGAGCGAACTTGAAACTTTATTTGATATCGCTCAAGAATTAAAATTCCTAATTGATGAAAAAGCAGAAATACTTCGTAATAATATAAAGGAAGTAAAAAAAATGCTAAATGCCCTCATTTCTTCTCTTAAGCGTAAAAAATCACTATCCCCTAATCACTATCCACTATCCACTAAACTATCCACCGTCCTTATCGCTCTTTGCGCGCTATTCACTATTCACTATTCACTATTCACTACCCCTGCCTACGCCAATAATCTAGCGATTAAAAAGGTTACCTTAATTGGCCAGAGTGGAGCTAAGATGGCATCGGGGAACACAATCGCGTATATTCAGTTTAATATCTCTGGCGATAACTCCTGGCGTTTTAGCCCGGAGCTTCATGACGCGGCTTGGGTGTTTGTAAAATATTCGGTTGACGGCGGTGAATGGAAACACGCAACCATAACTGCTGTTGATCTGAGCGCAATAACCGGAACCGGCCTTATCTATGACCTTGCTTCTGGCAATAAAGGCGTATTCATTTACCGTGCTGGGGAAGGCAGCGGCGCTTTAAGCACAAATGGCGTCAAATTCACCTGGGCTATCAGCACTGATAGTGTTAGTCCCTTGGCGAATAAGGTAGTGTTGAAAGTCTTCGCCCTAGAAATGGCGCGCATCCCCCAGGGAGCGTTTTACCTTGGTTCAGGCGGCGCAGAATCCGGCGCGTTTTACAAATATCCCACTACCACTAATCCTTATCAGATAACCTCTGAAGGGGCAATTACCGTGGGAACAGCCACGGATAATCTTTACTATCCCAACCCAAGCACCTACAGTGGAGACCGAGCCGGTCCAATTCCCGCGGCGTTTCCCAAGGGTTACCAGGCCTTCTACATCATGAAATATGACCTTACCCAGGGCCAATACCGGGATTTCCTGAATACGCTCACCCGTGTTCAGCAGGCGGCGAGGATAGGAACTACTCCTGCTCTTGTCTCTGGCATAACATCTGTAACCAACAGGTATGTTATGTCAAATACAGCGGCTATCTCTTATCGCAATGGAATAAGATGTGACGCGACTATTGACACCGCTAACCCGATAATCTTTTACTGCGACCTTAATGGAAACAACATTCCCAATGAGCCGGCTGACGGCGAATTCATCGCCTGTAATTGGCTTAGCTGGGTGGATTTAGCCGCTTATGCTGATTGGGCAGGTTTAAGGCCGATGACGGAATTAGAGTATGAGAAGGCCTGCCGGGGTACAGCCATACCCACTGCCAATGAATACGCCTGGGGCTCAATCAGTATTACTGCCTCGGCTTCCGGCCCCACGAATAGCGGCGCGAATAATGAAACAGCGGCCAATAGCGCCAATTGTCTTTACACTGGAGGCGTCTCAGGCCCGATGCGCTCAGGATTTGCCGCAACCAGTTCTTCTTCCCGGTACAGCGCAGGCGCAAGCTTTTACGGGGTTATGGATCTCTCAGGAAATCTCTGGAAGAGGCCGGTAACGGTTGGGAATAGCACAGGCAGGTTATTTACAGGCATACACGGTAATGGCGCTCTTAATACTAACGGAAATGCCGATGTTGATTATTGGCCCGGAACAGACGCTTCAGGCGCTGGTTATCGCGGCGGCAGTTGGCTTCATGACACCACCTGCGCCCGCGCGTCGGACCGTCACTTCGCGGCGCTCACGAGTGCGAGTCGCGATTACTATTACGGGGCGCGCCTCGCCAGAACCTCTCCGTAGAGGTTTGGTAGTTCTTTGGAATTTTGAGGGGTTGTTGATAGTGAATAGTGATTAGTGAATAGTGGAGAAGAAAAAATGGGCGAAGGAGTAAGGGACTATAGAGATTTACTGGTATGGCAGAAGGCAAAAGCGCTTGAAGAGATTCCCGCTTTCGCGGGAATGACGGAGAAAATAAAGGGGACGGTTCTCTTTTTAAAAGAGAACCGTCCCCGTGATTCTTCACCATCCACTAATCACCATCCACTAATCACTAATCACCATCCACTATCCACTAAACTATCCACCGTTCTTATCGCTCTTTGCGCGCTATTCACTATTCACTATTCACTATTCACTACCCCTGCCTTTGCCAATAACTTAACCATCCGAAACGTCGATCTTTCCGCGGGAGGAGACGCCAGCCACGCGACGATTAAATTTGATATTTCCCAAGATAACTCCTGGCGTTTTAGCCCGGAGATTCGTGACGCGGCGTGGGTGTTTGTAAAATATTCGGTGGATGGCGGTGAATGGCTGCACGCGGATATCTCTGGCGTTGATCTGGCAGTCATAACCGGAACAGCCCTTACCTTTTCCATTTCCTCTGATAATAAAGGCGTATTCATTTACCGTGCCGCCTCCGCAGAAGGCAAGGGCGCTTTAAGTACAAACGGCGTTAAACTTCAATGGAATATTACTTTTAGCAACGTTGATCCACAGTCGCATAAGATATTACTTAGGGTTTTCGCCCTAGAAATGGCGCGCATCCCCCAGGGAGCGTTTTACCTTGGTTCAGGCGGCGCAGAATCCGGCGCGTTTTACAAATATCCCACTACCACTAATCCTTATCAGATAACCTCTGAAGGGGCAATTACCGTGGGAACAGCCACGGATAATCTTTACTATCCCAACCCAAGCACCTACAGTGGAGACCGAGCCGGTCCAATTCCCGCGGCGTTTCCCAAGGGTTACCAGGCCTTCTACATCATGAAATATGACCTTACCCAGGGCCAATACCGGGATTTCCTGAATACGCTCACCCGTGTTCAGCAGGCGGCGAGGATAGGAACTACTCCTGCTCTTGTCTCTGGCATAACATCTGTAACCAACAGGTATGTTATGTCAAATACAGCGGCTATCTCTTATCGCAATGGAATAAGATGTGACGCGACTATTGACACCGCTAACCCGATAATCTTTTACTGCGACCTTAATGGAAACAACATTCCCAATGAGCCGGCTGACGGCGAATTCATCGCCTGTAATTGGCTTAGCTGGGTGGATTTAGCCGCTTATGCTGATTGGGCAGGTTTAAGGCCGATGACGGAATTAGAGTATGAGAAGGCCTGCCGGGGTACAGCCATACCCACTGCCAATGAATACGCCTGGGGCTCAATCAGTATTACTGCCTCGGCTTCCGGCCCCACGAATAGCGGCGCGAATAATGAAACAGCGGCCAATAGCGCCAATTGTCTTTACACTGGAGGCGTCTCAGGCCCGATGCGCTCAGGATTTGCCGCAACCAGTTCTTCTTCCCGGTACAGCGCAGGCGCAAGCTTTTACGGGGTTATGGATCTCTCAGGAAATCTCTGGAAGAGGCCGGTAACGGTTGGGAATAGCACAGGCAGGTTATTTACAGGCATACACGGTAATGGCGCTCTTAATACTAACGGAAATGCCGATGTTGATTATTGGCCCGGAACAGACGCTTCAGGCGCTGGTTATCGCGGCGGCAGTTGGCTTCATGACACCACCTGCGCCCGCGCGTCGGACCGTCACTTCGCGGCGCTCACGAGTGCGAGTCGCGATTACTATTACGGGGCGCGCCTCGCCAGAACCTCTCCGTAGAGGTTTGGTAGTTCTTTGGAATTTTGAGGGGTTGTTGATAGTGAATAGTGATTAGTGAATAGTGGAGAAGAAAAAATGGGCGAAGGAGTAAGGGACTATAGAGATTTACTGGTATGGCAGAAGGCAAAAGCGCTTGAAGAGATTCCCGCTTTCGCGGGAATGACGGAGAAAATAAAGGGGACGGTTCTCTTTTTAAAAGAGAACCGTCCCCGTGATTCCAAGAAATCACTATCCACTAATCACTAAATTAGCGGGAATTAGCGCTAATAGAATTAGCGAGGATTAGCGTAATGAAAACAATAACACCTGTGGTTGAAAAACATTATCAGTTAATTCTTTGGATGCTGCCAAAAATCGCGAATTTTCCAAAGGACCAGAGATTTTTACTGGCTGATCGCATTGAAAGAATTCTTCTGGATATATTGGAGTTATTGATAGAAGCGGTTTATTCAAAAAATAAAAGAGAGATTTTGATAAAAGTTAATTTAAAGCTCGACTTTTTGCGTTTTATGATGAGAATTACCAAGGATATGAAATATATTAACCTTAAGAGTTATGATTTTTTTTCTCAGTCAACCATTGAGATTGGCAGGATGGTTGGCGGGTGGCTTAAATCATCTGTTCTTTGAGAAATTTAGATTCCAAGATCCTGATGTTCACGGATGTCAGGAGCGGAATACAACCGGAGAGGTTCAGGCGCTGTATCCTTTTTCCGCGGTATGTCATCCCCGCCCCCGTTTTCGCGGGGGGTAAACTCTAGCGGGGATCCAGGATAAGGTCACCTTCGCATATCTTCGCGAGAATGACATGAAGTGGAAGAAAAAAGTATTGTAACATAATTCACAATGGTTTAGCGCCGTAAAAGCGCTGTTCGCTGGTTATCGCGGCGGCAATTGGAATAATGACACCACCTACGCCCGCGCGTCGGACCGTAACAACGCGGCGAACACGAATGCGAGTCGCAATAACAATAACGGGGCGCGCCTCGCCAAAACCTCTGGGTTGGAATAGTGAATAGTGGATAGTGAAAAAGCAAAGGGGACGGTTCTCTTAAGAGAACCGTCCCCAGGATTCTCAAGAAAAATATAATCGCCATGGAAATGATAAAGATAAGCGATATTTATCCTAAGGTAATTTCAAAAGAAAATCTTTATCAGGCGGCTTATATGGCCGCGAAAGCCAGAAGGTACACGGATTCAGTGGCAGAGTTTAATTTTCATCTGGAAGAGGAGATAGCAAAAATGCACACAGAATTGAAGGAAAAAACCTATAAACATGGAGAATACCGGGTTTTTACGGTGTATGACCCCAAGGAGCGCAAGATCGCCGCCGCGCCGTTTCGGGATCGGGTTGTGCATCACGCCGTGCATGACGTTATTGAGCCGTTAATAGACAAGAGTTTTATTTATCATTCTTACGCCTGCAGGAAAAATAAAGGGACCCATAAGGCATTAAATTGGGCCCAGAAGTTTTTAAGGCTGAATGATTTTTGTTTCCATGGCGACATAGAAAAATATTTTTTCTCAATTGACCGTGACATACTCAAGGGCATATTAAGAAAGAAGATTTATGACGGGGATTTATTATTGCTGTTGGATGAAATAGTGGACTCAGCTATAGGGATAGTGGCGAGTGGCGAGTGTTTAGCGGCGAGAAAAGAGGGTGAAGAAAATGGAGAAGGTGAAGAGTTACAAAGATTTGATAATATGGAAGAAGGGGATAGAATTAGTCAAAGTGGCTTACAGGCTAACAGAACATTTTCCCCGAAAAGAAATGTTCGGGTTGACAAATCAGATGCGCAGAGCCGCGATTTCAATTCCATCGAACATAGCCGAAGGCCAAGCCCGCAAGCATACCAAGGAATTCATTCAGTTTCTGCATCAGGCTTTGGGATCGTTAGCGGAATTGGAAACCCAAATAATAGTTGCCAAAGAACTGGATTACGTGGATATGACGGGGAAAGACCAGATGACATATCAAATAGAGGAAATTCAGAAAATGATTTACGGATTGATAAAAGCGATAGAAGTTCGTTAATGAGCGGTAACCCTAAAACTAACCACTCGCCACTCGCCACTAACCACTATAAGGGTTTGCCCATCGGTAACCTGACCAGCCAGTTCTTCGCCAATCTTTATTTAAACGAGCTGGATTATTTCGTAAAGTTTGATTTAGGGGCAAAATTCTATATCCGCTATATGGACGATTTCATTATTTTTGAAAACGATAGGGAAAAACTTGTTGAATTTAAGGCAAGGATAAGGGATTTTTTAAAAATTAAGCTGGCGCTTGGGCTGCACGAAGGAAAGTCGCAAATATATAATACCAAGAACGGAATTAAATTTTTGGGATTCAGGATATTTAAAAATCACAGAAGGTTAGCCACGGATAATGTTAAGCGTTTTAAAAAACGGTTAAAGAAATTTGGGTATTTATTAGATTGTGGAGAGATTAAGAGAAGCCAGGTACGCGATTCCGTGCGCTGCTGGGTGGCACATAGCAGTTATGCCAACACAAATGGTTTGCGGCTGAATATTTTTAATGAACTGGCCAAGAAAGACGAGCATTTCGGCGGTTTGCTCAAAGACGTGCTGCTGCCTCGGGGGGGAGGGAAAAAATCACGGGGACGGTTCTCTTAATCTTAAGAGAACCGTCCCCTTTATTCTCAACGGCTATTTTAGGGGATAAGACGTCCCCATTTAGGTATTCTAAGGAGGAGTTAAAATGAAACTACAGGCTATTATTGAACAAGATGAGACAGGTTATTATGTTGCTGAAGTACCGGCGCTGCCTGGTTGTGTTTCTCAGGGCAAAACCTTAGCCGAAGCCAAGGCTAATATTAAAGAAGCTATTATTGGATGGCTGGCAGTGATGAATGAAAAGGCTAAAAGCCGCCACGCGCAGTGCGTTTTAGGATAAGGTGACAAAAAGCGTGACAGGGGGAGTGAGAGAGAATTGGAAGATAGAGTAATGAACGCAAGGGGTTTGAGTAGTTTTACGATAGTTATTCTTAATATAATGTAGTATAGTTGTAATAGGGTTGGGCAGGATAAATACAGGAGAAACAGATGGAAAAGAATAAATTAGTAGAAGAATGGATAGCAATATCTGAATATGACCTGAAAACAGCGGCAGCGATGTTAAAGGCTTGCCGGTATTTATACGTCTTATTTACGTGCCAACAGGCTATTGAAAAAATTTTAAAAGCGATCTATCTTCGCGGAAGGAAAGAGATGCCTCCGTATACTCACAATCTTCTTTATCTTGTTGATTTATTAAAAATTGATATGCCCGAGGAAGATCTGGCGTTGTTGTCGCGGCTCAACCAGTTTTATCTAGAAAGCCGGTATCCGGGTGAAAGAATGAAATTGGCTTCCGCGGTGGATAAAAAAATAGCCGCAAAGGCATTGAGAAAAGCTCAAGGGGTGTGGAAATGCTTAAGGCAGAAGCTACAGTAGAAGAGATTGGGCGTCAGGTTGCGGAATTTCTTTCACGCTATATCAGCGTTGAGAAGATTATTCTTTTTGGGTCATATGCTTATGGGCATCCGCGCCCGGATAGTGATTTTGATCTAGCGATTATCTCGCAAGATTTGGAAAAGATGGATATTTTGAAAAAGATAGAATTATTTGCTAAAGTTTCGGTAATTGTGGATTCAAGGGTTGAGCTAAAAGGATTTAGCAAGAAGGAATTCTTAGAAGCGGCAAAAGGCTCTTTGCCTGAGATGATAAAGAACCGGGGAAGAATAATATATGGTAATTAGGGGGCTAGGGGTGGGGAGATTGAAAAAGGGTAAGAAAGATGAAAAAGATAGATAAAATAAAAACGCAGAAAATAGGGACTGAAAACCTAGGGGACGGTTCTCGTAAGAGAACCGTCCCCGGGATTCCCGCCTGCGCGGGAATGACGGAGAAGAAAAGATGAGTAAATTAATCAGAGGAAGGGCGATTACGATTGGAGTAGCGGGGATTGCGTTGTTAGCGAGCGCGGCCGCGTACTTCTTATTGTCTCAACGGCCTGAAAAGGCTTTTTCCAGCCCTACAGATGTGGATATTGCCGCAGATACCACTTGGAGCGGAAACCAAACAATTTTTGGAACGCTTACCGTTAAAGCCAGCAAAACTTTAACTATAAATTCGTCTTCCGTACCGCCGGTTACTATCACTACCACTAATTTAATCATTGAATCCGGCGCGAAAATCATCGCGGATGGCCAGGGCTCAGCAGGCGGCGCAGGAGGCGTAGACGGCGTAGGCACCGGCAAGGGGTTAAAAGGCGACGCGGGTAAATCCGGCGGCGGCGCGGGTTACGGCGGCGCTGGCGGTGACGGAGCAGGCAATACTGGCTCTGGCGGGGCCTCTTATGGCGTCGATGACTTTCCTTTTGACAACGGCTCTGGCGGCGGCGGTGGAGCAACCGCGGCAGGCGGCGCCGGGGGCGGCGCGATCAAATTCATTGTTTCCGGCACAACTACCTTAAGCGGCCCTATTTCGGCTAACGGCGCAGACGGCAGCGGCGCCACCAATGGCAGCGGCGCGGGATCAGGCGGGAGCATTTACCTTGATACCAATGTGCTTACAGGAAGCGGCAATATCAGCGCTAACGGCGGCAGCGCGGCGGCTGATTCCGGAGGCGCAGGCGCCGGCGGGCGTATAGCTATCTATTCCAATGATAAAACTAATTTTACCGGCACGGTTTCAGCTGTCAAGGGCGCAACCGGTTCCGGGACAGCCGCAGACGGCACCACTTCCCCAAATGGCTTGTTTACCGGCGGCTTAAGCGGCACCGGGCCGCTGGGTGTTTTCCCTAATGGCTTGTTTACCGGCGGCTCAAGCGGCGTTGGGCCGCTGGGTGTGGGTTATTATTTTGCCAGCAGTACAGTGTTTGTCTGGAGCGGCGAAGGCGGCGATAATTTAGCCTCAACCGCGCTAAACTGGTTAGGAGATACAGCGCCAACTGTCGGCTCTTCGGTTATTTTCAACGATTCATCCAGTAAAAATTGCACTTGGAATATTACTGCCGCGATGTTGGATTTTAATTTAGATGCCGGCTATACCGGCGCAGTAACCTTAGGGGCTAACCTTACCTTAACCAATAACTTAACTCTCGCCTACGGCACTTTAAGCGGCTCAAGTTACACGATCAGCGTAGCGGGAAACTGGGTTAATTCAGGAGGCGCGTTTACCTATGGCACTTCAACCGCGGCCTTAACCGGCTCTGGCACAACCACCATATTCGGGAATAATACTTTCTATAATTTAACCTCAAGCGCAGCAGGCAAGGCCATTAACTTTGAAGCGGGCAAGACTGTAACCGTAGCCAATAATTTAAGCCTTGCCGGAGCAAGCGGCAATCTTTTAACCTTAAGCTCTACCATTGCCGGCACTGCCGCTAATTTAAATGTCGCGGGCTCAGCTAGCAACATGAATTACCTGAGCGTCAAAGACTCCAATGCCTCCGGCGGAAAAGGTATCATTGCTTATAACTCTACTAGTGTCAGCGGGAACACTAACTGGATATTCGGCACTGCCGGCGCTGTTTACTGGACCAACGGCTCAGGCGACGGAAAATGGTCAACCGCGTCTAACTGGTCAGGCGGCGTTGTGCCAACTTCAACTGATAGTGTTTATTTTAACAATGCTTCTATCTCAAACTGCACAGTGGATGCGGCGGCTTCTGTTGCTAATCTTACCCTGGATACCGGCTACACCGGCACAGTTACCTTAGCCGCTAACCTTATCTTAACCGGCAATCTCACTCTGGCCGCCGGCACCTTAAGCGGCTCAAGCTACACGATCAGCGTTGCGGGAAATTGGAGTTTAGCTGGAGGCGCATTTACTGCCGGGACATCCACTGTAGAATTTACCGGCATCGGAGGCACATCCATTATCTCCGGCGCCAATACCTTTTATAATTTGACCTGTAGAAGCGCCAAGACTTTAAACTTTACCGCCGGCTTAACCCAAGCCATCACCGGAACATTAACTTTAGACGGCCCGGTGTTAAGAAGCGTAACTGATGGGAGCGTATACACAGTTAATGCTACCGGAACAGTGAGTGTCAAGAATGTGGACATTAAAAACTGCACCGCTACTACTGCCTTTACTGCCACTCAATCCACGGATTCTACCGGCAATACCAATATCACCTTTGATACCACCGGCGCTATCCGCACCTGGACCGGCACAACTTCCACTGACTGGGATGTAGCCACAAACTGGTCTGATGGGGCCACATTCTCTGCTCCGGGTGTCGCGGATTCCGGCTCCAGGGTAGTGATTAATGTTGCCGGAGGGAATCAGCCGGTGATTACCAATGCCCGGACTATCGCCTCCTTAGACCTTGGCCAAACTGCTGTCAGCACCTTAACCTTTAACAGCTTAAACACGCTTACAGTTACCGGCAATGTACATATCTGGCCAACCGGCACGATTACACATACGTTGAACACAACCAGCGAATTATACAAGGTGAACCTAATAGCCGGAAGTATGACCATTGATTCTGGGGGAAAGATCGATGTAAACGGTAAAGGATATAATGGTAGCTTTGGTCCTGGGAAAGGAATACACGACACCAAAGGAGGAGGTTATGGTGGTCAGGGAAGTAGTTGTGATAGTGCATATGGTAATACCTATGGTTCCATAACTCAGCCAATAAATTTAGGTAGTGGGAGTTACAATGCAGGTGGAGGGGCGATAAAGTTAAATGTTACTGGTACATTTACTCATAATGGAAGCATAACAAGTCAGGGTGCTTACTCCTGTTCTTCCGGAGGTAGTATTTGGATTACAGCTAATACATTATCTGGGACAACCGGCTCAATACAAGCTAATGGCGATAGTTCTACTCGCGCTGGCGGTGGCGGTCGCATCGCCCTCTACTACACCACCAAGAATTATACCGGCACAGTTACTGCTTATGGTGGTGTGGTTAGCACCTACTATGGCGCCGCAGGGACCATCTATGAAAAACCCTCTTCTCAAACCTATGGCGATTTAAGAGTTGATAACAATAATATAGATGCAACTGTTTATACCTATTTAAGTAATAGTAAAGACCCAGCAAATGTTTTGCGTTTTAATAGTATTAAAGCTAAAAATAAGGCTCATATATTTGTCGGCGCGAATATTTCAGCGGACAGTTATCTAACGGAAACTAATGGCACTATTGAAAAGTGGTTAGATGCTACGAAGTTAAATGCCGCGCCTACTGTCTGGTGGATTGGCGCGACTTCCACTGACTGGAACACCGGGACTAACTGGTCAGGCGGCAGTGTTCCTATTAACACGGATAAAGTGGTTATCGAAGGATGCGTTGATTTAACTTATTCTCCGGCTATTGGTATTAGCGGCGTAAACACTACTGTAAGTGCATTAGGTATAGGAAATGGTTCAACGTTTACCATCAACGCGCCATTTGACGAAGTGAATAACTACCGGCTGATTACTACCGGAAATGCCTGTATAGTTCCAGGTGGTAATATAACCCACGCTGCAAATGCTACCACTGAAGTAAACCGGCTTAATTTAGATGTAGGTGGAAATATGGTTATTAGTTCCTCTGGTAGTATTAATGTAGGTGCTAAAGGATATTATATTTCCGGATCTTATGGTGCTGGTCCTGGGAGAGGATATCACGACACCAAAGGAGCAGGTTATGGAGGCCAAGGAGAAAGTCGTGATAGTACATATGGCAATACCTATGGTTCCATAACCCAGCCGATAAATTTAGGTAGTAGTGGTTGGGGGCCTGGCGGTGGAGCAATAAAACTAAATGTTATTGGCACATTTACTCATAATGGAATTATAACAAGTTATGGTGATTACTCCTGTGCTTCCGGAGGTAGTATTTGGATTACAGCTAATACCTTATCAGGGACAACCGGCTCAATACAAGCTAATGGCGCTACTTCCTCTGGCGCTGGCGGCGGCGGCCGCATTGCTTTATATTACACTACCAAGAATTATACCGGCACAATTACTGCTTATGGAGCAGTAACCGGGCATATATCTGCCGCTGGCACAATTTACGAAAAGCCTTCAACAATGACAAATGGTATTCTAACAATTGATAACTATAATCGCGCTGCCACCACAACTTATACCACTCTCGGTGATTTGGAAGCCAAGTCTTATACTTTTGACTCAATCATTATTAAAAATAAAGGTATGCTTAGGATAGGGGCTGATGATAGTTTGACCTTAGCCAGTTCAGGCACATTCAGCAATCAGGATGTTAATTCTACCTTTACAATTGACAGCGGCGGAGTGTTTACCAATAACGGGACATTCGCCTTATCCACTACCACTGCTGTCAGCGCTCTGGCTAACTCCGGCACATTCACCAACGCCGCCGGCTCTACCTTTAAGTATGTTGGCACAGCCGCCGATGATGCGGTTTCCGTCCTTACGCTAACCTACAAAGACTTAGAGTTAGATAATGCCGGCACCACTTTTACCGCTGCTGGCAACCTAACCGCAGGTTCGAATTTTAAGATTACCAACGGCACATTCAATTTAAATGCCAAGATAATGAATGTGGGAGCCAACTTCACTAACCTGGGCACCTTTACTCATGCCAATGGAACAGTGATCCTGGATACCACCGCCACTTCAGCTGTAACCGGCACCAACACCTTCTACAACCTCACTTGCACCACACCAGCCAAAACCATAAACTTTGATTCAGCCGGCACCCAGACAGTGGGAAATATCCTGACCTTGGTAGGTTCAGATACTGATCACATCATCGTCGGAGCAACCGCCGCGCCCACCAAAGCAGGGCTGATTGTTTCTGGCCCGACCCCGAGTATCTGGTATGTTACACCTTCTTACTCTAATGCCTCGGGTGGTAATGCCATAATGGCGGGTTCCTCAACAGATGGAGAGAATAATCTTAACTGGGTGTTTGGCGAGGGAAACTTTATCTGGGATGGCGGCGGCACGACGAATAATTGGTCTGAGGCGGCAAACTGGAACCGCGACATTGTTCCCCCTGCCGACAGTAACGTCTATTTTAACTCCACCTCGACCAAAGCCTGCACTGTGGATCAGGCAGTTTCATTAAAAAATTTCAGTTTGGCAGTCGGTTACACCGGCACAGTTACCTTAAGCCCCACCATCGGACAAAACCTCGTTGTATCAGAGACGATAAGAGTTGACGCTGGGCTGTTAGTGGATAACGGCCGGACCGTGAGTTTTAAAAATTGCTATATCGCCAATACCTCAACCCGCTTAACCTCCACCGGCATCTGGAAGCAGGCCGCCAGCGGAGAAATTTCCAATCCCTCGGTTGACAATGTATTTATTTCATACGAAGTGGCGGCGAATATGACCGGGACTTTATCCGGCCAGGTTTACACCAAACAGCTTGTCCTGGGCGCCAGTTCCACAATTACCGGCAGTTCCTATCTTAACCTTTACAACCCGGCGGTAGATAATTTTATTGTTCAGGGCTCTGGCGCGGTTATCTCTCCCTCATATCTTCAGCTAACTTTAAACACCAGCCGCAGTCAGGGAGCCCTGGCCACTGCTGTTAATACCCGCGTTTATTATCGTGATTCGCCTAATTACACCTTGAGTATGGGCGGTAATTGGAATATTGGCGGAGCGCTGTTGAGCATCTATGGAACGGATTCCTCAACCCTGCCGGCGGTTCTGGACACCAATGGCTATAATCTTATACTCGGCGGCGACTTACAGTTGGGCCTTGACCCAGGCGTGGCGAACACAGGTAAGCGCACCGGAAAGATCCTGTTTAAATCCGGCACGCATACTATTGGCGGCAAGATTTACACCGATGGCCAATACGCCTACGGTTATTTTGATTTAGGCGCGGCGAATATTTCAGTGGCTGGCAACGTTGATTTCCGATATTCTAATGTGGTGGTCGGCACATCCACGGTTAATCTTACCGTGGCTGGCGCCTCCTCGAGCTTGTATGCCTGCACTGACGGCGCGGGGATAAATACCATACCTTTCTATAGCCTAACCTCTAGCGCGAAAACCAAGACGGTTAAATTTGAGGCTGGCAAAACAGCCACGATTGCCGGGATTATGGCCTTTACCGGCCAAAGCGGTTTTGGCGAAAAGATAAGTTTACGCAGTACTACTGACGGCACTGCCTGGAACCTGAATGTTTCAGGAGGAGCAAGCAACATGAACTACCTTGACGTCAAAAACTCTGATGCTTCCAGCGGCAATTCAGTGGTTACCCTTAATTCCACCAATGACGCCACTGCTCCGGCTAATGTAAACTGGATTTTCTCTACCAATGCCAGCGATATCTACTGGACCAACGCTTCAGGTGACAACAAGTGGTCAACGCTAAATAACTGGTCAGGCGGCGCGGTTCCCACTTCATCCAGCAATGTTTATTTTAACACTACTTCCATTGCAAACTGCACAGTTGACGCGGCGGTTTCTGTTGTCAATCTTACTCTGGATACTGGCTACACTGGAACAGTAACTTTGGCGAACACACTTTCCACTACTGCTAATTTCACGATTACTCAAGGCACATTTGATGCGGCTACCTACGCTGTAACTGTAGGAGGCAATCTTGTTTCTTCCGGCTCGTTAACCCGCTCACTTAAACTCGGCACAGGAACCTGGTCTGTTGCCGGTAATTGGGATACTACTACAGGCTCTAACATTACCATTAACCCCGGGACATCAACTGTAAGCCTTACCGGTACAGGCACGCTCAAAACCGCGGGTGGCGTGGATACTTTTTATAATTTAACCTGCGCGGCAAGCACAAAAACCACGACTCTTGATGTTACGAGCACAAGTATTGAGTCACAGATAAAGAACGTGCTTACTCTTGGCGGCGGGACACTTACCAAGACCGGAACTAACAGCGCGGTGCTGGCGCTTACAAACGGTAGCGCTAACGCTACTCCGCTTGTGTTGGGTGCCACAACTATCGGCTCAGTAGTTACCTTAAAGTTTATGCCGTCAGCCGCTAACACGATAAATATTGCCGGAGGAAACTACACCGGAGCCGTAATTGACGCTTATGCTAAAGTCAGCGGCATTACTTTCCAATTAGCAGATAGTATTACCGGTTCAGGCGGATTTAATGTTTACGCGGACAATAACATTGCTTCCACGGTAAATTTGGTTGATAAGAATCTCTCCAGCGGATATTTAAAATTCGGGTCATCCAATCCTGGCGGCAGTGTAACCTTTAACGCCGGCAGCGGAGCAGTAACCTTTACCACCACAGCTGGCTTAAGCGTAAATAATAATGCCGGCACCCACACCTTAAATATGGGCTCATCCACCTGGACAGTGCTTAAAGACTGGAACCTTACCAATGGCACAGGCGCTATTACCGCGAATCCTCAAACCTCAACAGTTATCCTAAGCGGCTCGGATGCCGCGGCTATCTCTGGAAATAACTCCTTTAACAACTTAAGGTGCCTTACTGCAGGCAAGGCCTTAACCTTTGAAGCAGACAAGACTCAGGCTGTCTCCGGCACCTTAACCTTTACCGGAGCTGACTCTAACTTAATTGCCTTAACTTCTTCTACCGCGGGTACTCCTTGGCAGTTAAATGTCTCAGGCGCGGCTACGGGTATGAAATATCTTAATGTTAAAGATTCTAATGCCACAGGAAAGATTATTGTAGCTCCTGCATCCACAATAGACGCATACAGTTTGGCCCATAACTGGGTTTCCGGCAGCGCTGGCGCTGTATATTGGACCAATAGTTCAGGCGACAACAAATGGTCCACTGCCGCCAATTGGTCAACCGGCATAGTTCCAATTTCAACAGATGCAGTTTATTTTAGCTCGGTCTCAACTTCTAACTGCACCGTGGATCAGAATGTAACCGTTGCCAAGATTGCTACTCTTTCCGGATATGGCGGGACAATTGATTTCGGGGCGAACACAATTTCTGTGGCCGGAGATTGCGATTTAAGCTATGCCACGATTACCTTAGGCACCTCTGTAATTAATATTACCGCCAATAACGCGACTTTTAGTTATCCGACGGATTTAACCTTAAATTCCAACAATGGCTTGAATATGACCGGGGCTTCGGGACAGACTGTGGTTCTTCCGGGAAGCCTGACGGTGACTACCGGCTCAAACTTTACTGCCGGCACATCCACGGTCAAGTTTACCGCCACCAGCGGGACCAAGGTTATTGATATGATTTATAGCCCGGCCAGCCCGACGCTGAATAAATTTTATAACTTAACCTTTGACGGAGCAGGCGGGACCTGGCAGTATAAGCCTACCGGTTCCCAGCAGGCATTACAGGTAGATTATAACTTTACTTTAGCAAACGGCACTTTTGATAATTCCTCTACCGGGACGAATAAAAATATAACTATTCTGCATGATTTAATCTCTAGCGGCAGCGGCACTCGCGTGATTCAATTCGGCACTTCCACCACTTGGGCAATTGGCGGGAGCGTAAATTTAAGCGGGGCAAATCTTACCGCGAATTTTGGCGCCAGCGCGATTACTGCCGGAGCGAATTGGGATTCCAGCGGCACGAATACCTTTACCGTGGGCACATCCACGGTTAATCTTAATGGCATAGGCACCTTTAAGGCCGCGGTGGGTATAGAGACATTCTATAATTTAACCTGCGCGGCAAGCACGAAGACTACGACCTTAGATGTTACTAGCGCCAGCATTGAGCCGCAGATTAAGAATGTGCTTACTCTTGGCGCGGGGACTTTGACTAAGACCGGCTCCAACAGCCCGGCTCTGGCGTTGACCAAAATCGCCAGCGGCTCCGGAGCGACTCCGCTTGTCTTGGGTAATGCCAATACCGGTTCCGGAGTAATCATCAAGTTTATCCCTTCAGGGGCAGGCACTGTAAATATCGCCGGAGGAAATTATAATTTAGGCGTGCTTGACGCTTATGCCAAAGTTGATGGAGTTACCTTTAAATTAGCGGACAGTATTACCGGCTCCGGCGGCATCAACCTTTACGCGGATGACGCTAAAACCACGACTGTAGATTTAAATAATAAAAACTTTTCCGGCGGATACTTAAAGTTTGGAAAATCCACGAATACCGGCAGTGTAACCGTAAATGCCGGCACCGGGGCAGTAACCTTTACCGGCACCCCAGGTTTAAGTTTAAATAATAATGCCGGAGCGCATACCTTGAATTTGAATAGTTCTACCTGGACGCTGTTAGGGAATTGGCTGCTGACTAGTGGCACAGGCAGCCTTACGGTAGTGCCGCAAACCTCTACTGTTATTTTCAGCAGCGCCAATGACAGTTATGTCTACGGGGATAATACCTTCTATAATTTAAAATGCGCGGCTGCCGGAAAGCACCTTTATTTTGAGGACACCAAAATACAGACCGTAAACGGGAATATAATTTTCGCCGGAGCTTCGGACAATAAATTGCTCTTAAGTAATATTTCACAGGTAAACCCCTGGAAGCTAAATTCTCAAGGCCAGGCAACCGTGGTTTATGTGAATGCCTATAACTCTGATGCCATGCTCGGAGTGGGTAATGAGATTGTTGCCGCCGGCTCCACAGACGGCGGGAATAATACCAACTGGGCCTTTACTGGGGTGGGCACGGTTTACTGGACCGGCACAGGCACGGATAACAACTGGTCTAACCCAGATAACTGGAGCGTGGTGGCAGTGCCGGGGTCAACGGATGATGTAGTGTTTAACGGAGGTTCGGTTAAAGATTGCGTAATAGATACGGCGGCCAATGTTAAGAGCCTGACTTTGAGCGCCGGCTATACCGGCACAATGACCTTAGGGGCTGATTTGACTACGGTGAATAATCTGGTAGTTACTCAGGGTAATTTTAATGCCGTAACTTTTGCTGTTTCCGCAGGCGGAAATTTTAGTGCTACCGGAGCGCTAACCCGCGCCATTACCATGGGCTCCGGCAGTTGGAACGTAGGAGGGAATTGGGATACCAGCGGCTCGAATCTTACGCTTACACCGGCAACCGCCGTCCTGACGATGTCGGGAAATACCTTTACCATGTCTATGGCGGATATCGCCTTTAACTCTTTAACTTTCTCCGGCACAACCAGCGCTAGCCTTACCTGCTCCGGCAATTTTAACCCCACGAGCTTTACCAGCACAACGATTAAGCCCTCAATTACATTTACATCTGGCGCCGCGGGAAATATATTCAATCCGCGCGGCGTGTCATTTAATAATGTTACCTTTAGCGGGGCGGCAGGGGAGTGGACCCTGCAGGATAACCTTGCCGCGACCGGCACAATCACGGTTTCCGCGGGCAAGCTGATTGATAACGCTAAGTCTGTAAGCTTTAAGAGTGTTAGTATTGCGAACGCGGCTGACCGCTTGACCTCTACCGGCGCCTGGAGCCAAACAGATAGCGGCACAATTACTAACGCCAATATTTCTAACAAATTTAAGCAGTTAACTGTGGCGGCAAGCAGCAAAACTACGACTCTGGGTAGCGATATTACCGCAGATACGATCACCTTCTCTACCGGCACATTTAAAGGCGAAAATTATACTTTGTCTCTCTTAGGAGTTACTAACCCGATTGTAACTGATTCAGCAACTGCCTTTACTGCCGGAAGCAGGCTGGCAGCGCTTAAACTTTCCGGCGTGCAATCGCAAGGATTAATGCATTTGGGCAGCAATTTAGTTACGGATGCGGTTGAGTTTTATCGCTCTACCGGCGCAATACAGGCAACCGGTAATTGGGATTGCGGAAATAATACTGTGCGTTTTTACGCGGATGCCGCGGCAATCGGTAAAGCCGCGCTGACTAACGGCGCTAATAATTATAATCTTACCGCAGGCGTAGTGCAATTGGGAAGCGCTAGTGCTGCGGATGCGCCAGCTTACCTTAATCTGGGAAGCGGCACACATTCTATCGGTAATTTTGCCAAGGCTTATAGCGGGACAGCGACGGGGATTTTAAGCATTGAAATGGCCGCGGCCGCCATTACCGACTATTCCGGAAACTTTGACCTGACTCCGTTTACTTATACCTGCGGCACTTCTACGATTAACTTTATTGCTTCCAGCGGCCTAAAAACAATTACCACTAATAATAAAGCCCTTTATAGTTTGGTTTTTAACGGTGTAAACACGCAATGGCAGCTGGTGGATGACTTAACCTTAAAAGGAAGCATCACGCTGACCAACGGCGCTTTATTAGCTAACTCTAAAAATCTTATTCTGATTGGCCAGGATATTGCTTTGATTAACGGTAATTTTACCACAGCGAATAACAGCGCGTTTTATGATTTTACCTGTAGTAGTACCACAGGTAAGCAGATTAAATTTGCCGCGGGTAAAACCGTAGCGGTAACTCATGAGTTTAATATTACCGGTGTAAGCGCCAGCAGAATCAAACTCTTAAGCATTACGCAGGGTTCCCAGTGGAGCCTGGACGCGGCAGTTGCCAATGTGCTTTTGGCGGAGGTGCGCGATTCTATTGCCAGCCCGGCGGTTACGGCTACGCGCTGTATTGATTCGGATAATAATACCGGCTGGGTTTTCTCGCCTACGCGCGCCTGGGACGGCGGCGGCAACACGAATAACTGGTCAGAGGCGGCGAACTGGGAAGATAATGCTGTGCCTACTTCCAATGAGAATGTCATCTTTGACACTACCTCTACCAAGAGTTGCGTGGTGAATGAAGCAGTCGCGGTCAAGGATATTACTTTGGATACCGGCTATAGCGGGACAGTTTCTATTGGCGCGGCAGGAAGCATTACTTCCGAGGGGGCCATAACTTTGAACGCCGGGGTGCTTAATGATTCCGGCAAGGCGGTGAGCTTCCAGAAGTTAGTGATCGCGGATACCGCCGGGCTTTTGGTTTCTACCGGAACCTGGACGCAAAGTGTTTCCGGCACGGTTAGTTCACCGAACGCGTCTAATAAAATTAATAGCTTGGTTATCTGCGGGACAAGCAATACCACTACCTTGCTCAGCGACCTGCAGGTTAACGTGATTACCTTTGGCGACGGCATATTTAAAGGCGAGCAATACACCCTGCATCTTTACGGGGATACGAATTTTATTACGGCAGGGGCGTTTACCGTAAGCACCACGCTTTCCACGATTAAAATTCATGACTGCCTATCGCAGGGCGCTTTCCAACTGCCTAATGATTTAACCAGTACTCCTATTGATTGGTGGTATAAAACAACCGGCGCTTCGGCAACCGGGAACTGGAATTTCGGCAATAATAAGGTGCGTTTCTACACCAATAGTGGCGCCAGCGGCTCGGTGAAGATGCTTACCTATAATTTGACTGCCGGAGATATGCAGTTGGGTTCTGTTGCGGCTGCGAACAATAACGTCATCCTGGAATTAGGCAGCGGCACGCATAGCATAAAATCACTGGCTAAGGCCTATGCTGGGCCCGCTACCGGGGCGCTTAAATTGTTCATGGGGTCAAGTACATTAAACTGCACCGGGGATATTAATTTTACTAACATAGAAGTAACCGAAGGCACCTCGGCCTTAAACTTAATCGGCACACTGGCGCAAACTCTTACGACGATAAATAACGCCTTTAGCACGGTTAACTTCTCCGGAAGTGGGCCGTTTAATATCAGCGCGGATTTTACTGCGGCAAGCATCACCGTAACGGAGGCCAAGGCGATTAATTGTTCGGGAAGTTTTGTGATCACCCAGGGCATCACCCCGGCAACTTCTACGGTGAGCTTAATTGCTACCGGCAGCGGTAATCAGATATCCCTGCCTGCGGGTAATTCATTCTACAACCTGACTATTGACGGAGTAAACGGGGCCTGGGCCTTAGCCAGCGCGATTGGCGTCTCCAATACCTTAACCATAAATAACGGCGCGTTAACCGATAACGCTAAAGCCATTAATTTCAAGAATATTTCTATTGCCGATAAAACCGGCTTGTTAGTTTCTTCCGCTACCTGGACGCAGAACGCCAGCGGCGAGGTAAAATGCCCGAATAAGGAAAGCCGGATTAATAACCTGTCTATCTGCGGGGCGAATAAGGTTACCACTTTTACCGGCGATGTGGCGGTAAATACCGCGACTTTTGGTACCGGGACATTAGCCGGCGCGGCAAAGAGCCTTTATGTTTACGGCACGACTAATTCCATTGCCACCGCGGGAACGGTTTTTACGGTTAATTCCGGTTTCTCGGCGATTTACACCGAAAATCATACTTCACAGAACGCGTTTAAACTTCCCAACAATTTAGTAACCGATAGTATCTACTGGCGCGCAGACGTGGCCACCCTTGCTGCTACCGGCAACTGGGATTTTGGGGATAACTCCGTAACTTTCTATACTACGCCCGCGGCGAATAAAGAGATACAGCTATCCAGCTTCGCGCTTACCTGCGGAAGTTTAAGGTTAGGATCTTCTCTGGACGCCAGTTACCCGGCGGCATTAAATTTAGGCAGCGGCACAAAAACTATCGGGTCAATCACCAAGGCCTATAGTGGAACAACTACCGGCGGGTTAAACCTTTTAGGGGGCAGCTCTACGATTACCTGTTCCGGGGGTATTGATTTTAGCGGGATTACCTTTACCTCGGGCACTTCCGTTATTACCATGCAGGGCGGCAGCGGGGCAAAGACGATTCTTTCCTCCGGCCAACAGTTCTATGATTTGGTTCTTAACGACGCGGACACTTCTTGGTCGTTAAGCGATACCTTGACTGTTAAGCGCGACCTTACGCGCATTGCCGGGACTTTTACGCATAATAATAAAAAGGTAATTATCAGCGGAGCGAATATTGACAGTAATATCACCGGCGCCTTTACCTTCTATGATTTTGAGTGCGTTACCGCGGCCAAGAAGCTTTCTTTCTCGGCAGGTTTAGTGCAGACAGTGCAGGGGACTTTCACGGTTACCGGAGCTTCGGGTTATAATATTAAGCTCTATAGCCAGGCGGCCCCGGCGCAGTGGTATATTAACCCGGCTAATTCCGCGGTAAATTATGTGAATGTCAAGGATAGTTATGCCCAGAAGACGATTGTGCCGGCTAATTCCACGGATGAAGGCAATAATACCGGCTGGATTATCGGTGGCCAATTTACCTTTAGCGCCCCGGCGCTGAATACCGTGCTTAGCGTCGGCACAGTTACTTCTTTAAGCTGGGTTACGGATAGCGGGATTACGCAGGCCAAACTTTATTACGCGACGAATGCCAGCGTGGGAACACCGACCTGGAAACCGATTACAGTCAACCCGATTGCGGTTAACCCCAACGGCCAGGTGACCAGTTATGATTGGACAGTTCCCGACGACATCTCTACTGATTGCAAGATAAAGATCGCGGCAGTTATTGACAGCGTGGAGTCAACTACACTTTTCGCCCTTTCCCCGGCAGTAAAGATTATGGGCGCTTTGAACCTGACTTATCCGACAGCCGCAGGCGTGGGTTGGCCGACGGGAGTCTCCAAAAATATTACCTGGGCACCAACCGGGACCATTCCGGGGGTGGAGATTTACTGCTCAACAACCGGCCTAGTTCCTGTAGCCCCCGATACTTGGCGGAAAATCGGCGAAACCGCGACGAATACCTATTATTCCTGGAAGCCGTCGGACACTTACGGAGCAAACTTCAGTTCAGATAATTGCTACATTAAAATCATTGATACCCGTTATCCTACCCTGGTATATAGCATCTCGGCGTATAATTTTATGCTTTCTACCGGAGGCTTAGATAACCTGACCGTGACCACAACTGGTGGCGTAACTAAAGATACCTTAATTAGCGGCTCCAGTTATCAGATTCGCTGGGATACCAGTGGCGCGGTCTCCTTAGTGGATTTAAGTTATTCTTTGGGTAATGGCGTAACTTGGATGGATATTGCTAAAGGAGTTTCTAATACGGATAGCCGTTTTGACGGTGCCAATGACAGCGGGCCATGGGTTATTCCGCATAATATCAGCGATAATGTCTTAGTGCGCGTTGCCGTGCCGCCAGTTTCGCCGGCGGTTGTTCCTAAGATATTTGCTCAAGCGAATGTCAAAATTGTTACACCGTTTACGATTACCGCGCCGGCAGCGAATAACATCTGGGTGGGGGATACGAATAATATTATTACCTGGACTAACGCCACCGGTAGTGTAATTAATAACGTAAAAATTGAATACACTACGGATGGCTCAATTTGGCAAGAGATTAATAGCGGGACCTATGTGAAAACTAATGATTTAAGCGAGTCTTGGAAATGCCCGAAAATTTCCACGGATACCGCGGCTGTGCGTATTAGTGATGCGGCAGATGTCACCGGGTTTGCTTACACCCAATCCGCTGTCTTTAAATTAAAGCAGGGTAATCTTACGGTGCGCGCGCCGAACACGCAGGTAATTTGGAAGGTCGGCGAGGTGAGGAGGATTGAGTGGGAGAAGACTGGAGATATTACCCAGGTTAAACTTAAATATTGCGTAAATGGAAATTCTCAAAATGCTACCTGGAAAAATGTAGTTCCCGGCGGGGCGGCCTTATCCGGCAGCGCGTTGCTCTATGATTGGACCGTACCGGATGACATTTCCGATACCTGTTTGATTAGTATAGAGGATGCTACCGACAGCCAGATAAATGATACCTCGGATACTACCTTCTCCATTAAACCGAATATTATTCTTAACCTTCCTAACGGCGGCCAGAGCTGGGTTACGGGTACATCCCACGATATTGTTTGGTCAACTACCGGAACCGTACCTTTGGTTAAGCTCTGGTATAGCATAAATAACGGTTCGGGTTGGACCGCGATTACCGCGGATCCCATTAGCAACACCGGAACCAAGGCTTGGGTTATTCCGGAAGGCGCGGTTTCCGAAGATTGCTTGGTGAAGGTGGTTAGTTCTACTGACGCTGCATCTTACGGCCAGTCTTCGGCTAAATTCGCGATTACCTTGGCGAGTATCACTGTTACCGCGCCTGTGGCAGGGAATATCTGGGTTAAGGGTGACATCAACAAAGCAATTAACTGGTCTAGCGACGGAACAGTATATAATAACCTGCTTATCGAATATTCTGCTTTGGGTAATTTTAGCGACGCGGTAGAAATCGCGGCCAGCCAGCAGAATACCGGAAGCTACCTCTGGACTGTTTCGAGTAATATTACTAATTCCGCGACGGCGAAGATCCGTGTTAAAGATATGGATTGGGCAGGCAGAAACTATACGGTGCAGGGTATTTCTTCTGTTTTTGAAATTACCAGCCCGCGCATTGATATTGCCGCTCCGCTGGTTAATGACCGCGTAGTGATCGGTACGGACTTTGCTGTGCAGTGGGCCGCGCGCGGAAAAGATATATCTACGGTAAAGATTCTTTACTCGCCTACCGGTAATTTTACGAGTGATGTTTACACGGTTGTCACAGGCCTTACTGCTTCCGCCGGAACTTATACTTATAGCTGGAAAAACGGGGACGTTTGGAAAGATACTATCCCGCGGGTGGCTACTTCAACAGCTAAGATTAGGGTCGTGGATGAAAATAACCAGACCATTTATAAGGATAGCGGAGTTTTTCGCGTCGCCGGAACATTTGTGATTACCGCGCCCGCAGTCCAGGCCAAGTTCTTTGTGAGTAAAACCGCGGATATTTCCTGGTCCACCATCGGCACCATCGCTAATGTTAAACTTAGCTATAGTAAAAATGGCAACGGGGAAGACGCTGTTTGGTATAATATGGCCGGCCTAAAACCGGGAGACGCCGGTTACGCGGCGACTACCATTACTAATTCGGGTATTGGCACTTATACCTGGACCATTCCGGATTTGACGCCTACTGCCCATTCTCCGAATACCAATGTTTATGTTAAGATTGAAGACCCGCTCGACGCATTGGCAGCAGACACCCGGAAGTTTACGGTTACTTACTACGCGGTAAAGTGGAAGGTGGTGGATCTGGCAGGTTTAGTGGGAGACCTTTCCGCGCTGGTTGTGGAAGATTTTGATATTCTCGCTAATAACGCGCTTTTTGAAAGGGTCAGCGGCCTAAATTCCGGAGCAATCCTTTACTATTACCCGGGCAAGAAATATACCTCTGTCTGGTCGCGCGACGCCTATCTGGAAACCGCGATTAATGGATGGGAGGCTTATGCTGATGGGCAAGTCAAGCTTTCTGACGGGAGCATTCTGGATACGCTTAACGCCTCTACGCCTTTTCTGGTAAAGATGCCGCAGAAGTTGATTACCAAGGTGCTTAAGGTAGAGGGCTCTAATTATTACGACGCTAACTCCGACACTCTCTCGGTTAGCGGCTGGTTGATGCAGCAAGATACGATGATTGCCAAGAATGATACATCCAGCGGTATCGACGGAATTACGCAGGGTTATATTGAAATTTTCGACGAAACAAATAATAGCTTGACTACTTCAGACTTAGCCGTAAGCAGTATCTTGAATCCGAACGGAACCTTTAACGTGAGGTGGGCCGGCCTGCGCGCCGCGGGAAAGCTGGTTACCGGCAAGAACTATTTTGCCCGCCTGCGCTTAATGTATCAGGGCGCTTATATTTGGGGAGTGGTTACTTTTCAGGTTAGCGGGGCTCTGGATATTCAGGCGATTCAGCAGAGTTTGGGCGTGAAGGCAGGCGAGACGATTGTTACTCAATTGCAGAAAACGCTGGGGGTGAGCGGTGAAGGCACGGAAACCATTGCCGCTAAAGTTGCCGCGGTTGCCGACAGGGCTTTGAGTATTTTAACGGCCGCGGAGAAGACAATTCCGGATAAGATTACTACGATGCGCGAAGAGGTGACCGCTTCGATTAAAACTGAAGTTAAGCCGCATGTGCAGTCGGGGATTTTAACCCGGGATACGACGGTCAAACAAGGCGATACCATAGATATCTCTTATAGAACAGTTACCGGCCTGGTTCCGACGGTTACGGTTTATGATTCTAAAGATCGAGTGCGCCTAGATGCTAAGGTGATGGTGGAAGTGGGAGCAACCGGAGTTTATGGTTATAAGGTTAAATTTTTGGCAGCTTGGGGCAAGGGAGACTTTACCGTGGTTTGTACTGAACCGGCTAATGGCACGGTGGACGCTTTAGTGATTACGGTAATCCAATCTAATTTAGAGGATGTTGCCGGGCAGGTTTCCGCGGTTGTCGGTTCAACTTCCGGCTTGAGCGGGTTGAAGAATGTCGCCGAGACGCTTAATTCGCAGTTTAATGTTATCGATAGCACTCTGGCGAAATTAAGCGCTAACATCGTGGGTAAAGTCACGGAGACTAAAGACGCGCTGAGTAGTTTGCAGACGGTGTTCACGCAGTTAGAGTCGATTAGTAAACAGATTCAGGGAATCGGCGGAACCGCGGAGGGGATTAACTTGGAAAAATTGTATAATGTTTCCAAGGATAAGCAAAATGACGTAACTTACATTAAGAATAAGACGCAAGAGTTAAAGGCGGCGATGGAGATTAACCAGAAGCTGATGCAGAACGTGGCGAACAAGCCCGTGGTGCAGACCTGGTTTGAGTTTAAGTAATTTAGGTGCTAGGTTATCGGTGCTAGGTGTTAGAATAAAGGGGACGGTTCTGAAGATAAGGTGACTGTCACGCTTTTTGTGACTGTCACCTTATCCTAAAAAAATAGAACCGTCCTCTGGATTTTATGCTATAATAATCTCAAGCTAGAAACACGGGGACGGTTCTGTTTTTTTATTACCGTCATTCCCACGAAAGTGGGAATCTTAGATCCCCGCTTGCGCGGGGATGACAAGAAAAACAGAACCGTCCCCGGGATTCTAAAATTACCTGGATTTTAAAGTTAACAAAAACTGGAGGAAGTTTTGATGAAAACTTTTTTCTGTCTTCTGTTCTCTGTCTTCTGTCTTCTATTTTTTAGTTTTCCCGCCCACGCTGGTATCACCTTACGCCTGGTGGCGGTGAACCCGGCGGATAATGATCAAATTGTTCCGGTGAAGGTTTACCTGCCGATGGAAATTAAGCCTGAGGACATTCTTTATAAAGAAGACCTGGAAGTGGGTTATGATACCCAGCAGGGGTCTTATTATGTCCATGGCGAGTATACGCTTAAGCCCAAGGAAGTTTTGGAAAAAGAGATTGAGCTTAAAGATATTTGGGTAATTGACGAAACTCAAATTTCTTTATTACGCCAAGAGGCCAGAAGCGTTACTGATGATTTTAAGAAAACCAATTTCGCCCAAAAGGCGGAATTGATGTACCAAAGTATTGATAAAAAACTTAAGGAAGTCAGCGATATGCAGACGGCTTCTTCAGCCAGCCCCGGTTATCACATTTCTAATTACCGCAATAGTTTAAGTTTGTTGACTTCGGCTAAGGCCGACCTGCTGGCGGCTAAGACTCTGTTAGCGGAAGTCAGCCCCAAGGGCCTGGCCAAATTTACCTGGAAGATTATTCTGTTTATTATTATTTTTCTGGGCGTTCTGGGCGCGGGTTTCTTTTTCATCTGGCAGCGCCAAAGTAAAATTGAAGCCGAAAAGCCGCAGGAATGATAAGGATAAGGATAAGGTGACAGTCACAAAAACCGTGACAGTCACCTGATAAGGATAAGGTGACTGTCACAAAAAGCGTGACAGTCACCTTATCGTGAGCGCCTAAAAGTGACTGTCTGGAAAAGTGACTGTCACGCTCTTTGTGACTGTCACTTTTCTGGAAGAATATAGGTGACTGTCACTTTTGGAATATTGGTGACTGTCACGTTCTTTGTGACTGTCACCAATATGACCTGTCTATTATGAAAAAATTATTTTTCTTTTTTAAGGCGTGTCATTGCGAGGGCGAAGCCCGAAGCAATCTTTTTAAAACCAGATTGCTTCGTCGGGCTAAAGCCCTCCTCGCAATGACACTTTTATTTTCTTTCTCACAAGGAATCTGCGCGCAGGTGGACAGCTCTTTATGGCAAACGGAAAAATCCCAGCATTTCATTATTTATTATCAGGAAGATACCACGGGTTTTGTCAAGGAGCTGATTAACCGGGCGGAGAAATATTATAATAGTATCGTGGATGAGCTGGGGTTTCGCCGGTTTGATTTTTGGAGCTGGGATAACCGCGCCAAAATTTATTTATATAAAGATAATCCTAGCTATATTAAAGATACCCGGCGGGCAGCCTGGAGCGGGGCAATGGTTTCCGTGAAAACCCGCACGATTAAGACTTATATCGGCCAGGATAATTTTTTTGATTCTATCCTTCCGCATGAGATGACCCATATTATTTTTCGGGAATTTATCGGGGAGAGGGATGATTTGCCGCTTTGGCTGGATGAAGGCATTGCCTGTTCTCAAGAAAAGGCCAGCTTAGTTAACCGTTTGGCCGTTGCCAAGAATATAATTAATCAAAACGCTTACCTTAAGTTTAATCATCTTTTCCAGATTCGGGATTTTGCTTTAATTGTGCCGTATACATTTTACGCTGAAAGCGCTTCGATCATTGTTTTTTTAATGGAAGAATATGGCAGCGCTAAATTTTTGGATTTTTGCCGGAAATTACGGGACGCCGCGCCCTGGAAGCAGGCGCTGTTGGAGACGAATAATTTTTTTAATTTTGAGGAGATGGAGCGCGCCTGGAAAAGTTATATTTTGAAACGAAACACCTGAAAGGATAAGGTGACAGTCACAAAAAGCGTGACAGTCACCTTTCCAAACCACAGATATGCCTGTCCCCAAAGTGACAGTCACTTTTGGGACAGGCATTTAGTCAAAGCTCAAGTTACTAAATATATATAGGTGACTGTCACGCTTTTTGTGACTGTCACCCATATGACAGGCGCATAGTCAGGCGCTGATGTAAAGGGGGATAATATGGCAAAAGAAGTTAATGTTTTGATTATTGAGGAGGACGCGGCTCTGGCTGGGCAGTTGGAGAATACTTTTAAGGCCGTGGGTTTTCATACCTGGGTAGTAGCAGATCCCAAAGAAGGGCTGAGCCTTTTGCAGAGTAACGTTTTTAGCGTGGTGATCACCGAAATGCGTTCAGCCAAAATGAACGGGGTGCAGCTTACCCGGGCAGTGCATAAAATTTCGGAGCAAACCAGCGTGATTGTAATTACTCCGTACACTTTCATCAGCTCGGCGATTGAAGCGATGGAAGCAGGCGCCTATGGCTATATCACCAAGCCTTTAAACAGCTCGGAAGTCAGGATTGTCACGGAGCGGGCGGTGGAAAGGTACCTTCTGTTTTCCGGCAACGAAGATAAAGAATTTCTGGTTGACCTTGCCGTGCGCGACGGCTTAACCGGGTTATTTAACCGCCGGTATTTTAATGAATTGATTACGGTAGAACTTAACCGCCTGAAACGCTCTCCGGCGGCGCTTTCTTTACTAATGCTTGACATCGATAATTTTAAAAATTATAATGATAACCAAGGCCATCCGGCGGGGGATGCTTTGCTTAAGGACGCGGCCAGGGTTTTTAAAAGTTCCGTGCGCCCTTTAGATATAGTTTGCCGCTATGGCGGAGAAGAGTTTATTATTATTCTGCCGCAGACGGATAAAATAGCCGCTAAAATTGTCGCCGAGCGCCTGCGGGTTCAGATTGAGTTATATTTGGCGGCAACCGTAAGCATAGGAATTTCCAGTATTCCCGAAGACGCGCAAGAGGTTAGCGCGCTGATTGAAAAAGCGGATAACGCTTTATATCAGGCGAAAAAAGCCGGCAAAAACAAGTGGTGCGCGGCTTAAAATGCAAGTTTCGATATTAGAGCCCAAGAGAATAGTTTGGGAAGGCCAAGCCAAAGAGGTGCGCTTACCGGCCCAGGATGGCGAGGTTTGCGTTTTAGATTTTCATCAGCCTTTTTTGATTCGTTTACGCAAAGGCGTGGTAAAAAGCGATAAAGCGCGCACAACAATTAAAGACGGAATTGCCTTTTTACGCAGTAATAATTTAATTTTATTCGTGGAGGTTTAATCATTTAAAAAAAAGTGACAGTCACAAAAGGCGTGACAGTCACTTTTTCTTGACAGTCACAAAGAGCGTGACAGTTATCTTTTTTTGACAGTCACTTTTTTTACACAAAGGCACGAAGGTGACTGTCACGCTCTTTGTGACTGTCACCTTCGTGGAGATTTAAACACATGTCAACTTTAGCTTTGATTTTTGTGATGTTTTTGAGTACCGCCGGGCCGGCGGCAGTTATCGCTTTGGTCGGCTCGGCGGCAGTTAAGTCGGTGGCGCGCAACCCTTCGGCGTCCGCCAGGATTTTTATCGTTATGATTTTATCCTTTATTTTTTCCGAAGCCATAGCGGTTTTAGCGTTGTTGATTATTTATAATTTGTTTGCTAAATGACACAAAGGTGACAGTCACAAAAAGCGTGACAGTCACCTTTGAATGACAATTAGCGTTGAAATGACACAAAGGTGACAGTCACAAAAGGCGTGACAGTCACCTTTGAATGACAATTAGCGTTGAAAGAAGGTGACTGTCACGCCTTTTGTGACTGTCACCTTCAAAGGGATAGGGCTTAAAGAAAGGCCAATATGCTTTTAAATTTATTAATTATTCAGTCGATTACTTTTGTGGGAATATTTTTCCTGCTGCGTTTTCTTTTTTCCCGGCATTTGAATACGGCTTTAGCCAGGTTAAATACCCTGCATGAAGAGAATTTAGTTAAGGAGCAGCAGCTTACCGAAGAACTTAAGCGCGCTAAAGATGAGGGGGACGCGCAGATTAAGCGGGCTAAAGACGAAGCCGGCTTAATTATTGAAGAAGCGCGCAATGAAGGCGTCAGGTTAGGCGCGAACCTGCAGGAGCAGGCCAAAGTTCAAGTAACTAAAATTATCGCTGATGGCAGTATTGAGGCGGAAAGATTTAAAGAAAGGTACTCCAAAGAGGCAGAGGCCAATAGTTTGGATTTAGCCATGAAACTGGTTGAACAGCTCTTAAGTGAAAAAGATAAAGCAAGCCTCCAGCAAGAGTTTATTTCCGAGATAATTCTTGAGATTGCCAAGCTTTCTAAGGAACAATTCAGCGTCGCTTCGGACCGGGTCAAGGTGAGTTCCAGCCAATTATTGAGTAAGGGCCAGAAAGAAAACCTCCAGCAGGTCTTAAAAGAAAAAACCGGAAACGAGATGATTTTCGAGGAGATTTTAAACAAGGATCTTATCGGCGGGTTAATCGTGGAAATCGGCGGCTTAGTTATCGACGGAACTTTAAAAAATAAACTGCGCAGAATTCTTCCTTATTTTAGGAAGAAATAGGCAAAGGTGACAGTCACAAAGAGCGTGACAGTCACCTTTGAAAGCAAAGGCACAGAGGTGACAGTCACAAAGAGCGTGACAGTCACCTATAACACAAAGGTGACTGTCACGTCTTTTGTGACTGTCACCTTTGTGGTGCTTAAAAAAATAATATGCAAATTCAGGCTTTAGAGATTAAAGAAATTGGCAGGGTGGAAGAGGTCAGGCAGGGGATTATTAAGATCAGCGGCCTGCCCAGCTGTTCTTATGGCGAAGTTATTGAGCTGGCTAATGGCTACAAAGGGATGATTATTGAATTTAATCCCAGCGGAGCCTACGGAATTGTTTTTGGCGATGAGCAGGGGGCCAGAGTCGGGGACCCGGTTTATAGTAAAGGCGAATTATTAAATGTTCCGGTGGGAGAGAATTTTATCGGCCGGGTGGTGGACGCCTTAGGCAGGCCTTTGGATGGCAAAGAGGAGATTGAACCGTCGGGTTTTAACCCCGCGTTTCGGGAAGCCGCCGGGGTTATGGAACGCGAACCGATTAATCAGACCCTGCATACGGGAATCAAGATTATTGACCTGCTGATTCCTTTAGGCAAAGGCCAGCGGGAGTTAGTCGTCGGTGACCGGCAGATTGGCAAGACCAGCGTTGGCTTGGATACGATTATTAATCAAAAAGGCAAGAATGTTATTTGTATTTATTGCTGGATCGGAGGCAATAATTCCGCTTTTAATAAAATTATCCAGCAGTTAAAACAAAAAGGCTTGATGGATTATACTTTGGCGGTTTCCGCTTCCGCCGGAAGCTCAACTGCCGAGCAGTACCTTTGCCCTTATACCGCGGCTTCTTTAGGCGAATATTTTATGTATAAGGGTAAAGATGTTTTAGTAGTTTTCGATGACCTGACCAAGCACAGCTGGGTTTACCGGCAGATGTCGCTTTTGCTAGAGCGCGCCCCCGGCCGCGAAGCGTATCCGGGGGATATTTTCTTTTTGCATTCCCAGCTGATGGAGCGGGCCGGCCGCCTAAAAACTGAATTTGGCGGCGGGTCAATGACTTTTTTCCCGCTGGCGGAAACCTTGCAAGGCGATATTACCGGTTATATTTGTTCCAACCTTGTTTCGATGACCGACGGGCAGATTTATTTAAATACCGGCCTTTTCCAGGAAGGGTTTAAGCCGGGGATTGATTTGGAGTTATCGGTTTCGCGTATCGGCAGTAAGGTGCAATGCCCGGCGATTAAGGAATTGAGCAAGGGCCTGCGTTATGAGTACGTGCAGTTTCGGTCTTTGCTGCGTTTAACGCGCTTAAGGACCAAGCTTTCTCCGGAGGCTGCCGCTCAGCTGCAGCGCGGCCGCACGCTTTATGAGATTTTAACCCAGGAAAATAACGCTCCGGTTTCTCAAGCGGAGGAGATTGCCCTCTTTTACGCTTTCCAGAAAAAGATTCTGGAGGCCCTGGATATCGCTGAAGTGAAAATATTTAAAAATGATTTTTTTAAATATTTAGAAAAATATAATCAAAGTTTAATTGATGATTTAAATAAACGGGGGGAGTTGACCGAAGAGGTTAAAGCGCAGTTGGATAAAGTGATTAAAGAGTTCTTTAGGGCGCTTTTGCCTAAATGATCTCAGTCGGTAAGTTAAGCATAGAACAGTGACAGTCACAAAAAGCGTGACAGTCACTGTTAAGGCATAGAAAAGTGACAGTCACAAAAAGCGTGACAGTCACTGTTAAGGCATAGAAAAGTGACAGTCACAAAAAGCGTGACAGTCACTGTTAAGGCATAGAAAAGTGACAGTCACAAAAGACGTGACAGTCACTTTTCTGAAAGCATAGAAAGGTGACTGTCACGCCTTTTGTGACTGTCACCTTTGGGTAGAATTAATTAGGACGGCGATGATCCCAATTGGGAAGTTAAAACAGAATTTGCTCTTTAATAAGAACCTGGGGGATTTAATTGAGGTGATGAAAATGGCGGCTACCTTGCAGTTTAATCAGTTCCGCCTGCATCAGGAGCCCAAAGAAATTTTTTATACCTTATTAAATTCCGCTTATAGCGCCTTACCCTTGGATGAGTCGACAAATAGTTTTTTTAATCCCCCGCAGAATTTACCGGGTTTGATTGTTTTGGTCAGTTCCGACGGAGGTTTTTTAGGGGAGCTGAATATTCTTTTGATTAACCGCCTTTTGGATACTAAGCGCCAGCAGGATGAAATTGTCGTTTTAGGCCAACAGGGGATTAATTACCTTAATGAAGCTAAAATCAGCTTTACTAATTTTGAATCTCTGGGAGATAAATTAGATACCCAGAAAATCGGCCGGCTGAGGGATTATCTGTCCGGGCGTTATTTTAAACAAGAACTTAGCCGGGTGACCGTGATTTATTCCCGGTTTATTAATATTACCTCCCAGCAGGTAGAAATAGAAAATCTTTTGCCTTTAGAGCGCAAAGAAAATGCCGCGCGCAAGGGCCGGGAGGTTTTAATTGAACCGAATATTAAATCCGTTTTAGAGGGCTGGATTAAATTATGGCTGGATTTTCGTTTTTACCATATTTTTTGGTCTTCTAAGCTGGCGGAGTACGCGGCCCGGATTATGCATTTGGAAGGAAGCGTTGGAGAGCTGACCAAGATTAATCAAAATTTGCGGATGGAGTATTTTAAATATTTACACGGGCTTTCGGATAAGTCGATTCGCGAACTTTCCGCGGCGCGGATGGTGAGAAGGAATAATTAAAAGAGTTAAAGTGACAGTCACGAAAAGCGTGACAGTCACTTTAACCGAAAAAAAGCGTGACAGTCACAAAAAGCGTGACAGTCACTGTTAAAGCATGGAAAAGTGACAGTCACAAAAAGCGTGACAGTCACCTTTGGGGGATTAACGCAGCTCGGTGATGACAAGGTGACTGTCACGTTCTTTGTGACTGTCACTTTGTCGGAATTTAAACAATGACAACGGAAGAAAAATTAGGGAAAGTAATCGCGGTTTACGGGTCAGTCGTGGACGTGCAGTTTCCTCCTGGCGCTGAATTGCCGGAAATTAAAGGCTTGCTTAAAATTTTAGGCAATCTGGAGAAAGAGGTGCTTTTGCATGTCGTCGAGCATCGCGCGAATAATGTTTGCCGGTGCATCGCTTTGGGGTTTACTTATGGCGTAGGCAGGCATATGCCGGTTAGGCAGGAGAAACAGGGATTGGTGATTCCGCGCGATATCGAAGCTCTCTATGGCCGGGTTTTAAACGCGATGATCAAGCCGGTGGACCATAAAGAGGGGTTTGATTTAACCGATGGTATTCCGATTACCAACCGGGTCGCGCATTCCAAACTTGAGGTTAAGCCTGAAGGCGAAAGCAAAATCGAAATTATTCAAACCGGGATCAAAATGATTGACCTTTTGTTCCCTCTGATTAAAGGTTCTAAAAGCGGGCTTCTGGGAGGAGCTGCTTGCGGGAAAACAATTTTAATCTTAGAGATTATTCATAATATTATTACTTTTCAAAGCGGCACTTGTATTTTTGCCGGCGTGGGCGAGCGTATCCGCGAAGGGAATGAGCTTTATTATGAATTCGAGCGCGCGGATTTATTGAAGCGTTCAATTTTAATTTTTGGGCAGATGAATGAATCGCCGGGCATGCGTTTTGAGGCGGCTAATTCGGCGGTGGCTTTGGCGGAATATTTATTGGAACAGCGTAAAGACGTTTTATTTTTTATGGATAATGTTTTTCGTTTTGTCCAGGCCGGAAGCGAGTTGTCCACGCTTTTAGGAAGGATTCCCTCGGAAGGCGGGTATCAGGCGACTTTAACCAGCGAGATCAGCCAGCTGCATGAAAGAATCCGCTCGGAAAAAGGAGCCAGTATCACGGCGATTGAAGCGGTTTACGTGCCGGCGGATGATTTAACGGATCCGGCAGTCGTGGCTATTTTCGCGCATATGGACAGTTTGATTGTGCTTTCGCGCAGCCTGGTCCAGCGCGGCCTTTATCCGGCGATTGACCCGTTATTGTCTTCGGCGAACTCTTTAAGCCCGGCAATCGTCGGCCGCAGGCATTTTAACGTCGCTCAAGAAGTAATTAGGCATTTTCGGCGTTACGATGAATTAGAGCGGATTGTTTCGATTATCGGAAAAGAGGAACTTTCTCCGGAGGAAAGAATTATTTTTGACCGGGCCAGGAAGCTGCAGAATTTTTTAGCCCAGCCGTTTTTTACGGCTGAAGTTTATACCGGTAAACCGGGAGCTTATGTGGCGATAGAAGACACGATTAGCGGCTGCGAGAAAATTGTGCAGGGCCAGGCGGATAAATTGGATGAGTCCCGTTTGTATTCCATCGGGAAATTGGAGATTAGCTGATGTGGAAGGCGAAAGTGACAGTCACAAAAGGCGTGACAGTCACTTTCGCGGAAACACTGATAAGGTGACAGCTTACATTCTAGTTTCTAGTGCAACAGATTTAGTAAATATTTCGTTAGGCGTATTCCAATTTAAAACTTTACGAGGCCTGTCATTAAGCATATCTTGGACCTCTTGAAGCTTATT
>Ga0247841_10000830_pt1 | contig 76181 bp, 70 predicted proteins | sample LaCruzMarch2015__2_FD_192410 | JGI IMG/M metagenome (GOLD analysis project Ga0247841, IMG submission 192410) | Freshwater microbial communities from meromictic Lake La Cruz, Castile-La Mancha, Spain - LaCruzMarch2015_18m | ecosystem: Environmental > Aquatic > Freshwater > Lake | place: Spain... | reverse complement strand
TGAAAAACTCCGGGCCTTTCAGGTTGCTCCCAACGATGTCATGACGGCTCTGGCCAAAGAAAACGTTGAAATACCCGGGGGACGCATCGAGGCGGAGACGAAGGAGTACAGCGTCAAGGTCAAGGGTGAGTTTCCCTCCATCCAGGACTTCAACGACCTCATTGTGGCTTGGTACCGGGGAGCACCGGTGCGCATCCGGGACATCGGCAGGGCCGATGACGGCATGGAGGACAGGCGGACCATTGTCCGCTTCAACGGTACTCCCGCGGTTACCATCGGTATTCAGAAACAATCGGGGACCAATACGGTAGAGGTTGTCAACCGGGTCAAGAGTGAAATCGAAAAGATAAGAAAAACACTTCCCCCGGGAATGCTCATCCATTCGGCTTTTGACCAGTCCATCTTTATCAACCGTTCCATCAAGGAGGTTCAGAACCATCTGATCATAGGGGGCATCCTGGCGGTTGTAGCTGTCTTCATATTCCTCCGTAATTTCCGGACGACCTTGATCAGCGCCTTGGCGTTGCCTATATCCGTCATCGCCACTTTTACCCTGATCAAGGCCTTTGATTTTACCTTCAACAATATGACCATGCTGGCCCTTTCCCTATCCGTGGGTATTCTCATTGACGACGCAATTATTGTCCTTGAGAATATCTATCGCCACATCGAGGATGGAATGGAGCCGAGGGAGGCGGCCAGTTTTGCGACTTCCGAGATTGGCATGGCTGTCATGGCTACGACCTTGGCCATTGTCGCCATCTTTCTCCCGGTGGCCTTCATGAAAGGAATCATCGGCAGGTTTTTCATGTCTTTCGCCTTCACCGTTGTCTTCTCGGTCATGGTGTCCCTTCTCGTATCATTTACTTTGACGCCCATGCTGGCCTCGCTGATGCTGAAGATGCATAAAAAAAATCATGAAGCCCCTGCGGGAGGCAGGATCAGGACGTATCTCAACAAAATCGGGGACAACCTGGAAAAATATTATAAAAAAACGGAGAACTGGTACCGGGAAGTGCTGGTCTTTGGACTCCGTTATCGAAAAAGCGTCCTTATCGGGGCATTTGTCATTTTCATACTGAGCATGTACATGACGAAATTCATGGGAAAGGAATTTGTGCCCCCCGAAGACCAGGGAAATTTTCTCGTCCGCCTTGAGGCGCCGATAGACTATTCCGTGGAAAAAACCGATCAGCTTTTCCGGCAAGCCGAGGAAATCGTCAGAAAGACACCGGAAGTCAAGACTCTCATGTTTGCTCTTGGATTAGGTCCCGGCGGGGCCGGGCAGGCGAACAAAGGGATCATGATGGCCGGGATGTTGAGAAAGGACGAAAGAAAGCGCAGCCAGGAAGAGGTCAAGGCGGAAATAAGGCAGAAAATAAATCAGATCCCGGGCATTAAGGGGACGGCGGAGGATATTTCCCTCATTGGCGGCGGGCTCCGGAATGTTCCCATCCAATATGTAATCCGGGGGACGGACCTCGGCAATCTGACCGCCTATATGAAACAGATCGTCTCACAGTTTGTGAAGCTACCCGGGATCGTCGATGTGGATACCTCTCTGGAGGCAGGGAAACCGGAATTGCGGGTGCTGATTGATCGTGACAAGGCGGCGGATATGGGGATCAGCGTCGCCAGTATCGCTGAGGCAGTCAATATTCTTATTAGTGGCGAGGTTGATATTACCAAATACAAGGATGAGGCCAAGGGGCGGCGTTATGACGTCCGGGTTAGATTGAATGCTGCCGACAGGGTGAGTCCTTCAGATATCGGGCAGATATATGTACGGGCGAAGGATGGTCGGCTAATCGAGCTGGCCAATGTTGTAAAAATCCAGGAAGGGGGTGCTCCCAGCACAATTAACCGGGTGGATAGACAGCGGGCGATGATCATGTATGCCAGTTTAGAAAAAAAGCCTCTCGGCCAGGCCATGGATGAACTTAACGCCATTGCGGCAAAAATCCTGCCGCTGGACTACACGGCTAAATACAAGGGCGCCGCCGACACGATGAAAGAGTCTTTCGGCTATCTCCTCTTCGCTTTGTTTCTGGGGGTCGTGATGGCCTATATGGTCCTGGCGGCCCAATTTGAGAGTTTCCTGCAGCCGGTAATTGTTCTTCTTGCCATGCCCCTGTCTTTCATCGGCGCCTTCGGGGCTTTGGTGTTGACGGGTAAAACAATAAGTATTTTCAGTTTGATCGGCTTGATTCTCCTGATGGGACTCGTGAAGAAGAATGCCATCTTGCTGGTGGATTACACCAACACCTTGAGGGAGCGGGGGCTATCCCGACGGGATGCCATCCTGGAAGCGGGGCCGGTGCGATTGCGGCCTATTTTGATGACGACTTTTGCCATGGTTTTTGGTATGCTTCCCGTGGCCATGGGCTTGGGAGAAGGAGCGGAAACAAGATCACCCATGGGGGTGGCCGTGATTGGCGGTTTGTTGACTTCCCTATTTCTCACTCTCATTGTCGTCCCGGCGGCCTACGATCTATTTGAAGACTGGCATGACAAGATCAGGGTATGGAGGAAGAAGAGATCATGAAGATGTTTTTTATCGTCTATTCCCGGGCGGCGGATTATGATGTTGTGGCGAAACTAAAAAGCGCCGGCATCAAGGGATACACCAAGATGAAAGACGTAAGCGGCGAAGGAACGGAGACGGAGCCGAAACTGGGGACCCATTGCTGGCCGGGGGAAAATAATGTCCTATATATCGCTGTTCAGGAAGAGGAAGTTCCGAGCGTTTGTGAAGTGATCCGGGAACTTAGAAAATCCCACCCCCGGGCGGGGGTGAAAGGTTTTATCCTACCTATGGTCGAGATAATTTAAATTCAAACAGATTCGATTTGGAAGCATTATATGGCCAAACAGGTGGTCACCAGACGTCAGAAGGATATTTCCCGCCTAATCCGTGACAAGAAACAGGTTCAGAAAGATATTGCTAAAGTCAGGAAAAAGAAAAGATGATTTTTTCTGATGCCGATATTGATCAGATCCACAGCGAAGGTCTCTCCGTGGAGCGGGTAAAGGAGCAGATCTCCCTGTTTGTCCGGGGTGTCTCCCATATCGAATTGAATCGGCCCTGCACCGTCCATGATGGTATAGAAATCATCCCCCTTGAAGATGAAGAAAAGCTTGTGGCCCATTATGATCAGGCGGCTGCATCGGGAAGATGCCTCAAATTTGTCCCCGCCTCCGGCGCCGCCAGCCGGATGTTCAAGGAATGGTTTCGCGCTCTCGATCAACCATGGAAAGATTCCGAAGCCTTAGGCGTTGCTTTTGCCGAACAAATCAGGGGTTATCCTTTTTACGATGATTTGCGACATGTCATTTTAAGCTCCGGAGAAAATCTCGATATCCTGCTGGAAGACAAAAAATACGGGGACATTCTCGCCTATATCCTCACCTCCCGGGGTCTTCAATATGGTCTGTTGCCCAAGGCGCTCCTCAAATTTCACAAGTACCCAGAAGGAAACAGGACGTCTCTTGAGGAACATCTTGTGGAGGCGGCCCTCTATGTGACGGACGCCCGCCGTATCAGCAGACTGCACATTACCGTTTCCCCGGAACATCGGCGCCCCTTGGAAACCTTTCTTGATAGGGTCCGGCCAATTTATGAAGGACTCTTCAGCGTTACTTACGAAATCGGCGTTTCCTGCCAGGAAACCGCGACCAATACCATTGCTGTGGACATGGAAAATAGTCCGTTCCGTTCCGATGACGGACGACTCTGCTTCCGTCCCGGCGGCCATGGGGCCTTGCTGAAGAACTTGAACGATATTGACGGCGATATTATTTTCCTCAAGAACATTGACAATGTCGCTCCTGATCGAGTCAAACCGGTAACCGTTCGCTACAAAAAAGCCTTGGCCGGATTACTGCTGAAACTCCAGGAAAGAACCTTCCATTATCTCAAGCGCTTGGCAGAAGCTGAAATCGCTGCGGAAGAAATGACGGTCATAGATGCTTTTTGTCGGGACAAACTCCACATTGCCTTTCCAATGGATTATCGGCAATGGCCATTGGAAAAGAGGAAAGAAATCTGGCGGGAGAAACTCGATCGACCCATCCGGGTATGTGGCGTAGTCCGCAATGAAGGCGAGCCGGGGGGAGGGCCTTTCTGGGTGGAGGAGGCAGATGGCGCCCAATCGCTGCAAATCGTCGAGGAAATGCAGGTAGATCCACGATCAGCTAACCAGCGGGCCATTTGGCGGGGAGCGACCCATTTCAATCCCGTCGATCTTGTTTGCGGCGTCCGGGATTTCAAGGGGATAAAATTCGATCTGGAGCGATTTGTTGATCATGGGGCCGTTTCCATGTCAACAAAGTCCGAGAAGGGATGGGACATCAAAGCCCTCGAACTACCCGGTTTGTGGAACGGCTCGATGGCGAAATGGAGTACCGTATTTGTCGAAGTACCGATTGAAACCTTCAACCCCGTGAAAACGGTCGAAGATCTGCTGCGGCCGCAGCATCTTTCTTGACAGGCTCTTATTTTTTCTTCAGTGACCAGATCTCTTTCTGTATCTCCACTGCCTCCGATCCGTTTGGGGACACGTATTTTAGCGCCGCCTGAAAATGGAATAGGGCGCTTTCTCTCTTAAGTTTTCGTTTGAAGTACTTACCAAAATAATAATGGGATTCATAAGGGTGATTGGTCTTTCCATAGATCATAGCCATGGTGTAATAAACGTCGTCATCCTCAACGGTTTTTACCTCTATTTCCTTGAAGATTGCAATCGCCTGCGCGGCATTACCGACCGCCTCGCAGGAACGGGCAAGGTACAATAAACTGATGACGTTGTCGGGATCATGTTTAATGGCCTCCTGGAGGTAGCCAATGGCCTCCTTTGCCTTCCCTGCGTGATAATAAGCTATGCCTATTTCCCGCAAGATGTCCGGGTCTTTGGGTGCCAGAACATAGGCTTTATGGAAGGCCTGAAAGGCCTCGGAAGTTTGTCCGAGTTTTTCGCAGGTGACGGCCAGACCGAACAGGTCGTCAATGTCATTCGGGTTCTTTTTCAGATTGTTACGAAAGTGCTTGAGGTTGCCATGATAATCCCGGGATTGTAAGATTACCAGGGTTTGAATTCTTTTCAGATGGCCAACGATGCTCACCTCTCCCCGCCGTGTATAGGTTGTCTGGATTTCGGCGTCGAGATAACGGATTCTTTCATCAGTTCCGGGATGGGTGAGAAAATAGGAAGGAATCGAATTGGAGTAATACTCGTAACGACGCATAATCTTTAGAAAATCAAGCATGGACTTGGCGTCATAGCCGGTGGATACGAGATAGGCCATGCCGAGTCGGTCCGCCTCTTCTTCGTGCTCCCGGCTGTATTTAAGGCTCATGGACTGCATGCCGCCAATGGAAAAAGCCGTGACGGCGGCGCCAAGGTCCCCGCCAACACCGAGAAAGGCACCGGCAAGGATGGCTGCCAGGGTGGCAATGTTCAGTTTTTTTGATTTTTCGATGGAATCGGCGATATGGCGGGCATTGATGTGTGCAATTTCATGGGCCAAAACGCCTGCCAGTTCACTTTCCGATTCGACAAGCGTCAAAAGCCCCTGATTGATATACACATAACCGCCAGGGGTAGCAAAAGCGTTCACGGCCAGGCTTTTAATGACGGAAAATCGATAATCATAAGGAAGGCGCTGGCTGTTGGAAAGTACCTTATTCCCCACCGTCGCGACATAGGTCGTGACGCGTTCATCGTGGAGAATGGCTTGATGCTTCTCGAGTTTGTCATAAAACTCCTTGCCCAGCCTCTTCTCATCATCAAGGGTAAAGGCCCCATGCGCCATATTCGGACAGCAGAGACAAAGGGTAAGTATAATCAGCAGGTATGATCTCATTGACAAGAGCCACTGCTTTACGAAGGATGGACGGGGAAAATAATTCATGCTCCCTAGTTTACACATTTTTATTGTAGAATCAAGAGCGCGTTATTCTCTATTGAGATCATGAAGTACCTGTGCTACGAAACCTTTGAAAAATGGCTTCGCCGCTTGCAAACCATTTTTCTGTGGTCATACAATAAGCTTTTGCTACGAAGTGAGCCGTTAGGGGGGAGATGATGGAAAGAGGAGAATTAATTCATTTGCTAAGCATTTTTCAGCTGCGATGCTAAGATTACTTTATTCGCTGTTTTATATTTTTCCCGCTTGCGCCTATGGCGGCATTATCTATTACCTCTCGTCTCTATCCGCTTTTCCTGAAGAAATGCCTTCATTCTGGGGCTTTGATAAAATCATCCACTTCATTGAATATTATGTCTTTGGTTATCTGATTTTCCGTTGTTTTGCCGGCTGGAAAGGCAGCATTTATGCGCAGCGCCGGGCGATCCTCTGGACCATAGGCATCGGCGTCTTTTACGCATTGACGGATGAATGGCATCAATCATTTGTGCCCGGACGTGATCCCTCTGTCTGGGATGCCTTGTTTGACGCCTTGGGTGTCATATTTGCCGCCCTTACGTTTCATGGCATTCGCAAGCAGGTAGGTATGATTGAATGGACGGAAAACTGTTTGGAGAGGAGGATGAGGAAATGAAAAGAGGGCTCATCGTAACCATTGACGGTCCTGCCGGATCGGGAAAAAGCACGGTCAGCAAGATTTTGGCAAAATGTTTGGGCTATCTTTATTTGGATACCGGGGCCATTTACAGGGCGGTCGCCTATCTGATCAACAGGGAAGGCCTCTCCGGAAACGATGAGCAGGTGCTGCATGACCTGCTCAAGAGCGCCGACATTCGTTTGCAGAAATCGGGAAATGGTTGGCAGGTTTATGTCAACGGGGAAGACGTCACCCGTCATTTGAGAACCGAAGAGATAGGGCTTATGGCCTCAAAAATTTCGGCGTTACCCCTGATCAGAGAAATGCTGCTGCCGATTCAGCGAGAAGCGGGCGCCTTGGGAGGGATTGTCGCCGAAGGGCGGGATATGGGGACGGTTGTTTTCCCCGACGCCGACGTGAAATTCTTTCTCGAAGCCAGCGAAAGTGAAAGGATTCAAAGGCGCTTCAAGGAATTATCCAACCGCGGGGATGACCTCTCTTATGGGAATATCGCTAAAGATATGAGACAGCGTGATCTCCAAGACAGGGAAAGGACCGTCGCGCCTCTCCAGCCTCATGAAGAGGCGGTAATTATCGAGACCTCCCTCATGACGATCGCTGAGGTCGTCGAATGCATGCTGAACGTCATTAATCATTCATGAGCCTCAAATTCGCTTGATCTTTTATAATCAGTGTGTTAGTGCACCCGGACATAGCGGCGGTTTTATAAAATTTAGGGGGTAAAGGGTTAATGGTAAACGGTAGTGATGTCAATGAAACATCCCAAAATCAAGAGGTGAAAAGTGATACACCCATAGACAATGCGGAAGAAATCAAATCGGCTTCGGGCAGGGAAGAAGACATGGGATTCCGGGAGTTGTATGAACAATCCCTGCAAACATTGCAATTGGGAGAGGTCGTAGAAGGGAAAGTAATCCAGATCAACCCGGACATGATCATGGTGGATGTAGGCTGGAAAACGGAAGGTTACATTCCCGCAAAGGAGTTACGGGACGAGCAGGGAAACATTTCCATTGCCGTAGGTGATCGTGTTGAGGTTTTTGTGGATCGCCGTGACGGCGACGGCAATCTCGTTTTATCGAAAGACAAGGCGGCGCGTCTGAAGATTTGGGACGACGTCAAATATGCCTGTGAAAATAGTACCACAATGAAGGGTGTTGTCGTTGAGAGAGTAAAGGGTGGCTTGTCCGTGGATATAGGTATCCCGGCGTTTCTCCCCGGATCCCAGGTTGATATCCGGCCTATTCGGGATCTTGACCAGTTTGTCGGTCAGACTATAGACTTCAATGTCATCAAATACGATCGCAAAAGAAATAATGTGGTCTTGTCAAGAAGGGCCATTCTGGAAAAGCACCGGGATGAGGAAAAACGTGTCACCCTTGAAAACATTCAGGAAGGGAACATCGTCGAAGGCATCATCAAAAATATCACTGATTATGGTATCTTTATTGATCTGGGGGGCATCGACGGCCTCCTGCACATTACCGATATTTCCTGGGGAAGGATTTCCCGCCCTGCCGACACTTTCGGCAAAGGTCAGCGGATCATGGTGAAGGTCATGTCCTTCGATCGGGAAAAGGAAAGGGTTGCCCTTGGGCTCAAGCAGTTGACGGAAAATCCCTGGGAAACGATCCATGAAAAGTACCCCGTCGGGTCGGTCATGGATGGCAAGGTTGTCAATCTCACCGATTACGGCGCCTTTATCGAACTCGAGCCTGGCGTAGAGGGTCTTGTCCATATCTCGGAGATGTTCTGGACAAGAGAAATCAGGCATCCCTCGAAGGTTCTGTCACCAGGGCAGCAGGTTCAGGTTATGATTCTGGAAGTGAAAACAGACGAAAAGCGGATATCCCTGGGACTTAAGCAGACCATGTCGAATCCCTGGGAGGCGCTGAGAGAGAAGTATCCCGTAGGAACGCTGATTAAGGGGGTGGTGAGAAATATCACCAATTTCGGTGTGTTTGTCGGGATTGAAGACGGGATTGACGGATTGATTCATCTTTCCGACATTTCCTGGACCCAGAAGGTAAAACATCCTTCCGACCTTTTTAAGAAGGGTCAGGAAATTGAAGCGATGGTCCTGAACGTTGATGTGGAAAACGAAAAGTTTTCCCTTGGCGTCAAGCAGATCGAGAAAAACCCCTGGGAAGAATTTACCAATAAATATGGTCCCGGCGCTTCCGTATCGGGCAAGGTCACCAATATAACCGATTTCGGTATCTTTGTTGAAATCGAAGAGGGTATCGAGGGCCTAGTGCATATCTCGGAATTAAGTCAGAAACGGGTCAAATCCGCATCGGAACTCTTTGCTGTCGGCGATACGGTTACGGCAACCATCAAAAGCATCGATTCCAAAGCAAGAAAGATTCGTCTGAGTATCAAGGACTATGAAACTGGGGCCGAGGGGCCAACGGTTCATCAGCATCAGTATCTCAACAACCGTGAAAACATCGGTTCCAGCCTGGGGAGAGCCCTGGCGGATGTAAGGATCCTGGACTCTGAAGAATAGATCAGCTTAGAAGCATGAGAAGACATCCCATCCTGTTTGCCTTCGTGCTCCTTGTCACGATGGCCATGGTCTTTTCGGCGGTTATTTTCAGTGTCAGCGCCCTTTCGGGAAAGCGGAAGTCCCTGCTGGCTTCGGAAAAGGTGGGGGTGGTCACGGTTGAAGGGGTGATCACCGACGCCAGGGAAACGGTTCAGCAATTAGAGGAACTTGGGAAAGACGATTCCATACGCGCCGTTGTGGTCAGGATTGAAACCCCCGGCGGCGGCGTCGCAGCATCGCAGGAGATCTACGGGGCAGTTCGGGAACTGAAGAAAAAGAAAAAGGTAGTCGCTTCCATAGGATCGATTGGCGCCTCCGGCGGCTATCTCATTGCCTGTGCCGCTGACCGGATCGTTGCCAATCCGGGTTCGATTACGGGCAGTATTTCCGCGGTGATGCACCTCCTCAACGCCGAAGGTCTACTGAATAAAATCGGGTTGAAACCATCAGTCATCAAGAGCGGAAAGTACAAGGATATCGGCTCCCCTACCAGGGACATTACACCGGAAGAAAGGGCCATTCTTCAAGCGGTTATCGACGACATGAATGATCATTTCATAGATACGATAGCTGCGGACAGAAAAATGCCCCGGGAGAAAGTAAAGGCCATCGCCGACGGAAGGATTTTTTCCGGACGTCAGGCCCGGCAGGCGGGGATGATTGACGAACTGGGCGACATGAATCATGCTATTGGGCTTGCGGGAACCATGTCGGGGATGAAGGGCAAACCGGAGGCGGTTTATTCGGGCAAGAAAAAATCATATTGGGATGTTCTGTTTAAAAACAGTCTCTCTGCCCTGGTTTCGGAATGGAAAAATCAGGAAGCAAGAATGGCAGGGGCATTTTATCTTTACGAGTAAGGGACTATGACAAAAAGAGAATTGGTTGCAAAGGTACAGGCGGAGTTTCCGGATAATCGTGCTGCAGATATCGCATTCGCTGTCTATCGGATGTTTGACGCCATGACGGAAGCTTTGGAGAGGGGAGAGCGGATTGATGTTCGTGACTTCGGAAACTTTACTGTGAGAAGCAGAAAGGCCAGGCAGGCAAGAAATCCCCGGACTACGGAAACAGTAAAGCTACAGGAGCGACGAGTACCATTTTTTAAGGTGGGGAAGGAACTGAAGGAACGGGTGGCAGGAAAAGGGGATGTATAAAACAATTCTTCTCGAAAAGAGAGAAGGTTACGCCATAATTACCATGAATCGCCCCCGGGAGATGAACGCCCTGTCCGGGGAAATGCGTTCCGAACTCACCGATGTCCTAAATCACCTCGAAAACGAGTCGACGATCAGGGTTCTGATCATGACCGGCGGCGAATATGTCTTTTCCGCAGGAATGGACATCAAAGAAATGGCGGCCCTTGCGGATGAGGAAATCGCATCGTACTTCGGCTCCATTATGCAGTATTTAAAGAAGATATACACTTACAGAAAGCCTGTTATTGCGGCGGTGGGTGGTATCGCTCTGGGGGGCGGCTTTAACATAGCGACGGTATGTGATCTGATTGTTGCCTCGGAGAGTGCTATATTTGGACACCCTGAACTAAAATTTGGGTTGAATCCCCTTTTTAGCCCGTTAAGGCATCTGGTGGGGATGGCCAAGGCAAAAGAAATCAGCATGCTGGGCGAGCCCATAGGGGCGAAAGAGGCCCTGAGAATCGGTCTGGTAAACAAAGTGGCGACGCCGGAAAAATTCATGGACGAAGCCATCACCATGGCAAAGGGGTTGGCGGCAAGATCCGGTCGGGCGATCGAATCGGTTAAGAGGATATCCGTGATGACGGAAGAGCTGGATAAGAATTCATCCCTGGACCTGGAGTTTGAGGTCATGGTGCACCTGTTTTCCAGTCCGGAGAGAAAGGTTCGCATGAACGAATTTATGACCCGGGAGCATGTGTCGAAGATGTCCAAAGGTTAAAATATTTGAATCAGACCGATTAAAAATCCCAGTCATTGTCTGGGGATGCAAAATCACGCAACTGATCTCGCCTTTTTTTATGCTGTAGTTTCTTGAGGGCCTTGGCCTCAATTTGACGGATTCTTTCCCTTGTCACCCCCATCATTTCCCCTACTTCTTCCAGCGTGAACGGCCCAAAATTACAGGCCACCCAAGTGCAATTAAAAAAAGCCTCATTCTTCAATCGCCATTCACATGCCTGATCAATGCATATCTCACTGATAAGAATGCCTTTTTTCTTGCAACGATAAGTATTATTCAAGGGATTATCTCCTATACCCAGTAATTAAATTCATGCTAAAATATTAACGAGGGGCCCGTTTGTCAAGCGATTCCGGGGGGAAATGGCTTCGCTACGGCTCAAAAATCTTTTTCGCTTCTGATAAGTATGCATATATTTATGACTAATAATAGAAGGTTAAGCTCAATCTCGGAACGGCGAAAAACATTTGATTCGCCGCCTGCGAACCATTTTCCCCCTTCCTTCATCGTTTGCGTCCGGAGTAATCAAGTATGGAGACGATTACGGTGATAAGAAACGCCTGAATGACAAGGAGTACGCCGTCCACGGGCCGGGCATACCTCAGGGCGATGGCGCTGACGCCCAGGGTGATGGAGAGAAGATAAATAAACAGTACAGCTTTTCTCTTGTCACCGAGCAGGGTATAGGTCCGGTGGTGAAGATGATCTTTGCCTACGTAATCGATCCATTGCTTCACAGTTTTAACCTTCCCGGTGAGGATCCTTTCCACGGTGATATAGGTCATGTCAAAGATCAGCACCCAGAAAATCAAAACGGGGGCGGCAAAGGACACGATAGGGTTGTTGTCGGCCCAATCTCCGATAATGGCGAGGCTTGCCAGCACGAAGCCGAGAAAGATGCTGCCCGTATCGCCGAGAAAAATGGAGGCCGGGCTTTTGGGATGAAAATTGAAAGGCAAAAAGCCCATACAACTGCCCAGCATGGCGATGGAGATCCATCCGAGGACGTGCTGATTGGTTTGAATGGCCACAATCGCGAGAAAGAGGGAAATGATCGCCCCGAGACCGGCCGCGAGGCCATCCATGCCATCGATAAAATTCATGGAGTTGGTGATCCCGATGATCCAGAGCAATGTTAGGATTACATTCAATAAATATCCCCACCATATCTTTTCGGGAAACAGGCTCAGGACGATACCATTGTAAACAAGAAAAAGAACGGCAAGAATCTGCACCATAAGTTTGAAACGGGCCCTCAGATCCTTACAGTCGTCGATCAGACTCGTTAGTGCCACGGCGCCTCCGGCATAGAGAGTGAGGATAATCTCCCGATCCAGGACCATGTTTGACAGGAGGGAAGCGGTAAAGGCGATGATAATGGCCACTCCTCCCAAAAGGGGCGTCGCCCGCTCATGGACTTTCCTTTCCTCGGGAATATCGAAGATGTTGAACCTACGGGCCAGCCATCGCATCAGGGGTGTCATGAGCAGAGAGAGGGTAAAAGAAAAAAGAAGAATATACAGCCATCTGCCGCCGACGTTGAAAAAATAAAGGCGCACCTCCGGCAGGAGGAGGGTAAAAAAAATAGTTGCCCCTATGCCGAGAAAAATAAAAGACACCATGGATATCTAGCCCTTGAAAAGCAGTTTCTTCATATTTGATACAATGATTTCGACTTCCTCGTCCGTGAGGCCGGGATATATCGGCACGGAGACGGCGTGTCGCCAGACGCGATTCGTGACCTCAAAACCCGCCTGTTCCTGGTAGTCGTGGAGAGGGCGAAAAACCGGCCTGCGGCAGACCACCCGCTGCTGGCCCATACCTTCGAGGAAACGATCCATACTGTCAAGAAGAAAAACATAGCGAAAGTAGCTATGGTCCCTGTCCGGCTTATTAATTGGCGGTTGCAGACCTGCTTCCCGCAGGACATAGTCGTAACGCCGGGCAATGTCCTGACGGCTGGCAATAAAGACGGGAAGCTTTTTCAATTGGCTCATCCCCAGGGCTGCCTGCAGGTCTGTCAGCTTGTAGTTGAAGTGCGTTGCGAGGGTTTCTTTTTCATCATAGTCCCGCATATCTCGGACCCTGTCAATAAGGTGACCGTCCCGGGAAACCACCATGCCTCCCTCACCTGCGGCAATGACCTTCGTGGCGTAGAAGGAAAAGATCGCCGCAACGCCGAAGGTTCCCGTGGGTTGGCCCTGGTAATGGCTGCCTAGGGACTGGGCGCAGTCCTCGATGATAGGAATGTCGAGCTTGAGAAGTTCGTCGATGTCCGCGGACTGGCCAAACATATGGGGCACGATGATGGCCTTGGTGTTTTTTGTCAGGCGGGGCAGGACGTCACGGGCGGAGAGATTGAAAGCATCACCTTCGATATCGGCAAGCACCGGCGTAGCGCCGGTGTAGCGAACGGCATGCCAAAGGGCTGTACAGACGTAGCTGGGAATAATTACTTCATCCCCTGTTCCAACCCCCAGGGTGAGGAGGGCCAGATGCAGGGCCGCTGTCCCGGAACTCACGGCGACCCCTCGGGACCTCACGGCGACTTTGTCGGAACTCACTGCAACTGCACCGGACTGATCCAGTTCCCGGCAGAAAGCCTCTTCAAAGGCCGCAACCCTCTCTCCCTGGACGAGCTGTCCCGATTTGAGCACGTCCAGAACGCCGCGGTAGTCTTCATCATCAAGAAAAGGCCGAGAGTGGGGGATCATCATATGTGGTCTTTTTGCGAACGTATCACATCCTGGATAAACATGCGGAGCGGCATGAAGCCTTCCGCATACTGAACACGCCCGGAAATGCCTCTGAAGACAGCCGTAGACCGTGAAATATCAACAATGGAGAGTCCTTCGATGTTCGTCTTCATCACTTGGGACTGATGGGCTAAAAGTATCTGCAACTTCTCCTCCAGGGTTTCCCTGATATCCACAAAAACCGTGGGAGAGAAGTTTTGCGACGTCGGTCCTTCGTAGAAAAGAACATTCTTGACGTATCTGGTCGCGGAAACGGCCGCCTTGGCCAGGGCGCGATGGTCCTGGTGAGTATCCTCATCGTAGTGGACGAACGTAAAATGGGGCTTAATGCGTTCCAACACCGCTTCGATGTCCTGAACCATCTCATTCATCCTTGGAGACAGCTCTGTGTCCAGATAGGAACCCCAGATAACATCCTTAGGTTTGAGAATCTCGGCGGCAAGCTGCTGTTCCGTCCTGCGCAATTTGCCCTGACCGCCTTTGTGTCCGTCCGTCATGACGAGGAGATAAACGTTATGACCGCCGCGGATGTATTTCAGCAGGGTCCCCCCGCAGCCGAATTCAATATCATCAGGATGCGCGCCAATTGCCAATATATTCATCTTCCCCTCCGGATAATCTCGATACTGTCCGGGCCGTGATTGTAGATCAGATCGACGGCGGACATAAACGGTTCAAAATCACCAAACATCTGGGTGTATTGCGGATGATGATATTCCTGAAAGACCACCTGAATTCCCGCGTTTTCATATTTCGTCAGATCCATGTAGCCATGCCCGCCGCTTCCGGCAAGATAGGTATCGGCGCCGAAATGACGGGTAATGGCAATGAGACGCTCATCTGGGTCCTCCGGAAACGTGGGGAGTGCCGAGGCTACATAAAGAGGCGTCGCTATGCCCATAAGTGTGGCTAATCCCCGGACGACATGGATGTTAAGCTCCGCAATTGTCTGCCATTCCTTGGCGAAGATCTCCTCGAAAAAAGGTTCCAGGAGCGACCAGTAAGGGGCCTTCCGGTAATTCGAAAGGATGGATTGCCGCTGTTTGTGTTGCCACCGTTCTTTAGAGTTGATTCCTACCTCGCAGATCAACTGGGGGAATCGGTACAGGACGGGAACGGTGAGCCATTGGGGGCCTTGGGCCGTCTTGATACGGTTGCGGTTCTGCCATTCGTTCTTTTTAAACTGGACGTTGTCAAGAAGGACGAAGACATCGGCGCGGTCGATTTTGTCAAAGTAACCGAGCCACGGAAGGTACTGGGGCTGATGGACGGCAACGATCATTTTTTGTCCTCCCGAAATGACGCAAAAATCGGATTGCTGACAATAATTCCGGGACCTCGGATGTCTATCCGGTAGTAAATCTTCTCGCCCGGTTTGTAATATTGATCAATATACTCAATTTGACAGGGGAGTTTTTCTTCAAAGGTGTTAATCAACGTACCTGATCGGATCAGGCGTACCTTTATAGAACTTTGCGCGCTCCCAGGAGATGAAATCGCGATCCTTAACTTTGGGGAACCATTCAGAGTAATTGTTTCTCCGGAAATAACCTTTGTTTGACCGTCCGCAGATGACAGGGAAAATTCGTCAAGCTTCAATATCTGCGGCACACTGCCCTGATAGGCGTACATGTTTCCATTTCTCAGCGCCTTCAGGACGCCGGCTTTTGTTTTCTCCTGGACAAAAAATACCGTCGGGAATGTTCCCAACTTGTCCTCGCCTTTACCTTCCCCATGAAAATCCGCTGTGGAGATTCCCCAGGGCGGATTACTGCGATAACCAGCGCAGTATTCTCCCAAGGTCATATCCCAAATATTGCCTGGTTCTGTCAAGGTAACATTTTCTCCATAAAGGGCGGCAAACCCCGTATAAGCCCGTGATTCCTGAAGCGCCGCCGGGTAGGGCAAGGTGCTCACCTGAATCGGCCCCATCTTCCTGACGCCGGATTTCGTTTCCGGATAATTCCAGAAGGTCATGCCCCCTTTTGCATTCACATAATCGATCACAAGCTGGTAGGGGGCCATCTTCTGATCTCCGTGGTAGGGATCGAAGGGGGAACTATTTCTGAAGGCGGAACTGTTGAGAGTCAAAAGGACGGAGAGTATCAGCGCCACAATGCCGGCAATCCGGAAAAGGCCTCCCCAGAATGTCATTACCAGGGCTACTATAAATGCGGCGGAAAAAAAGACAAGCTCCGGAATGGCATTCCGGGCATTTTTGAGAGAGAGGCTGTTACTAAGAATTGGTAGATTTTCGTAGTCCTCCGCATTTTCCATCCCGACGGTCAAGATGCGCTTTTCGTGATTATGGGCCGTAAGGACGCCAGTTATGGGGTTTCCCGTCCAGTAATAAAAGGGAACCGTTTCCGAGCCGGGAATAATGATCATGTCAGGATATTTCTTCTCAGCATCCCGGATCGCTTGGATAAACTTGTCGGCCCCCTGTTTGTTGATAGAGTTCTGTTCGACCGTTTTCTTGAGAATACTGCGCAGGGGAGGGATGCCGTATTCCATCGCCATCCGGTCGTGATCGTTGATGAATAGGACACTAAAGCCCCGTTGCTTGGCCAGCGCCACAAGTTCTTCAATGCTATATTTGCCGTCACTGAAGGTTGTCCGCGTGTCCATCAGTCCGGCTACCTGCTGGTAATCGGCGGCGAAAGAGGGCCGGATTCCCGTAATTATCAGGATGACGGCAATTATGTATAAAATTATGTAGCTACGGCGCATAACGGTAATCCAACAATTTATGAGATAGTCTCATCATACAACCGGTCGATTTTATCAATCATTTTCTCCGCGCTGTAATCTGTGGCAATGATTTTTCCTCTGTCGCCCATCTCCATTCTTTTGGTCGAATCGTCAAGCAAATCGTTGATGTTTTTTATCAGTCCCTCCACATCTGCCGGGGGGGCGAGAAGGCCATTGTAATTGTGAGTTACAAGATCCGGTATGCCTCCAACGTCGCTGGCGACAATGGGTTTTCCCAAGGCCATGGCTTCGACGAGAACCTTGCCCATACCTTCATTCAGGGAAGGGAGTACAAAAATATCAAAGGTCGACATAACTTCGGCGACTTCCTCCCGCCAGCCCAGAAACATCACTTTTTTTATCCCGAGAGAGGATGCCATTTGGCGTAGCTCGGGGGCCAACTCCCCATCTCCTAAAAAGACAAAAAAAACATCCGTGTTTCGTGGAGAGATTACCGCCGCCGCCTCAAGCAAATACTTGTGCCCCTTTATGGGAGTTAGCCTGCCTGCTGTACCTACAACACATGCCTCCGGGGGTATTCCCAGCTTTTCTCTCATTGCCGGGGCTTTGATCAGTGCATCCGAAAAAGCAGCCAGATCGACGCCGCTGTGGATCACTCTAAACTTTCCCTCCGGCGCGATCCTGAAACGCAGATGGTCTTGCTTCTCCTGTTCGGTAAGGACGATGATCTTATCCGTAATAGAGGCCGTCAGTCTTTCCAGAAGAATAAAACAGGTGGTTTTCCATTTGTTGAAGTATCCCCAGAACACATGGCCGTGGGGTGTGTGGACAATGATCTTAATATTCGCGAAGAATGCGGCCCATCGGCCAAGTATGCCGGCTTTCGATGTATGGGTATGAACAATGAGGGGCTTTTCACTTTTGAATATGTGTATCAGACCAAAAAGGGCTTTGAGATCGTTAAGGGGCTGGATGCTTCGCACCAGTTCAGGAATAGTGATGATTCTGACACCGCTATTTTCAGCTTCTGTCAGATTTCTTTTTACTGCCGCCGCTTCCTCCGTCCCCATGCAGGATTCTTCGGCAAGCCCTTGTATCAGGATAACCTCGTATTTATCTTTATCCAGGCCCTGTACGGTCAGAAAGGTATTCTCGGCCGACCCCCCCTTGTCAAAACGGGTGATGACATGAATAACTCTAATTTTTCCCATAATGGGAGTACCAGACCTGAAATACGATCAGATTCCAGATTTGCCAGGAAGTGTCGGAGCGATTTGCCATGAGGTTGTCTATGAGTATTTTGACGGCTGGGTAATGGAAAATTCCCTCCCGGATGATTCTTTCCTGGGAGAGATTCTCTTCGATAAGGTACCGCAAATCTGTCTTCAGCCATTTGCTGATCGGCATCTCAAAGCCCCACTTGGGACGATTGTGAAGGGATTGGGGAAGGATATTTTTGAAGGTTTCGATGAAGACGTATTTGCCACGTCCGTGCCTGATCTTCCATTCCCCACCGATCGTAAATGCCAGTTCACAGACCCGAGGGTCGAGGAGGGGAACACGGACCTCCAGGGAATGACGCATGCTCATCATGTCCACCTTCCAGAGCATGTCAGCGGGCAGGGAGATCTTGAGGTCGGCGTAGAGCATCCGGTTGATGTAGTCGGAAGGCATTCGGTTCAGGGCGGCAGCGAACAATCCCGGTGCCAGTGAATGGTCTGTCCGATAATGATCGGTCAGAAGAGATTTTTTGCTTTCCGGACTGAAGAGTTCATTCCAGGCAAAGACCCGCTCCGGGAAGGTCTCTTTTGCCCCGCGGAGGAACTTCTTGACCCTCCGGATCTGTTCCCCGTATTTGTTGTCCCGGGAATCGGGAAGTGAACGGATGATCGGCTCCAAAAGTCCCGTCCGGAGGAGTCGGGGGATTTGACAATAACGGCGGTGCCATGCCTCGCCCTTGTACATGCGGTAGCCGGCAAAGAGTTCATCGCCGCCATCACCGGAGAGGGCGACGGTGACGTCACGGACGGTCTCCCGGGCGACCACGTAGGTGGGCACGGCGGAGGAATCACCGAAGGGTTCGTCGAAAAATGCAAGGACGGCGGGGATTGTATCGATGATCTCCCGCGAGCTCAGCATAATTTCGTGGTGTTCCGTATGGTGGAATGCGGCTACTTCCCGGGCGTAGGCGCTTTCATCATACATGGGCATATCCGCAAAGCCGATGGCGTAGGTTTTCACCGGCCGGGAGGCGTTGCGCGCCATCAGTCCCACGATGACACTCGAGTCGATTCCGCCGCTCAGGAATGCCCCAAGGGGGACATCGGCTACCATCTGGCTGCGGACGGCGTCCTCCAGGGTACGGAAGAGGGTTGCCTTCGTCTCCTCAAAATCGCGGTGATTCGCCATCGCTGCATCGGCAGGCATCCCAGAAGTGACATCCCAGAATTCTTCTTCCTTGAGCGCGCCGTCGCGAACCGTCAGGATATGACCGGGACGGAGCTTGCGGATGTTCTTGAAGATCGTATGGGGGGCGGGGATGTAATTCAGGCTGAGATAGAGGTCCAGGGCCTCCAGATCAATCTTTTTCACCGCGGCGGGATCGGCAAGGAGGGACTTGATCTCCGAGGCGAAGAGGAATTTTTTGCCGTCCCAGTAATAGACGAGCGGTTTGATGCCGACGTGATCCCGGGCGAGCACAAGGGTTAGCGTCTTTTCCGACCAGATGGCCAGGGCGAACATACCGACGAGCCTGGCGATACCGGCCGGTCCTTCTTCCTCAAAGAGGTGGATAATAACCTCGCTATCGGTCCGGGAGTTGAAGCGATGGCCTTTTCTAACCAGCTCCTCTCTGAGATCGGCAAAGTTATAAATCTCCCCGTTGAAGACCATCCAGACCGTCCGGTCTTCGTTCGTCATCGGCTGGCGACCGGCCTCTGTCAGATCGATGATGCTCAGCCTCCGGTGGCCGAGGCCGCAACCGACGTTGCCCTGATGACGCGCATAGATGTCGGAATCGTCAGGCCCCCGATGAGCAAGAACATCCGTCATCCGTCGCAGGAGATTTTCATCGACGGGTGAACCGGTAAAATCAAGCTTTCCGCAGATGCCGCACATTAATGATATCCGCTGCCATCTAAGAAAAGGCGTTCTGTTGAGTCGACATTCGTCTCCCAGGAATAGTATTTTTCGGCAAATTGCCGACATTGCCGGGAATCAAGCTGCCATTTGTCCGGTTGATTCCGGTATTCCTGACATGTCTCAATTATCAAACTGGAAATCGATTCATGACGGGTGTCCTGGAACATGAATCTGCTATCGAGCCTGCTCAGGATCTCCTGCGTTCCCCCCACCGGCGTCCCGAGCACGGGGGTTCCCGATGCCAATGCCTCAAGGGTGACCAGCCCGAATCCTTCGAGTTCAATGGTCGGCAGGACGAAGATGTCGGCAGCCTGGTAAAACTCAGGCAAAGCTACCTCGGGAATAAACCCGGCAAATTGAATATACTGCTCAAGATCAAAGCTGCGGCTCATCTCCAAAAGATCATTTTTCAAGGGACCCGTGCCGCCAATGATGAGAACTATGTCAGGCATTGATTTGACAATCTCCGGCATGGCGCGGATGAGATTTTCAATCCCCATGCGGGAGACGAGATTCCTTACTGTTAGCAGGATTGTCTTTCCCTGCTGAAGATGGAGGCGTTCCCTAACTTCTGTTCTATCGGCGGCGGGATGAAAGCGCACAAGATCGATCCCTCCGGGGATGATCGCAATCTTATTTTCCAGAATGCCATAGATATTAAGAAGTTTATCGCGAGTATATCCACTCAGAACGACGATAAGATCCGATTGATTTAAAACTCTTCTCTCTATCCATTTTCTCGCTCCCAGATGGAAGGAATGGACAATATTTTTTGCGAAGGAATTGGGCTTCGCATTTCTTGAGGCATATTCTTCAAAGGCGAGGGAGTGGCAGGTATAGACCTTTCTGATATTCTTACAGGAATCCGATTTCATGACAGCAAAAGCGGAAAAGGGCTGGTGAAAGTTGATGCAGTCAAATTTAATATCTTTAGTAATTATTTCAAAGAGACTTTTTCCGTTCCTAATAATGGAAGTGAAAAATGAAACAGCGTTGTCTTGATTCACAGGATATCGCCATTCCTTGACATTCTGAATCACGGCGCAATCCGATTGATGCTCGGGCAGTCTGCGGGTCAGGATATGAACATCGTGCCCGCGGGCAGCCAGCCGGGTCGTCTGTTCATAAAGAACCCGCTCCGCACCGCCAATGACGTCTTGAATGGAAACATCGGAAACAAAGAGGAAATTCAAGACCTGCATTCTCCCGTCACTTTTCGGGCGATTACCTGTAAAGAAGGTCCCCACAACCATTTTCCTCCGGAAAGCTTCTCCATTGATTTAAAAAATCCCCAGATGAGTTTGAATAGAATTATTTTGGAGAGTTTGGCAACTTTCCCGCCGGCGGAAAAGATATTATCATTGGTAAGTTGGGCATTGATAACCCGGATATCTGCAAAGCCCATGTCGCCAAGACAGCGTTTGATGGCTTTCGGTGTAATGGCATATTCATGAAAAACAAGGAAGGCGTTCATGAACTGCTTGGCTGAAAGCAGTAAGGACACACGCATTATGAATGAATGGAAGGACCCGTTCGGAAAACGCAAATAGAGGATGCCTTCCGGTGCGAGGAGATCCTGTGCCTTTTGGAGTTGCCTGCAGGCGTCGCACATGTGATCAAGGACATTGATCAGGGTAATGGCACCGAACCGCCGATCGGTTGGAACATCATCAAGGGTTCCACAAACAGCGGCATCACCGATCAGTGACTTGGCATAGGCAATGGATTTTTCGGAAGGATCCACGCCTAAAACTTGCCAGCCGCGCTCCTTGGCCTCTTTGAGGAAAAATCCACAACCGCAACCCAAATCTAAAAGCAATCCGGGATTTTTAAAATCCTCCAAGACATCCAGGATGTGACGATAAATATTCGTTCGACAACCCGACATCTGGTCTTCAGTATGGTCGTCAAAATAGAGATTCTGATAGTAGGCTATGGTGGTTTTTATGTCTTCTTTGCGCTTTACAAAGATGAGATCGCAGGATGGGCAGTGGTAGTAGGTCCGGCTGTAGAAGGGGAAATAAAAGTAGCTGCTGCTCTGGCAATAAGGGCAATAGATATTTTCATCTTCGGCGGTTGATGGCGTCATAATGTTTCGTAGACCATGCCGTCGATGTCACAAACAACCCCACATTTCATGGTCGCAATCCCTTCTCTTCTTTGCGATCGGTGATTTGGCCCTCAGTGTCTGTGAGCAATCGGTATGTCGAAAACTCAATATGTGGTTTGAGAAGGTCCGGGTAATGGCCAAATTTTTCGGGGTCAAAGGGGATGTGGTCTTGGAACACTTGCCGTACCAAAAGTGCCTCCGCCTCCTCCATGTCCGCCGTTCCCAAAGCATCCCTGATCCAGTCTTTAACGTACGATTCCAGGGTAGGGTAGCGGTCGTATTCCTTCATTTCCATCCATTCTTCCCAGAAGCGTCTCAAAAGCATACGGCGAGCGGGTTTGATGTTGACATGAAAGACGTATGGTTCATACCAGAACAGGGGCCGGTAGTACAGGGGGAACCTCACGGCCTCGAAACGCCCGGGATGCACGAAGCGGGCGTTCGCTGAGAAGGTGTGAATGTATTCCTCGATATGGACCTGTTCCTGCGGATCCTGGTGAAAAAGATCGCCGGACAGATTGACATGGCGCAGGTAAATCACGAAAAAACGGTTTGTCGGCAGGTTCAGGATTCGGGTGCGGAGTCGGGCAATGTCATGGGGGCCGCTGGTATGGGCCACCATGTCGCCGTCAAATCGAAAAACCCAACGGAAGGTGGTTCGATCCAAGGCCGCGTTGGAAAGCTCAGCGTGGCGCAGGTCCGCTGCCTGCGCACAGATCATCTGCCCTTTTCGCTTTGATGCCAGATCCTGCAGAATCTCCCAAGTCCCATCGGTGGAACCGTTGTCCATGGCAACAATCTCGTCGGCGATACCAGTGATGGAAGCAATGGAGGTCTCGATCCAGTCCCGTTCGTCTTTGATCCGCATATAGACGCTGATCCCCTGGGGCTTATTGGATGAATGGACAGTTTGGAAGGGAAGGGCAGGCAGGTAACTGGCAAACCGCCTGATCATCCGGGAGCCCCGGTTGATCAGGTGTGGATATTGATTGGCGGTGGCGCAGAAACTATTCATTGGCCCTCATCACGCTTCGAGACCTTTGAAAAACGCTCTTTCTTGTCATTCCGGACTTGATCCGGAATCCAGAACACTTTGAAAACACTGGATTCCGGCTTTCGCCGGAATGACGATTTGGATGCTGAAACGGTATTTTCAAAGCGTGTTGTACGTTAGGTTATACAGGGTCATCCTAAGAAATCAGCGCGTGTCTGACCGGAGGCTTTTGGTTAGCCCTTCTTGGAGGGATGTGCGAGCGATCCAGCCGAGTTCCGCGTTGGCGCGTGCGCAATTAAGGACGTTATAAGCCAAATCAAAGGGCCGTTGGTCGACTATTTCCAAAGAGGGCTTAACTCCAAGAATTTCCGCCACCATGTTTGCCAGCGTGACAAGTTCCGTTCCTACGCCGGTCCCGATATTAAACAAACGAAACCCTCTCGGGTTTGTTAGGGCCTGCAGGAATGCCCCGATGACATCCTCGATGTAAACATAATCCCGTATCGTGTTTCCGTAAAGGTGGACAGGTTGCCCATTGGTGAGACGGTCTTTGAGATACCCGACGACGCCTTGTCCTCCTTTGGCGCGTTGTGAGCCGCCATAGACATTTCCGATGCGAAGCACGGTAACGCATGTGCCGGTTCTTAGAGAAAAGAGGCGCAAGTAATGCTCACAGGTGAGCTTCCCGATACCGTGGGAACATTTGGGATAGGTGGCGTCATCTTCATTCCGGGGCGTAGAAGACTCGCCGTAAACTGTTCCGCCGGAAGACAGAAACACCAGATGTCGAACCCGTTCTTGCTCATAGGCATGGATGAGAGAAATGGTGAAACGGATATTTTCCACATCCAGCATGGGATTGGCGTCGCCAAGAGACGGCGTGGATAGCGTCGCCATATGAAAAACCGTGTGCGCTCCTGAAATCGCTGGGGCTAGATGGGGTGATGACGACCGATATGCTTCATCCTTCATGAGGATATCCGGTGGACTTTGGCGTCCGACAATCCAGTAGTGTTGGCCATCGGCCCGAAGACGTGCAGACAACGCCTGCCCCAGGTACCCCAATCCGCCGACAATGGCGAGCGATCTCTTCATCTTTTGCCTCCCAGTAGACGTTGGTATGCCTGTTGAATTTCCTGAACGCAATGATCAGTGCTGTATCGCTCCATAGCGGTGATGCGTGCCTGCTGTGCCAACTTCGTGGCCATCGTGGGGTTGGACAGGAGTCTTTCCATCGCTATGGCCAGATCATGGGGAGACTCTTGTGGAACAAGTATGCCGGTTACGCCATCCTCCAGAACTTCCGGAATTCCGCCCACAGCCGTTGCCACAATCGGTCGCGCCATGGCCATGGCATCATAAAGGAGAAGGGGCATGCTCTCCGATCTGGAAGCGATGACGACTATATTTGCCGCCGCCAATATGTTGACCAAATCGTTCCGGGATGGAAACACGTGTGCCTTGCCCCCCATGTCCGGTCGCGTGGCCATATTTTCCAAGATGACCTTAAGGGGGCCATCTCCCACAACTACAGCCTGCGCAGAGGGTACTTTTTCCCGCAATAGCGCAAAGGCATCAAGAAACACGTCGTGACCCTTCTGTTCAACTAATCTCCCCAAGCTGGCTACGAGGGGGCCGCTTGAAATACTTAATTCGCGACGGATCATATCGCCATCCGCTGCTTCGGGTTTAGATGTCAGGCTGGTTCCGATGCGAATCGTTTGGACCCCGGCTTCCGGCAACGTGTGCCCACGAAAGAGGCCCTGGCGGGTATATTCAGAGTCGGTGATCAACAAATCCGTCTTCCGAGTTGTCCACCCTTCGACCAACTCATAAGCTCGGCGGCGCCAAGGGGGTACATCGTACCCATGGGCCATCATGGCAATTGTGCTCACAATGATTGGTCGGGGACGGCACAGCCGGGCTGCTATGTTGGTGTAGAAATCCGCTCGCAGGCCCATACTGTGGACGATGTCAAAGTTTTTGTCATGAAAAAGACGGCGCAGTTGAAGCATGGTCATGGGACAAAAAGAACCAGGAAAAGAGATCGGCGCCAGGGATAGACCCTCCTCTACGAAGCTATTCCAAAGGGGGCTGGACGGATCCGAAGCGATAGTAATCTGAAACTTGCTTTTATCCAGCATCCGCGCCAGCATCGCAAAATACCGTGGACCTCCGGCTAATTCAAGACGATCAATTACAAGGCAGACCTTGATGATATCGTTGTCGTGAAAGCGGGGTGTGGACATTTCAAAGCCTTGTGGTTTTTATGCGGGGAAGCTGTTTTGGGAATGATTAACAAGGTCGTTCTTCAGTATGGTGAAGAAGATTTTCGGGGTCTCATTCAGCTTCATCGAATTAATTTCCGTAAGAATCTTTTGCTATACTCGACGGGTGCCGCCTCAAAGTTTTGCATAGAACGCCGGAACTTTTCTGCTCTGGTTTCTCTCAGCGATTCCATGGTCTCCAATCGTATCGCCATGATATCATTAGCGCTGAATTCCTCTGTATTTATGATGGAGTCGGCCGTATGTAGTCGTGACCAATCAAAATCTTCATTTATCTGCTGTTTTTCAAGGCATTGACGATAAAGACGGGTTCCTGGATAGGGTACGGCACAATTGATATCAACCGTATCACAGCCTAACCTTCGTAGTCTTGCCGCATAACGGACCGTGTCCTGGAGGTCTTCTTTAGTTTCTCCAGGGATGCCGATGACAAAAAAACAGCTTACATTGAGTCCCACCTCCCTGGCCGTGACGACTGCTTTTTCAACATCACCGAGTTTCAACCGTTTGTCTATAATGTTGTCCAAGACATCCTGGCTGCCGCTTTCCGGGGCAAAGCATACCCTTGCACAACCCGCTCTTCTCATCAGCGTCAGTAATTCTTTGTCAATTTTATCCGCTCTGACGCCATTCCTAAATCCAAATTCGACATGGTAGGACTTGCGGCATAAGCTTTCAAAAAGCTTCTTGGCCTTGTCCATATTGGCGGTGAAATTGTCATCTTCAAAAAAGATCTCTTTGACATGATAGCGATGAACCAAAAGCTCAATTTCTTCCAAGATATTATCGATGCTACGTCGTCTGATTTTTCGACCCGTGATAGCATGGATAGAACAGAAACAACAATTGTTATGACACCCCCTGGTCGCTATGATATTTGCGTATGGAATTCGGTGTGCCCATATCTTCTCAAAGGGCATGAGGTCATAAGCTGGAAATGGTATGTCATCCAGATTCATAATCAGCCGGCGAGGTTCATTACTGGTGAAGTCCCCCTTTGGGTCTCTGTAATATACTCCGGGTATGGATTCGATGTCGTGAGGATTTCCATTGGCTGCGTTTACCAAGCGAGGAAAAGCTTTTTCACCTTCACCGGCAACGAGATAATCGAAACTGCTATGATTCAGAGATTCCGGCGCCGCACTGACATGGGCGCCTCCTGCAACGAGGATCAATTTGTTATTTGTCGATTTTAACAACGAAGCAACCGCTTCGGCTGCCTTTAGCTGGACGGAAAAGCCGATATTTATTCCAACTACATCGGGATCAAAATGGAGAACTTTATTTTGTATGTCATGATCGGCAAGGCCTATTCGATAGAGAGTGCCGCTTTGAATAGGGGTTACAAGAGATGGATTTTCAAGATAGCAATCCAGGATATTCACATCAATCCCGGATTTTATTAATCCGGCGGCAACATATCCCAGACCCAAAGGGTAAGATGAACCGCCTATGGGCATGCGATTTAATTTAAACGGTTGTAATAAAAGTACTCTCACAACGATCTCGATGGTGTTATCAATATATAATAATTGTGCATTTTATAAATTATGCCGTATCGGAGCTCCGATATTGCTTTGATGTGTTCAGCTATTGAGTATGAATTCATGGCTTTATGCCTGATAAATCAGTGTTCATAGATAAGAACATCCCCAAGAAATGTTTCGTATGTTCCATAGAGCATTTTAAACAAAATCCGTTCGGGAAAAGGGTTAAAAGCAGAAAATTTGTATTTCAACTTATAAATACTTCGGTTTTGAGTTAAACTTTGCATTGTATTGAACAAAGTTGAACGGCAGTGATAAACTTCATCGCAATTAAGTGGGATTCTGAATGGGGTCGTAAAATATTTTCCATATCTTCCATAGTAAGTTTCGTGCAGAACAATGAAATCTAAAGTTCTTTTTTGGACTAAATCATTAAATCGATCATCATACATAGAAATTCTATGATTAAAGTGTCTTACAGCCGCTGAACTATACGGACAATAAGCGACGACGAAATTTTTAGCATATTTTTTATCGATGAAATTTCGAGCCTTATAGCGTGTGTCTTCTAAAAAAGCATTTTGTGAAATAATGCTTAGTAAAATTGTGTAGGAGAAAATCAGGAATACTACCAACAATAATAAATGTTTATTACGGATGGTCGATAGATATAAACCGGAATAAATGCAGAAGAAAGGGATAAATGCCGAGGCTCTACGGACAAAAGTTGCGTCTCCGGTCCAATATATTAGAAATAGGATTAGTGGGGTAAGTGTAAGAGGGAGTGGTGCTTTTCCTTCGATACCACAAGCGTATGGATTTATGTAATATTTAAAAAAACCGATTACTCCCGAAATAAAAATAAAAATAGACGAACCTGCGATGATGGCGGAAGCATAAAGTATGGGATTATAAAAATAGTGATGATCTTTAAGGACCGTATTTTGGTTTACAGCGGCCACCCATCTGAAACTCTTATAGTAGATCATTAAATCTATAGAATTCCATGATACAGCAAATGTGAAGATCACAATGCATGCTACCAATATGATGTTGCGATAATTGTCCGAGAATTTTTTATAAAGAAGCCATGCTATTCCAAAGGCAATAATTGGCGAGGGATCAAATTTTGTCGCCAGGCACATTCCCAAGCTTATTCCTAATCCTAAAATGTTTAAATAAGAACGGTCATTTTTTAAATAATTTGAAATAAATAGAATAGATAGATAAAAATAAAAGACATGACATATTTCAGGAACAGCATAGTGGCTATATGTAATGTTAAGATCTGATATAGACAAGAAAAGGGCTGCAATAAATGCTGCCCGATAATTTTTTAAGCTAACAATGACATAAAAGTAAATTAAAAGAACTAAAATTACAGAATAAAATATTGATAAAAAACGACCAATCAGTATTAAATTCGTAGTTGATGGCGAAAGCCCAAATTTATTACATATTATAAATAAGTAAGCAATTTGAACACCAAAGGCCCGTGCATTCCAATCATCGTTATAAGTTTTATCCTCGATTAGTGTTCTATCGTATTGATGAACAACTTCGCGTGCTATTTCTATGTGTTGAAGTTCATCTGGTTCAAAAATATCACCTTGTGAAATACCCCAATTGACGGCGGGAACGCGCAAAAGTATTGTAATGACTATGAGAAACACCATCCCCAGGAATTTCTTTTGTATTGGGAAATTGTTTTTCGTACCCTGAGAATTCACGCCAGTCACTACAAATATAATGCTACTTCAATTGTCATCAGAGCAACATTCCTTTATATCTTCTAAAATCTGTCGGTTAACAATGACCACGTAATGTCGGTGGAAGGTTGTCTACATTAAACAATGTGGCGGTAATTATTTTTCTATCATAATGACGAACGGAATAATTCCTACCTCTATCAGCCATATCTCTTCGCAAGGCATCATCCTCAAGTACTGTTATGATGGCTATGGCGCATTCCTTTAATTTATTCGGAGAATGCAGGATCGCGCAACCGGAATCGGCAACAATCTCCCGAACAACTTCAATATCACTTGCTACAATGGGTCGTCCGGAAGCCATATAGTCGAACAGCTTGACCGGGGAGGCCTGATTCGTTTCCTGATGGTGAGGTGCTACGCATACATCCATCGCGCCGATGTAGGTTGGAACTTCACGATACGGAACGTGTCCTGTAAAAATAAAATGGTCCTGTAATCCTTTATTCTGAACCGTTTTTCCCCAATTAGTTCTCATGGGGCCGTCGCCAACAAGGAGAAACCGCGCGTTAGGAATCTTTTCAATAACAAGGGGCGCTGCATCGATCAGGTTGTCAATGCCTTGGTAAGCGAGAAAGGAGCCGATAAAGCCGACATAATTGTGGTTGGGATCGAGCCCCAGCTTCTCGCATGCGTGCTCTTTTACCATCGGATGAAAAAGTTCCGTATCGGTACCGCTGGGGAATACCAGAATGTTGGACAGCGGGATGTCGCCCATTGTGTTTATGCGCCTTTTACTCCACTCGGACAGTACGACAATCCGGTCACAGAGGCGCATACAGAGTTTATCGATGAGTTTTACTGGCCACTGTTTGCATTTGTTTATTAATGAATAGCCGATATAAGGATCATTCGGAATTTCGAAATATGATGATATGCCATAAAATTTAGCTATAAGGAGAGGCAGAAAAGAGTTCATCTGCCTAACGTACATGATGTTCACCTTTTGTAGGCATAAGAATAAGAGGCAAATGGACGATAAAAAGTGGAACGAAAGCGGACGAAGGAATGGCAAGTCCAGAAAAGGTACAGCAACGACACGAGCACGGGTCTGAGTTTGGGGAAACCCCAGTTTAGGGAGGACCATCGTCACATGATGTCCTAACCCTATTAAATTGTCGGCCAGTTCAAACATCCGAATCAGCCCGCCGGGCTTCTTTTTGAACCGCAGGTCGTGCCAGTAGGCTACAATTATAATCTTCATGGGTATTTATGGCTGATTGGGGACATACTCATAATAAATCAACCAGGCAGTCGTATCTTCCATGCCCGCTGCGAAGAAACGAGGGGAATAACCGAGATTGTTTCTCGCTTTTTCAATCGAATAAACGGTTTTTTGATTATATTTCTTTTTTTCATTTTCCTGGACGCCGCCGCCAAGCAGCGCTGACAATTTACGGGCGAATGCCGGATGGCTGACCTTCAACCATTCATAGATATCGATCATCTGTGGCTCAATGACTCTTCTCAAAAGGCGAATATTGCTGCGGAGAAAAGGTCCGACAAGGGTAGAACCAGACTTTAGAGCATTCTGGCCCGTTGAAGAGCTTGAATGGTTTAACCCCGCCACGTCTTTGTAGGCGTTAAAAAAGTCGTTCCAGGAAATAGATTCAGGGCCGGAAAGAATAAATGTCTCTCCGACGGCAGCTTCGTTTTCAACGCATAAAAACAGTCCCTTCACCAGATCGTCGATGTACACGGGATTGCAAAGTCCATCTATGTCGGACGTGTTTTCCCAACCTCCGTTCAGAACGCGCTTAAAGGCTCCGATGGTCCAGAGAGGCGAAAAGGGACCGAAGACAACCGTGGGCCTGATAATCACAACCGGAAGACCGCGCGCCATCAAATCATGGCAAATGGCCTCCGTCCTGATTTTAGAACTACCATATTCATCTTCCGATAAACGCACCGGAGTTTCTTCCGTGACCCTTTCCGGAGGCTCGGGACCGTAGACGGCCACGGTGCTCAGGTGGATTAATCTTTCCACACCGTGTTGAATGGCGATCTTCCCCAGGTTCTGTAGCCCTTCTTCGTTGATTCTGGTGTTGAGACTCGGATCTTTGCTGTTGCCGTAAGCGCAATGGAAAATGACATTACTTTCACCCAGGCCCTGTTCCAGAGAGTTCTTATCAAGCATATTCCCAGGATACATGGTGACAGGAAGCCTCGCCAGACGGGAGGCGGCAGCATAATTCTGAACGAGGCATCTGGCGGGGATTTTATAGTCAAGCCATAAGCGCTCAGCGATGCAGCCGCCGATAAATCCTGTGGCGCCGGTAATAAAGACTCTGGCGGCACCTAAGTTCATAGGGACCCCACTCCATTTACCCATATCATGGGAATGGCTTGGCGGGATGCGTAACATGCCTCGATGAATCTCAGCGATTGGAGAGCTTCTTCTCCTTTGATGAAGGGCGGGCGTTTGTCCCGAATAGCTGCGGAAAAATCAAGAAGGAGCTCCCGCACAGGCGCTCCTTTTTCTGTCTTCAGCGAGACTGTTTGCTTGCTATCTTTACGGATATAAATTCTGCGGGGTGTAAATGGATTCCATGAGAGGACGCCTTTTTCAAAAAAGAAGGTGTAAAAGTTCTTCAAAACAGCTAAACGGGTCAGCTTCACATGGCCTGTAACACCTCGTCGGAAGGTCATATTTACTTCTGCCGTCGCTTCAAGACCGCCAAGGTAGTCGTCGGCGTACTGAAACGAGGTGACCTCATCATCAAGCCACCAGAACAAGAGGTCCAGAAGATGAACCCCGATATCCATGAAGACGCCACCGCCGGCTTTTTCCTTGTCGAAGACAAAGCCGGTCACGGCTGGCCAGCTAAAAACGGTTCCCTCGCGGAAATCGAAGCCTGTTAATGCGCCTAATGTGCCTGTGGTGATAATTTCCTTAATCTTCTTCGCGGCAGGATGAAAGCGCCTGACATGGGCAACGGTCAATGTGAGCGAGCTTGCTTCCGCCATACGCAGAAGGGCTTCGGCGTCTCTAACGTTGGTTGTAATGGGCTTTTCGCAGATGATATGCTTTCCCATCTCCAGGCATAATTTGGCGATCGGATAATGGAGAAAATTAGGGACGCATATAATAACAGCATCAACATGCTTCAATGCTGCCTCAAGATCGGACCCGATATATGAACAGGAAAACTTGTCCGATAAGTCTGTTGTAATTCTCTCATCCGGTTCTACAATCGCTCTTAATTTTATTTCCGGAAAACCCTTCAGCAATGGAAGGTATGCCTGCTGGGCAATTGCGCCGGCGCCGATTAGGCCAATATTCATCGTCATATTTATTATTTTGAGGACATTAATTTGAGGCAGCCGGATATTTTACCCAATGTCCGGTAAACAGCAAGACTGGCTATCATCATGGCGGCTTCTGATTTTGTAACGGATATCAAGTAGCTTGCTAGGCTTTTTAATAAAATGAATGTGAATTTGATAAGGAAGAATAAAGGTGATCCCTGGTTTGCCGGGTTATACATAATTTCGGATTTGCCGCTTTGAAAGAGCCGTTTATGAAAAAATTGCTTTGATATCCTTTCTCTTTCGATGAGGTGATAGGTTATAGCAAAGGGAGTATATAAAACTTTAAATCCCTTATTTTTGATTCTTAAGGCCAGTTCATTTTCTTCTCCTGAATAGGAGGAGGCGCCGATTATACCCAACCGAACATTAAACATTCCTGCCTCCAGAATTACTTGCCGATTAAACGACATGTTTCCGCCGCCAATGTACTCTCGGGGAAAGTTTACTTCATGAATTTGCTCACCATTATCGACGCCACCGAAAAACCCCTGAATGTCTTTTGAATACCATGATGGATATTTATTATCAGGAAAAACGGGGATAATTTTACCCCCGACACAAGCGACCCGTTCATCGCTGTCATAGGGTTTGATCAATTCTTTTAACCATTTTTGATCCACAAGTTCGTCATCATCGAGGAAAACAACAATCCTTCCCTGCGCAAGCTCAATACCTTTATTACGTGCGTGTGACAAACCCAGCTTCTCTTCTTTAGCGTAGGACATTCGACATCGTGCATGTCGTTTGATCGCTTCAACTACTTCTTCGCTTTGATCATCACTGCCATTGTCAATAACAACAATTTCGAATTGGTTGGGAGCGAAGTCTAAATTCACCACAGATTGCAGTGTTGATTCCAATAACATAGGTCTTTTATAGGTACATATAATAATTGATACGGTAAAAGATTTCATATTGTTATTTGAGTGCCATCGCTTTTTTTCATTAACCAAATTTATTTAATAAAGGCACTATACGAGCACAAAAAATCTAGCAAAACCCGAAAAATCAAGGTCTTTCAACTTCAACGCCCGAGACTCGACATAATGCCAGGAAATGTAAGCAACTGGTAGCACTAGAATCATGTTTAATAAAAACGCTAAGAAATCATAATTTAACCTATTGACACCAAAATACTTGAAAACGACCATCTGAATCGGAAAAGCAAAAATATAAATTCCATAACTAAGATCACCAAACAAAGAGCCGACATTATGAACAAATGGAATACGGATATGTGCTAATGTCAAAACCACGTAGGGCAGAAGAAAAATAGAGACCGGGAGCCAAAAATAAGTATAAGAAGAAAGAATCCACAAAACAAAAAGTACTAAGGCTGAATTACGATCATATTTGATCGAGTCACGATAGTAATACATGAGTGTTCCCATTAGGAAAAATAACGGATAATCATTTTCGAAAACGAATAAACTAACCAACAAAGAACGGATGCCCAACCACGAAAAAAAATTGAACACCACACTTGTGTAAGTGACCAATGTGGCAGAAAAAACACCTTTAGTGTAGAATGCTACATATGCCCCTAATACAAAAACGAATAGTAATATCCTCTTATCTTTAAGAGCACCAAGAACCCCCAAAGCGAATAGTAAAAGGTATGATTTAAACAAGAATGGAATTATCCACAATGGAATGTTGATCCCCGAATTGCCAATATAGGATGGTAATATCACACCTGGCAATGTTGGACCAGGAATGTAGATAATGCAGGCAATCGATAGATAAGGCCATGGGTTTTTTGAAAAATATTCGTTTAGTGACAAGCTTGTTAATAATGGACCAATTATTAATATAGTAAACAATGAAACCATTATTAAGCCGGGCACTACTCTCAATATCCTTGCGGATAGGAATTTTAGGGCATTCTCGCGGTTATCCCAGCTCCCGGCGATCAAATATCCGCTAATTACATAAAACGTCATTACGCCCAAAAACCCAAAATCAATGTTCGAAACAGGGACTATACCAAAAACAGTTGGTAGAATAGAATAGATCATATTGTGATGGAAAACGACTATGATAGCTGCAATCAGTCTTAAAAAGTCAAAGTTGTTATCGCGTCCCATGTGTTAGCAATGCATCTTAATCTTTGAACCGATAGTTTGACATTAGTGAATTATAAACTTCGCTTGTTTTATCAATTAGTGTTTTTTCTGAAAACTGGGAGAGGACTTTCTTTCTTGCTGCCGACCCTATTTTTTCACATAACATAGAATCATTGAGTAACAGGACGACTTTACTTGCAAAACCTTCTATATCAAATGGATTAATCAGATAACCATCAACTCCGTTGTCAATTACTTCGTTACCAGATGTGGTATTGCTGTATACAACAGTTTTACCGCAAGACATCGCCTCAAGAACAGACAAACTGAAAGCTTCCCAATGTGAGGGGAAAACGCAAATTTGTGCGGAGTTAAGTAATTGTCTGATTTCCAACCTGCCCAATGTGCCATGAAAAACTACATTGTGCCGATATTCACTTTTTATCTTATTGCATACAGGGTCAACATCACCTTTGCCTGCAATATGGAGCTGAGCTTTCGGAATGACTGAATTAATTATATTCCACGCATCGGCAAGTTCAAAAATCCCCTTTTGAGCAAGCATACTTCCGATAAAAACCACACGGTACATTTTTTGAGCAGACAATTCAGGTTGGAAAAAATCCGTGTCGACGCCATTATAGCTAATACTATAATGTTCCGGAAAGACACCGTATGTATTATGTATATTATCTTCCACAAACTTGCTTACAAATACACAATGGTTACTTCTTTTGATAACCTTGCTTACAGCTTTAATCCGCCTCTTGGGATACGTGCTTAGTAAGCCTTTCTTGAATGCAATCGCATGCGAGTCGTGAAAGCGAATACATAAGGGAACAGGAATATTTGCCGGAACCAAAAGTGCTTCCCAGTCACTTGCCTCAATCAACACATTCGATTGGTGCGATATTCTCTTTGATAAATGCTGTTTGAAAAAAAAAAGAGCAGTACGCTCCGGAATTGGCGAATATTTAATTAATTTAGGATATTGAAATATTTTTATTGAGCCATCGTAATCTACTCTAAACTTTCCTATATCATACATCCCCCAAACTTCCGCGGCCCATCCAAGTTTAGAGAGTGCTTTTGCAATGGAATAAACAAACATGCCTATGCCGCCAGGCTTAACATCACGGATAGGATATTCGCTGCATATATATATAATCGTTGGGTTATTCATCGCTTTCCTCTGCGCAATAATTCACCTGCCGAACGCATGCATCAACCGCCTTTTAACGGGTCGCAATAAAAGCTCAGGATCCAAGTAAAACGCTTGAGCCAAGACTCCCCAGACATTTACATCTTGTGCCCATGGTCGAGCAAGACCATACAAGCGCATAGCCGCATATCTTTGGATGATCTGCGTTTCTTTTATTGACAGTTCATTATTAGAGACAAAAGCATGGTACAGTCTGTAAAGAAGTTTTGCGACCGGGCGCACATCGGAAGACTTTTGAAATTCATTGTCCCAAAGACGTTGAACTATATCAGATGAAATCTCTTCGTTTAAGATGTGAGATATCATTAGGTGGCTTATGTGTACAGAGTTTTGTAACTGCTGTGTAGTGTGTACTTTAGACACATTCGAATCATGCTTTCTAAGTAGGAGAAGAACATTTTGCAAGTTTGATAAACGGGTAACGCAACACAGTCTGCACCAGAGATCATAGTCCTCTGCGTGCACCGCGGCAGCGTTATATCCACCAACCTGCGCAACAATTGGTTGTCTCATCATAGCTGTTGGGTGCACAATGGGATTGGTAAAGCATAAAAACCATCTAAGCACATCGTGCTGCATAGGAAACTGGACGGTATAAGAACTGATGCCGGAGGAATCCATGGCCACAGCTCCGCTACCTAAAACGCCAACATCAGGATGAGCTTCCAAGAAAGCCAGCTGTATCGCCAATCGTTCAGGGAGACTGACGTCGTCCGCATCCATGCGCGCAATAAACTTACCTCTTGCCAACTCAAGCCCCTTATTGAGCGCGGCAATAAGTCCTTGATTAGTTTGGTGATGAAGTCTTATCCGTTTATCTTGCTGCGAGTAATTGTGAAGAATTTCCGACGAACCATCAATAGAACCATCATTGATGATTAACAGTTCAAAATCTGGAAAAGTCTGATTAAGTATACTATCAATTGCGTCACTAAGATACTTTTCGCCATTATAGACAGACATAAGAACCGTTACTGAAGGATAATTATCAATCACGGTGTTTTATTATGCAAATGCTATATCCAATCGAGACCATAATCCAAAGATTGCAGCACATATTTACACCTTTACTTTTATCCATGATTCTGGAATCAGGTCTTTTGCATTCAAAGTCGAATCACTGAACCACCTTTCAGGTGCTAGCACAATTTTATCTGGATTAGTATTTAACCATGCGCCCCACCAACTAAAAGAGCTGTTAGCAATGATATTATAACGGCACAGACTCATCAATCTCAAGTCTTCATAACTCGTAGTAGCGTCGTTATGGCAAACCATAGTAACCGGATAATCAAGTTTGAAGTTTTCAAAAACCCATGACTGATCGTCTGAAAATATATAAAAATGGCAATTCGGTATCTTTAGGGTTATGTAGTCGACTGCTTTTTTATAATAGTCAAAAGAACAAATCCCGTGGATGTGGTTAGTCAAAGGGTCATGAACATAGTCGGCACGTCTGATATGCAACGAAACCGATTCTGTTTTTTGAATATGATTGGCTATTACCCTATTTTTTGCGTTTTGTTCATACTTTAAATCGAATTCTCTAAGCAAAATATCCCTTATCACAGAGAAATATTTTTCTGATTGCCAGTATCCCTCTAAGTAGATATTACCTTTTGCATCCAACACAGAAGGATCAAAAGAAAACTGCTTTTCTTTAATAGTAATCGCATCCTGATAGAAATCACAAGTTGCGGTGGAAAAACCACACCATCTCGATCCAATTTTAGATAGCAACTTGGCTATGTGAGAAATCCTTTTTCTCTTAAAAGCCGCTATCTCTTCAATAGTTGCAATATGCTCCCATATTTTGAAACAATGAAGCCCATATTGACGCAACTTATAATCTTCAAATCCTGATAAATCCAGCTTTAGTAATGTTGAATTTGTTTCTGCGAGCTGGCGACCCACAGCATATTGAAACATTTGATTACCCAAGCCACCTGTTAGTCTGACTAGTATCACTGGTTGTAATTAACCTGAAAATATTCCCGAATCAGTCCGATCTCTTTCATAAGAGAAATGAATAGTATATTTTCAATTATGCTCTTTCTTAACAGCAAGAACATGGTAACCGAAATGGAGCATTTCACTTGACCCTTGATCTTTTTCAGAAAAGCGTTTCAGCATGTTCAGGCAAATCTTCATGGATAAGTATTCAAGAAGGTTGGGATGATTTTTTGTATAATGCTTTGACATCCATTGGATTCGACGGATTTCTTGCGCCAGATACTCAAAGTAGTTTCCATTTTCTTGCAGGTTAATAATTTTAAAACCGTTTGTTGGAAGATGTTTTTCGTAGAAATAACGATTATAACCGGTGTAAAAATGATATGGGGCAAAATGAGTTAGGCTACAAAAAGGTGCAGTTAAAATCAAATGACCACCCGGTTTGAGTAGGCGAGCGAACTCCTGGATGGCTTTGATAGGTTCTGGTAAATGTTCAAAAACCTCCACACACATTACAGCATCAAAAAGATGGTCTGACAATGGAATGCTGGTAATATCTGAAATGACATCAATACGGGAGTTATCCCAATTCTTCATTTGGAGTCCCTCGGCATTGCCCCGACCGTCATACTGTCCAAAATCTTGAGCTATATATTTCAAGTGTGAACAAAAACGCTTGTATTGCAATTCGCCAGCGCCAGCATCAAGAATTAGAGATCCGGTGGGAATCTGTTTTAATGTCTTTTCCAGCCAAGTTTCTCGATTAAATTGGTTTTGTGTGCCTACCGCCGTCATAAAAACATCCGCCTCAATTTTGCCATAATCCTAGTTACAAAAGTCGGATTATTATACATTTCATGTGTTTTAAATTTGGGGGTCTGCGGCTTATCTCCTTTCAACCCCATAGCATTCATCCATGCTTTAAATGCTATGCCGGATTCACTTCGATCTTCATAATTAGCAATGTAATAAATCATGTCCTTTTCTGCATCAGCATCAGACTTAATTTTATTATCTTTTATACCCGTAAAGCGAATATTGGGCCATCGTTTGAGTGTCTCATACTTGTATTCATTGAAGCCTACAATGGAAAACAGCCACTTCAATTTGTCTACACTAAATGCATCGTAATGTGTCCCAAATTGAATGGAATCCTGAGGCCCGAAAAGATGCCGAAACCAGAATTGCTGTTCTTTCTGGTTTTTTGACTTTTTGAGCATTTCAACGGTGCCCCAGAAATCTGGCACAAGAATTGTCAAGTTACCTCCTGTCTTGAGCCACTTGTAAAAATTACGAAGTTGCATTATTGCGATGTGTCGGGGAAAATGTTCAAAAACGGCATTCATAAGAATTTCATCAATTGAATTGTCTGGGTATTCCAGATCTTCAATTCGGGCATGGATGTCAGCCTTCAGATCTTCGTAGCAGAGATCTTCTTTGGGTCCGTCTATATTGACCCAACCTTCCAAATAGTTATGTCCGCATCCAAGGTGAAGTTTCAAGGTTTTTTTACCATCCTGTAAATCCCTTTGACACTGGCCAAAAAGTTGTTCGGAAAAAATTTATTCATTTTTCGTATTTCAAAACGAGATGTTTGAAGCCGGTGATCATTCGCTTCAAGAAACTGGTTCGATTCCTTTTTGACAAGTAAACGACCTTCCCATTGATTCCTTTTTCTCCACTTTTCAATCTGAGCGGCCGTTGTTCAAAATTATCAAACCAAGACTTACTTCCTTCATCACTCAAAACGTATTCAGCGTCCTCAACTATAATAAGGTCTAGGTAAGGTGTGATTAATTTAGTTGCCATCAAAGAGTTGTTATTTTTACTTGCCGATTCCCGAACAAAAAGGGATTCATGCCCATACCTGTGGTAATAAAACGTATCAGGTACAACTACAAACTTCGAACAATTTGCCAAGTGTTTCAAAGTATATCCCCAAGCTTCGTGAAGACCTTTACCAACTTCATCATAGCCACCGAGCCTCTCCCAACTTTCTTTTGTGTGCAAGAAATTTCCGCCAGGACCTGGATTAATGGGTCCAGAAAGAAAATCTGCAAGTGACAATAATCCGGCTTTACAAATCCATTTATGAGTTACATTTGTAATGCTATCATGGAAATAATGATATTCAGAAAACGCTGCAACATCAGCATGGTTTTCAATCAATGATTTTTTCAATTTCTGAACAGTGCCTGGAGCGAGAATATTATCTGAATCGAGATTAAAAATCAGGGCGTTCGTTGCGATGTTGATCCCAATGTTGCGAGTTGCAGGGCATCCTTTGTTCAAACTATTTGATATAATTATGATATGGTCGTATTTTAATTTTATTTCATAAAGAAGGTTAGTAGTATTATCAACAGAACCGTCATTTACAATAATCAGTTCATCACCATCCTGAAAATTTCCATCTAAAAGGGATTCGATGGTTTCATTAATGGTATTAGCACAGTTGTAGGCTGGAATAACAAAACTGATGTTTGATAATGTATCCATGTCTCATTCTCCTTTTTTTTGAAAGACAACGAAAATACTATGTCCAAGTACGTAAGGGGAAAGGGTTTTCACAGTGTCGTTAATCGTTTGCAAAAAAAACGCTTTCATAAAGCGATAGTCGATCTTAGATAAAATTCTTTTCCCATAAGATTTGATGATGTTGGGCAGAGATTTTTCATCATTCTGTAATTGGGCCGACAGGACTGTTTGGTGTGAAACGGACTTTTTGACAAAATCAAAACCATAACCGAGGTGATAGTGCTGCAGAGGCTCAAGGCGGATGGCCTGAAGTTTTACATCAAACACACCTTGTAACTGCACAAATGCATTCATTGACCACAACCCCATGTGATGGGGAGGCATATTGATGACGATTGTGTTTTCTTGAAAAATAAAAGAATCATTGTTAGGAACACAAAAAACCAGCAACCCTCCCGTTTTCAAAACTGCCAATGATGAACTTATGAATTTTCTAACATTTGGAATATGTTCAAGTAGTTGGAATGCACAAACCATATCGTAATAATTCTTGTGACTCTTGGTATGAACTTCAATTGGTTCGGATGATACATCCAAGCCTCGCGAGCGTGCGTCATCTACAGCGCTGACATTTAATTCCAAGCCCCTGCACTGTACTGTACCTAAACTTTCCATTGCTTTAGCAAGAAATCCACCCCGCCCGCACCCAATTTCTAATATTTTAAAATCTTTTTGAACATATTTCAAAGCTTCTACATGTTCCCATTTGTCATTCATGTAATACCAGGGAAATTTCTCCAGTGCAGAATAGAAATTCCCGTCGCCAGCAGTAGAAAAAGGGTAATAGAAACTATAACCGCTATCAATGCAGCGACAAACCATAATTTCATCCAGATATTTAAAATATTTGGCCACATCGATATTTAATTCTTGCTGATATTCGTTAATAAGCCAGGATGTCAAAATCCGGCTTTCGATAACAACATTTGCAGAGTTTGTGATTGGACTCAAAATCACCATAACTAAACTCCTCTTATAGGCTCACTTTAATCGCCAACGACGAAAAAAAACATGTTTTAACCCGCCCAAGATTGCCACATTTTTATGTAGTTCCCGAAGTGAAACATACGATAAGGTCTTCCAAATATAGTTCGTAGCCTTTAAGGTGTTTACAGAGGCATAATCCATGGCACCCATCCAAGACCAATAGGCACGTTGTTGATTGATGAGCTTAGAATATCTAAAGTTAAAGTGCTCATCAAGTGCATCACAAATTTCCAAAGAGTTTTTTGTCGGCAATGCTACTGTATCATCACCACGACTATAGGCGTCAATTTCTGCATGATAAAGAGCCCCATGTGGATGCTTTCTATACACACCCATTGAACTAGGAAGATAACGCATTCTGCCCTTAGAAGCACAAAGTACCTGTAATGACCAATCGCCGCCTTTTTGTTTAGGATACCAGTCTGGGACAGGCAAGAGAGCATCTTTTCTAAAAACCAAAGAACAAGTTGCACCTCCGCTTCCATTTGATAATAAATCTTCTATCGTTCGCTCGGTCTGAGCAGCCACCCCAAGCCATTCATCGTTCGAAACTTGATCATCAATTGCCAAATTTACGTTATGGGAACAAATGGAATAATCTTTGTGGTTGTCAAGAAATTCAACTTGACATGCTAATTTGTCCTCAACTGTCCAATAATCATCGCCCTCAAGCAAAGCAATGTATTCTCCCCTGCACGTATTCAGGGTTGCAACAAAATTATTCATCATTCCCAAATTTGTTTCTCGATGCAATAAACGTATTTTATTTGGATATCTTTTAGCAAAAATTTCACAAATTGCCAATGTATTGTCTGTGGAACAATCCTCGCCAATTACAATTTCATATTGCGTATCAATTTTTTGCATCAACGCACTTTCAATCGCTTGCGCTATGAATTTCTCGTGGTTATAGGTAATCATCGCGATGCTGAGCTTGATGTCGGCTGGATCTGGGTTTGCAGCATTCACGAACGTTGCCTCTCTGGGTTTGCAGCTATCCATAGCAATAGAGCTTGACTATTCCTTACAGCCAGCTTGATTATACTACAAATGGCTTCTACCTCATACGCACCGACTGCAGTGCCCGTCGGCAAGGACATAACCTGCCGAGTGAGTTTTTCAGTCACTGGCAGCAACAGGCAAGCATGCGGAAAATATGAACGATATGGTTCCATCTGGTGACATCCGGGGTAAAAATAGCGCCGGGCCAATATATTTTCAGCCTGTAGAATACGCAACAGGTCGTCGCGGTTGAGACCGGCCACCGTCTCATCAACCTCCACGATAACATACTGGTAGTTGTTTCGTTCGGTCTCGTTATACTCAATGAGTCTGACGCCCGGCGCATCTTGCAAGCCGAACCGATAGGCTGCTGCGTTGCGGTGGTTGGTGGATATGAACTCATCTAGTGACTCTAGTCCGGTCAGGCCCATGGCCGCTGAGATTTCGCTCATCTTGCCGTTGGTACCAATGTAGATCACATTGTCGTATCCGGAGAAACCAAAATTCTTCATCAAACGCATTTTAGTCGCTAGCCCATCGTCGTTGGTCGTAACCGCGCCGCCCTCAAATGTATTGAAGAACTTGGTAGCATGGAAACTAAAAACTTCAGCTTCACCAAAGTTGCCGATCATACTGCCACGGTGCGAACAGCCAAATGCATGGGCCGCATCGAACATCAATTTCAGGTGGCAGCGCTCAGCGATTTCGCTTAAGGCTTCGATGGCGCATGGCCGCCCCCAGACATGCACGCCGATGATGCCAGTGGTGCGCGGCGTGATCATGTTCTCCACTTTGACCGGATCAATGTTGTGGGTGGCCGGGTCCACATCGCAGAAAACAGGCGTAATCTCCTGCCACTGTAGCGCATGAGCTGTGGCAATGAAGGTAAAGGACGGGACGATTACCTCACCGCGTAGATCCAGGGCGCGTATGGCAATTTCAAGTGCCATGGTAGCATTGCACATGGCAATACAGTGCTTGACGCCCAGGAAATCGGCGATACGCTGTTCGAATTCCTGTACGAAGGGACCGTTGTTGGTCAGCCAATCGCGGTCAAGAAGATCGTTGATGCGGGCAATCAGTCGCTCGCGGTTGCCGATATTGGGACGGCCAACGTGAAGCGGTTCGGAAAAGGCAGGAATTCCGCCAAGCAAAGCAAAGCTCTCAACGTCAGTTTTCATAATCCATCACTAGATGCCAACCGGGTAATTTGGTCTTGATAGCTTTTCCTGGCACACCCACTACGGTGGTATTAGATTGGACATCCTTAACAATAGTGCTTCCGGCACCGATTATCGACCATTCACCTAAGTCTAATTTCTCAATGACATTCGCTCCTGTTCCGACGGAACAACCAGTTTTAAGTTTGACGTTTCCGGAAATGTGGACACCGGGGGATAAAGTTACATAATCCTCCAGAACAGCATCATGGCCGATGGTGCAGTCCAAGTTAACGTGAACATGATTACCGATATGAATCTGGTTGGTTAAGATACAGCCCGCAGTAATAATAACTCCATTACCAAGTGTGACCCATCGTGTTAGAATAACGTTTGGGTGTACCAGATTAAAAAACTTGCAGCCTAATTTCTGGGTACGCTGGATTAGTTGGTAGCGATGATGTGGAGCGGCTACTGCGCATGTGACAAACACCTTATCTGCATGCTCCTCTAACCAGCCATAATCTCCCAAGATGGGCTTATCATTTACAAGTGTTCCCGGTGCTCCATATTGTTTATCAACAATGAAACCTATAACCTCATAGGTTGGCTCCTCTTGGTTGCAAGCATCGCAAATATCTAAAACTTCTCTAGCAAACCCTCCTGCACCGATAATTGCTATCTTTTTCATGATTGGGCTCTTTCCATTCTTTTTCAACACATAAACGTATAATTACCAATGCGTTTATAGGGCGCAGTCAACTTCATATCTGCGAAACTCTGTTTCCCAAGATAGTTGTGGGCTTATGACTCCAGGCTCTTTACCGTACCAAGCGAACTTTCGATCAGCATTGTCAACAACCTCAAAACCAATCGCTTCGTCTAGCCGATAGGAAGCTACAATGCTATCCCTGACCAAAAACAGGCTAACACGGTAAAATCCGATATTCAGCAAGTTACCAGGGATGTGACAAACACTTCGAAATTGTCCGACTGGTGGTTGGTCGTGCAAGACAGGATCAGGGGCAAACCCAGCGCTTGCAGTGAAGGCGATGATCCCCTGATCGTTGCAAATGTGTAGCGTTGCGTGAAGATGTTCCGCAGGTAACAAATTCCAATAATCAACTCCGATTCGGAGAGGTGTTTGCATGGTGATCAGGTCGCCGGGCAGGCCATCCTCAGGTTGCACAGAGATGCGATTTAGTCTTACAGTTTCATTACCCGGTGCGGTGGTAATCTCTGGCCAGACTCGCTCAGTTGATTTATCTTCGCCAAGACCCGTGCGGAGATAGGTAGCTACGATTTGGGTCACAGAGCCTTCTGCATTCAACCGCCCAGCATCCAGCCAGAATGCTCGCTGGCAGAGCGTTTGCACCGCAACGATGTTGTGACTTACAAAAAGAACGGTCTTCCCTTCTTTTGCCACATCTCCCATTTTCCCTAAACACTTCTTCTGGAACTGAGCATCACCTACCGCAAGTACCTCATCCACCACCAAAATTTCTGGTTCCAAGTGGGCTGCTACGGCAAATGCCAGTCGCACATACATTCCGCTGGAGTACCTTTTTACTGGTGTGTCCAGGTATTTCTCCACCTCGGCAAAGGCTACGATCTCGTCAAACTTTTGCTTTATTTCCGCTCGGGTCATACCCAGTATGGTGCCATTCAAATAGATGTTCTCCCGCCCGGAGAGTTCCGGGTGAAAACCGGTACCCACCTCGAGTAGGCTGGCTACACGACCTCTGATGATCACACGTCCGGTTGAAGGCTCGGTAATGCGGCTCAAAATCTTCAAGAGAGTACTTTTCCCTGCTCCATTGCGGCCGATGATGCCTACGGCCTCTCCGCGTCGGATATCGAAACTAACATCCTTGAGAGCCCATACTTCTTCCATCGTATCGCCCTGGATGATGGCATTCCCTGTTGCCAGGTCTTTTGTCTTGTTCCAGAGGGTTCGGGCACTCTGCATGAGAACTTCACGGAAAGTCGTCTGGTTGCCCCTTACGGCTTGGTGGCCGATGACATATTTTTTCCCGATGTTTTCAGCTTTGATGACTATGTCAGACATAAGGACCAGTGAAAAGGGAAAAGTAAATAGTTAAAGAAAAAGACGTTATTTATGGAACGGTTGAAAATTATATGAAAATACTCTACTTAAGAGAGTTGGTTAGGCCAAAAAGCATTTTCGAAATTTCTGTCATTTTAGACATTAGCTCTCTATGCCTTTCAATTGCCGTGTAACCCAGCATGTGAGCTAGTTCAACCTGGGTGTCAAGTTCGCTTAGCGAACCTTGTGCAATATTCAGAAACTGCTTAAATTCATTCTTTCCTTTTCTGGCCGCGCCCTCTGCCAGATTGCTGGGTACAGATACAGCAGCTCGCCGCATTTGCGAACTCAAACCATATTCCTCGCTTTTAGGAAATGCGGACGTGGTCTGATAAATTTCACGAACAAGTTCCATCGATTTCTGCCAGACATCAAGTTTCCTGTGCGGCCGGTAATCCATACCACTTTTCACGGTTTCAGGCAAATACGGTTACTTCAACGGGGCGTTTTACTGAAAAACTGTGCCGATGCATCTTGATGCGCTCGATCTCGTGAAGGGTTTCAGATGTCATGTAGCTCTCGCCACACGCTCCACATGAAACAACGGGAATATCCTCTATTATCAAGAGATCCTTCTTTTTCCCGAAGCTCCGTGTCACAAGTTTTACCGTACCCTGGTCTTGTCCACACATATCACAGATCATAACCGTTCTCCTTTACTCAGGTCGCATACACTGTGATGATAACCAATTTCCCCGTGATGCTCATTTTGGTTACCACACAGATTCCTCTTTCACTGAAGGTAGCACCTCGGACCAGATATTTCCATTCTGCCGATTTATACTCCTTCTGCCTTTCTACTATCTCTCCATGCAAAATGCAATGCTCAACATCGAAAATGGAAAAATCGTCGTCATCCATTTCCTCAACAGCATGGAGCGTAACAATGTATTGACGGCGCCTTATAGCCTCTTTCATTCGTTTCAAAATGCGAGAATACATCAAGTTCTCCATTCCATAATATTATCACCCCTCAGCCTTTACTTTTCACTTTTCGCCGTTGACCTTTCACTGTTAGATCAAATCTGCAAAGGTTTTTTCCATCTTCCGGAAACGGGTTACGCCCAACCAGAGGAAGAAGGCAATAATAGCGAGGCTGAGTAGGAAGCCGGGCATGTAAATGGGACTATTTCCACCCAGGATGCACCAGCGGAAACCATCGATCACCCCCACCATGGGATTGAGGCTGTAAAGCAGTCGCCATTGTTCCGGCACGATCTTGCTGCTGAACCCTACGGGAGATATATAAAGACCGAACTGCACCACGAACGGAATAATATAGCGGAAATCCCTGTATTTCACATTGAGCGCCGTAATCCAGAGACCGGGTCCCAGGCTGGCCAGCAAGGCCAGAATAATGAAGACTGGTAGGAGGAGTATTTCCCAATCTGGAGAGAATTGATAATAGATCATCATTCCGATCAGGATAACGAAGCTGATGAGAAAATCTAAAAAAGCGGTCACCAGGGTTGCTGCCGGAATGATCAGCCTGGGGAAGTAAACCTTGCCGATCAGATTGGCATTACTGATCAGGCTGTTGGACGATTCACTCAGGGCATTTGAGAAGAGAGACCAGGGGAGCATGGCGGCAAATACCAGCAGTGCGTAAGGGGCGCTTCCGTCGCTCGGGAGTTTGGCGATGCGGCCAAAGATGACGGTGAAGACGACCATCGTAAGAAAGGGCCTGATAATTGCCCAGAGAATCCCGATTATGGTCTGCTTGTAGCGTACGGAGATGTCCCGCCAGGCCAGGATCAGAAATAGTTCACGATATCGCCAGAGATCGGTCCAGTAGTTTTTCTCGCTGCGGCCGGGTTCGATAATGAGCACCGGTTCTTGAGTGTGTGTGTAAGATGAGTTAGTCATTTATCCAATGGTGGATGACATTCTGGTATGGCAATAAGGAAATATAGCGGGGTGCCTGTGACAGGCACCATTGAAGTGTATGATATTATTGACTAATAAAGAAATATTAGAAAATTTTAAGTAGTCAAATACTGACCAGAGGTCAGATATACAGTGATTATGTTTTTGATCTTCATGCAAGATTACTTTCTCCCGGGGTGTTGAGAAAGTTTTGCAGGGCTTCCTGGAGAGCGGCGCCGGAATTGTTCACGGCCAGGAGATCATCATTGGACCATTCGGCGATTTCGGTCGTCGCCAATTTTTCCCGTGTCTTGTCGAAGGTCTGGCAGAGTCTTGCCGCATCGGATAATTTTTCCGCTTTTTTTCGGCCTTCCTCTTGTTTCTGGAGTTGTTCCTTATAGTTGTTGTACGCCGTCATCATGGACCGGCTTTGTTTCTTCCGGGAGATTTCGATGAGGGTTGTTCTGGTAATCTTCCGATCTCCCCGGCATTCGTCCCGAATTTCCTGGGGCAGACGGTTCAGAAGCATCGTTTCGTTAACGGTCTGCCGGGCCTTGCCGATGATGGCGCTGAGTTGATCTTGCGAGTAATTCTGTTCTACCATGAGGGACTGCAGGCCTTCAGCTTCCTCGATTGGGGTTAGGTCCTGACGGAGCATGTTCTCTATCAGGGCGATTTCGGAGGGGTTAATGTCTGCGGTCATGGCGCCGCTTTCTGACGAAATTTGTTCATTTCCCCGCACGCAGAGACCGGGAACGATGAGCAGGCCGACCTGCTGGGCTGCCTTGTAGCGGCGCTCGCCGGCGACGATGAGCAGGTAGGGGCTGTCGTCGGCGACGCGAAACAAAAGGGGTTGGATGATCCCATGGGTCTTGATCGAAGCGGCCAACTCCTCCAGCGCCTGCAAATCCATGGATTTCCGGGGCTGGTTTGTGTCAATCTTCAGATCGATGATGGATAAATCATACAATTTGCCTTTTTCATAAATCATTGGGTTCTCCTTTTGGTTTGGAAAGAAAATGCTTCAGCTCCGCCCTCTCGATTACAAAATCGAAGGGGATGGCGGCCTGTTGGCGTACTGACTGGATTCCCGCCTACGCGGGAATGACAAATTAATGTTAAATACAATTTGATGCTAAATACAATTTAGTGAAATACAAGTTTTTATGTCTTCGTTACCGTTACCGGTATAGTTTTAGCGTGCGCCTCGATAATGGGTATCATAATGACCATGGCCGTCACGAACCAGAAAGGTTCCATGATTCTGACGATAATAAAGGTGTTGGCGCCTATGCAATGGGTCAGTAAGGCAAAGAAGCCGGTTATATAACCGAGCGTTAAACCTTTATAGAAAAGATCGTTCGTCTGGTAATAGGTTTCTTTGGCGTTTCGGTAGATGCTGCGCAATAGATATAGAAAAGCGAGTAATCCGAGAAGACCGGTTTCCGCCAATACACGGGCGTATTGGGCATCAAGAAAGGGATAACCGGTGATACCGAAGCCGATGACGGGCTGCTTGGCAAAGTCCCTCGTCAGCACCTGCTTCATGGATTCGAATCGTGCGGAGGTAGAGGTATCGACCCGCACATTGCCGATTTTCATTTGTCCCTCTTCTTTCGCTTGGTTAACGGTAAAGAGGATTCTGTCCTGAACGCTTTTTGGAACAACAAAGGGCGCTGCGATGATACAAGCCAATATTCCTAACATAACGATTTTTTTCTTGTCGCTGAAATAAAGAAGTGACAACGCCATGGGTCCCAGAGCGATCCAGGAAGTTCTTGAAAGTGTGGCGGCAAGGGCAACGGAACTGAAAAACAATAAAATCACCAACAAAAATTTTTGTTTCCGGGTTCCCCAGGTCAGGAGGAGACCCATAGCAATGGAAATCATAAAAATGAGATAGCCGCCGAGGGTGTTCGGCTCTCCGGTGGCGCCTTCAAAGGGGGCGGAAGCTCTTATCCCCTGCATCATACTGAAGATGGCAAACAGGCTCACGATTAAGCAGACGATAAACATTATTGACAAAAAACGTTCGAACTGTTTCTTCTCCCGGAGGAGGTTGACTGCCATGAAATAGACGACATAGTATTCAAAATATTTTAAGACGAAAAAGACGCCCGCCGTTCCTCGAACCCTACCCATCATGTAGCCGAAAAGTGTGGAAATAACGCAAACAAGAAGATACATGCCGATGGGGGTATTCAGGGGCGTTTTCAGCAAGAGGCCCAATTCTTTTTCCACTGCTGTTTTAAAATACCAGGTAAGGCCGATGATGATCAGGAGGAAATCGTCAACACGAAGGGTGATGCCACGACCGACGCGACCACCACCTCCCTCGGCCCCGCTCAATCCAACCTGAGGGCCCAGAAGCATGGCGATGATGAGGGCATAGAGGGCAAATTCTGCGTTGAGAAAGGTGAAGATTGCGACGATGAGGCCGATGATGACGACAACGGCAATACCAATTGACGCCTGCGAAATGAGAATCGCCCCTCCAAGAGTTAAAATGATGATCGCCAGGACGACAAGGAGCTGCTGAGGGGTCGTTTCGCTGTAAGTGCCCATATATTATTTTATGTTCTGCCAGTTACCCTTTTGTGTTTTGTCCGGCTCACCTTCACGAAGTTTCTGGACTTGCCAATACTGCCTTTCGACATCGCGAGGGCGATAAGTAGTGTCCACAATATCAAACTTCTTAAACAGCGGCGGGATAACATTCACCAGGATAATGACGATCACGGCGATGAGGAGGATGATGCCGATCCATTTCATCGTTGTCTTTCGGGTCTGGTAACTCTGAACTTGTTTTCGTTTACTGATAAGTTTGGCGCCATTGTCTTCAGCGTACCTTCTATAAGGCATTTCTTCCTCCTTTCCCGGATTATCTTCATGGAACCTGCCGGCTAATCTATCGTAGCGGTATTCTGTACGATGCTGCCGGGATATTTAGTTTTGATCTTGTTTTGATCCATATATTTTACGGCCTCTTCTTTTGTGGCAAAACGGCCAATAAAGATCCTGTCCCTTGCCTCCCGGCCTTTGACGGCGATACGCATGGAAAATGCGTCTTCCCCTTTTGCCTTCAAGGCATCCACATCCCGGCGGGCTTCCTCGGAGGCAGGGACGGCCTTAACCTGGATGGAAAATGGTCTTTCGGCGGCCGTTGTTTCCTTTTCGGGGGCTATTGGTTGGGGAGCTGTTGCCGGGGAAGCTGTTGCTGGCACTACTGACGTTTTGGCAGTTTCTGTTTCTTTTGGCGCCACCGGGACGGGTTCACTGACGACAGGCTGTTGCCAAGTTGACTTGATGGTATTTCGTATTTTTAAATAACCAGCCTGGTAGAGGAGGCCGAGGGCCAGCAGAATAACCAAAAGGAAGACCATGCCAATTTTGAGCCATGGCTTTGCCTTCTCCTGCTTCTCCCGTTTCTTTTCTCTTTTTGACTCTGCAGATGATTCCTCGGTTTTAATGTTGTCAATTTTGGCCGCAAGGGCTGGTTTCTTATCTTCGCCATTAACGGTCCCGGTTCCTTTCCCGTTGACGGCGGGCATTTCCCCATCCTCAGCTATAGCGATCGGTTTTTTTCTGAAAATGCCTCCTAATGCATGCCACATGCTCTGGGGCCCCGTCAAAATCTTATCCTTGATCTTTTTACTAAGGGGTACGGGCGTTTTTTCCCGGCCGTAGTAATAATAGTAATAATCCTGATATCCGAAGTCAGGACTGATCTCCGCTTTCAGGCCGTTCAGGACAACGCCGATTACGTTGGCTTTCAAATTTTCCAGGGAAATTTTGGAGCGCCTCAGGGCGCCGCGGGCAACTTTACCAACCTGATAGACAAGAGCCGTGCCGTCTGTACGGGAACTCCAAAGGGCGGCGTCGGTTGCAGCCAGTACCGGTGGGGCGTCGATAAGAACCATATCGTATTCTTTGCGGATGCTATTCATGAATTCGCCTATGGCCCGGGAATTGATTATTTCTGAAGGACTGGGCGAGTAGGTGCCGCTGGTAATAATATGGAGGTTATCCATACCGGGGGTCTTCATGATTTCTTCAATGGACATCCTGCCCATCATAAGATCCGTGACGGATCTAACGACATTATGCCACTCGTAGTTACCCAGAATTACATCCGTAAGTCCCGGAATCTGGTCAATCCCGAATAATTTGGAGACAACCGGTCTTCTTAGATCGCCGTCAATAAGGAGGACTTTCTGGCCAATCTGGGCCATGGTGATGGCGAGGTTGACAACAATGGACGTTTTGCCTTCGCCGGGTGAAGAACTCGTAAAGAGAATCGTTTTAAGATCGTTTTCCGTGCAGACAAAATTCAGGCTCGTCCGCAGGGCCTTGTAACTCTCGGAAAGAGTGGACGATGGCACGAAGTGGGCGGCCAAGCGGGCATAGCGCCGGACTTTATCATCATCAAGAGAAACATCGGGATCGTCGCTGAGCAAGGTCTTGATTTCTTCGACGCTGACAAAGGGAATAACGCCGAGGACATGGGTGCCCAGGAATTCCTCAACTTCCTCAATGGCGCCGATGGAAGTATCAAAGGTTTCAATCAGGAAGGCGAAGACAACCCCTAGGATCAGCCCTAATATCGTTCCCAGAATGGTATTGGTGGCTGTTTTGGGGGGGTTGATGGGCGAGCCCGGTTCAATGGCGGGCTTCACGATCTTTACTTCATCGAGCTTTTCCGCCTCGGCGATCAAGGTCTCCTGATATCTTTTTTCTAATTGGCTATAGAGTTCTCTTACGACGGCGGCTTCACGATCCAGACGGGTCAGTTCGAGGGCCTTTTCGGGGAGCTTTTTAAATTTAGCGGTAGATTCCGCTATCTGTTGGTTATATATCTTGATGTTGGACGTGAGACTCCGCCGTTGCGACGTTAACTGGGTCTTCATGCTCTCGATGGTATCGCGGACGATACTCTTGATCGCCTTGATTTGGGGGAAATTGTCCGTATATGTCAAGAGGAGGGTGTCCCTTTCCATCATCAGGTTTACCAGCCGATCGTTGAGGGCCCGGTATGGAGGGGAAGCCTCTTCGAAGTAAAAATTTATTCTTGATGTCAAGGGCGAATTTTCCGCCGCATTCAGAGCGGCGGCGGCGGAGTTGATCTTCTGCAAGATGATCTGATCCTGATCGCGGAGGTTCTGGAGGCGGTTGATCTGACCTGCCAGGTACACCGATTCTCCCTCCAAGGAGGACCATTTGTTCATTTCCCGAAAACGTTTGATTGCATCATCGGATTTGGCAAGCTTTTCCCTGGAGATGCCAAACTGGTTTTCAATGAATTTTTTCCCTTCAATCGTTCTGCGGTTTAAATCGAGGGAATGCTGGGTTCTATAGACATCCGTTAGGGTATTGCACAAGTTGGTGGCAAATTTGGGTTCGTTGGCCGTAATAGTGACATCGATGAGGTCGCTGTTTCCCTTTTGTTCTGTCTGGATGCGCTCCTGTAAATCCATGATAATATTTATATATTTATTGTTTTGCCTTACTTCCTCCGGGGATAGATCCGCAGGAATCAGGCCCATCTTCTTGGCCGTTAACTCCAGGATGTAATAACTCTTGATCACATAGGTCTGTGTTTCCATGGCGTTGGAAGCCCCGGAAAGGGATTGAAAGGTATTCAAGCCCATATAGGAGGTGCTTTTTTCGATCTTGACGGTGGCGAATGTTTTGTAAATCGGAACTGGTTTTCCGAGAATGGCGGAAATGAAACTGAAGATGGCCATGACGATGACGGTGAAGAGAATGACTAATTTACGGCGCTTGATGATGCGCCAGTATTCCCGGAGGTTCAGGTCATATTTCAGCATTTACGGGCTTCTCCTGATTTCACCATTTCATGAAGTCCTGATCTCCGTTCATTCAGGCCATTAAAATTTAAGCCTGCTTGTATCCTTCATGTAGTTTTGCATGATCTGTGCCGGTGCTACCGTTCCTGTAAGGAAACCATAAAGCGGCATGATGTTAGAGATAAATTCGTTGATGTCGCCGATCAGCATCCTTGGCACATACACCAGATCTCCATCCTGAAGAATTATGTTCTGCGACATATCACCCCGTTTCAGGATATCATCCAGATTAACGGAGAGAACAAGAGGCTTCCCTTTTCTCTCATAGTATTCTCTAACAATCTTGATGTCCTGTTGCACGGCAAGGGCCGTGTAGCCGCCAGTATAGGACATGGCCGTCAACAGATCATTGACGTCTGTCAGGCTGAAGACGCCGGGACTGTAGACCTGACCGAAGACAAAGACCCTCCGCGCAAACGTGGGCTCATCCGGAACGGTAATTATATCGCCGTTATCAAGGATGACATTATTGCTCATGTCCCCGCCAAAGAGGGCGTTGTAGAGATTTAGCGTGTATTTCTTCCCTTTTCTGACAAGATCCACCTTTCGCAAATCCCCATTGGCGCCATAATTTGAGTCCGTTCTGAGCAGGCTGCGCTGCTGAATTCCCGTGACCGGTCCTCCCGCCGTGATGATGAGATCGAGGATCGTCGTTTTTTCTTTCAGAGGATATTTACCGGGTCCGGTCATGCCGAGCGTACTCTGTAGATTATTGACCCGTCCGAATAAAAGGGCCGTTTTGCTCTTGTATTCCTTGACGAGAACCTCGAGCCTCGGCTTTTTGATGTAATCTTTCACCCTTTCAAGAAGAATTTCACGAACTTCATTGGCCGTGCGGCCGCCTACGGGAATATCGTCTCCGAAACTATAGGTGATTTTACCGTCCGGACGGACCGTCACCGTAGAGGTTGTCTGCATGAACCCTTCGGCGGAGCCCTGTGTCTGCTGTCCGGCGGTGAATAAAGAGGGGGCATAGGGCATCCAGTACGTCAAAGTGAGGACGTCACCGGGTCCGATAATATACTCCGGCACACCATTTTTTTCCGTGAATACTGCATTCTCCCGGGTCTGGGTTAAATGCTGGATTTCTTCAGCTTTCTTTTTTGACTGCTGTTCAATTAACGCCAGATCCTCCGACGGGATCTTATACGTTTTGACAGGGATACCCTTTGCCACGCCGACGGGCATGCAGGCCGCAAGAAAGCCTGTCATCAGGCATATCAAAACGATCAAGGAGACATTCTTACGGGTTATGGTCATCTTTACTTTACCCTCCGTGCCTTGCTTTCAAAATATCCGCTTAATCCATTTCGAACGCACTCTGCCATAAAAAATATCAAAAATCAATAGTAGACATAGCATTGTCCGGTTAGATAATTGCGTTATTTGAAAGCTCCCTATGGATAGATCATCCGATGAAAAAGCTTCAATGTTTTGTAAAAATGGGACGCTATTTCACGAATTCGTTGAAAATACAAAGTATTTGTCTGTGCATGCAATTTACATCGCCCCCGCTGGGCAAGAATGAGGCAGGGTGGGAAAATGGTGCGCATGATCAGGCTCACCTTATTTAGCGGCCCCTTGCTTAGGGACAGATAGACGAGATAGCTGCTCCCGCGGACACGGTAATGGTTTTCCTGAAGGAAAAGAAAGAGCCGCTCCGTCCGCGAAAGGGAAGGGGGGGAAATTTTCCTTATTATGTCATTGCTCAAGAATCCCTCCCCCCCGTAGGACTGAACAATCTTCAGGCCGAGATAGACAAAATTCAGCAGGCCCAGGGCTTTCGCCTCCGCGGCCACATTATTCCAGTCAAAATGGGTCTTATAAGCTTTGACGGCGTAGAGGATATCGCAAACGAGGATGAGGCGGTCAAAGGAATGGCCGATTCGTAAGGCATGCTCACAAAGATAGATGATGAGGTGCTCCGGACAGAGCAGACGGACTTCCGTAGCCGCCACTTTCGCGACGACTGATTTCTCCCAGATTCGATCCATGTTTATCTTATGAATGAAAGCAGTGGCCGGGGTCGAGGTGTTGACAAGATGCCAGTGGAGATGGATGTAAGCGAAAGGTATCCCCGGTTTGTGGTATTCGAGGCTGGCAAGATAACCCGGGGGATTGAGGAGTGCCTGCTGGGGGGTGCTGTCCAGTGCTTGATAACTGGCTTGACTCAGGGCCGGATCGGCGCGCAGCAGGTCGTCCTTGTGGATCAGAATATCGAGGTCTGAGGTGGTGCGCATGGCAAAGTGGGGGTAAACATGTTCGGCAAGGGCGATCCCCTTCAAGACCAGGAAAGGGATATCTGCTGAGTCCAAAAGATGGAAAATAATCTTTGCCGACGCCGCACATTCCATATTCCTCCTGATCTGGAAATGAAAACGGTCTTGAAGGAATTCGTAAACGTCCGGTGGGGCAAGGTACTGGCGACCCGTCTTTTGGAGGTAATAAAACAAAACCCCGGCGAGGCCGTTCGTCTCCAAGTAGGGCAATAATTCCGGGGAAGCCAAAATTTCCTGAAGGCATGGCGCCGGTTGATTGTTGATCAGCGCAAAGAGGGTATGATCGATGGTTGCATGCATTGAAGAATACGATAGCAGGGGCAGGAGAAAAAAGGAACTAAATATTAAAAAAAACATCATTGATTCTTGAATAAAAAAGAGTTAGTTAGAGATGAGAGATGAGGTGCAGTATTATGCCTGATGAGGCAAAAATTGTAACAAAGGAAGACTGCCTGATACCGAATCCGGAGATGGTATTCAGAAAAGAGGAAGAGGGGGCCTTCCTTTTTGACCCCCATACCGGTAACCTGAAGTATCTGAATGCCAACGGCGTCACTCTCTATGAACTGTGTGACGGCCGAAGAACGGTGGGAGATATCATCAAGCTTTTAAGGGAATTCTACCCCGAAATAGCCGTTGATAAAGTAGCGGCAGATACGGGATTTTTTTTTGAAGGTCTGGCGGCAATGAATTTTGTGACAAAGAGCGAGAATCATGCTTCCTGACGAATACCCGTTGACAAGCCTGTATCTCTACCTTTCCGAGCGTTGCAATCTCAGGTGCAGGCACTGCTGGGTGTCCCCACAGGCTCTGGAGGATGAAGATGAGCAGGTGATGGATCTTGCCGTCCTTACGAGAACCATTGCCGCGGCGAAAGAATTGGGATTAGGGGCGGTTAAGCTTACCGGAGGTGAACCGTTTCTCCGCAAGGACATTGTCGAGTTGCTGAGATTTCTCCATGGGGAAGGCCTCAACATCGATATCGAATCGAATGGGACCTTGATTGACAGGGATATGGCCAGGGTCATCAAGGAATGCGAGGTCCGTCAGGTGTCTGTCAGTCTGGACGGCGCGCAGGCGGCGCAGCATGAAAAACTACGGGGAACGAATGGTTGTCATGGAAAATCAGTTGCCGCCCTGCATTACCTCCGGGCGGAGGAGATAACAACACAGGTCATTATGAGCCTCTATGAGGAAAATATCCCGGAGATTGAATCTCTGGCCGCCCTTTGCGACGATCTTGATGTTCCCTCCTTCAAGATCAATCCCGTCATGCCCACGGGCCGGGGGGAAAAGGTCTTTCAACGCCGGGAAAACGTCGATATTGAAGAACTGATCAGAATTGATCGCTGGATCGAAGCTGATCTCGGCAGTAAATATAGAACGGAGATTAACTTCTGTATGCCCATTGGGCTGAAATCTCTGCATGCCGTCACCAGCAATCATCTTTATGAATGCCATATTCTCAATATCTTAGGAATTCTCGCCGACGGGACGGTATCTTTATGCGGTATCGGGCAGACAGAGACGGACCTTAATATGGGCAACATCGCGACGGATGATCTAACGGAAATCTGGCGTCATCATCCGCTCCTGCAAAAACTAAGAGAAGAAACGCCCTTGCAACTGGGCGGGATCTGCGGGCGGTGCATATTTAAATTCCGCTGCCTCGGTTCCTGCCGGGCCTGTGCATATGCCGCTTCCGGTGATCTGAGGAGCCCATTTTTCATGTGTGACGAGGCATACGAGAAAAACCTGTTTCCAGCCTCGCGTATGTATAATTAACATCCATGCCCGAAGGCGGGCTCAACGAAGCATAAAATCCCCCCCTAACCCCCCTTTGACAAAGGGGGGCGGGGGGGGGATTTTTATATAAATATTTGGGGTGAATTGAGTTATGGTACGTGCTTACGATCTTGTTATGGGTAAAAAGAAGAGTCTCACGGATGCTGAGATGCGGGACGAATCGTCAAAACAGGAGGCTGAACAGATGCAGGCAAAAATGTCGGCTATTGAAGAAGCCGCTTTGGCAGAAGCGCGCATGTCTCTGAGATTGAGTGAAATTGACATTCTTAAACTGAAATCCGGAAATCAGCAGAAGATACCCGTTGATATCAAAGTCGAGGAGACGATTACCAAGGTTACTATCGAAACCCCGCGAACATTCCCGGCAGTAGAGACGGCTATCTCTGACTTGCCAATGGCGACACCGCCGCAAGCGTATTCAGAGAGGCAGGATGAGCAGCCAAAACCAGTTGCGGAAGAGACGACCACCACTGACTTGCCAATGGCGGCAGCAATGAAAAGGCCTTCAGATAGTAAGGATGATCAACCAGTTGCGGAAGCTGCGGAAAAACCGGATGAAGAGGAGAAAGTAAGAATGATTTATGTGGCGGCAAAACAATATATGGCCCACATCCGAGACCAGGTCAGAAAAGGGGGATCATTTCAACTTGAACCGGCGCTGACCTATATTGATAGTGTTCTTCACTCCTCTCACGATATGACATCGCAAATCTACCAGTTGACCGTGGATTATGAGCAGGAAGACGATTATTATCTTTCTTCTCCAATCAATACAGTGGTTTATGGATTGAAGATTGCTCAACGGATGGGATACTCAGAATCAAAACTCATCGAATTCGGTCTGGCGGCCCTCTTTCATGATATCGGGATGTTCAGGATACCGGATAGTATCTTGAATAAGGCAGGGAGACCGTCAGATAGTGAAATGGATCTTATCAAGAGTCATCCGGAATTCGCCGTTGAGATAATGGCGCCTTTTGCGGCGAGATACCCGAAAATGATCAGGGCCATCTATGAACACCAGGAGCGGGCAAACGGGCAGGGCTATCCCCGGGGGATCAAGGGAGAAGAAATATGCGACTATGCACAGATTATCGGCATTTGTGATTCTTATGAGGCCATGACCCATCACCGCCCTCATAAGAAGACACTGTTGCAGGCCGACTCGATCAAGGAACTTATCAGTTCCAAAGCAAATCTATTTGGACCCCGGATCACCAAGATGTTTTTAGATGAGATCTCCATTTATCCAATCGGCAGTTATGTCCGGTTGAATAATCGCAATATCGGCAGAGTTGTTGCGACGAACAAGACGAATCCGATGAAGCCGGTAGTCAATCTGATCTTTGACGAAAAGGGGACAAAAATGGATCCCCCCCGAATGATCGACTTGCGGACTCATCCGGTGTTGAATATTGAAGACAGTGTCTCCGTAGATGACCTTCCCGCTTCATGAAGGAAGCGTGGTTTTCGATTGCCCGGTTGAACTTTGACTTTATTTCCGACGGGCCGGCGGCGGAGTATCTCTTAGACGAACTACCGGCCCTTCTGCCGGGTTTTATGACCGGCAAAAAAAAAACTGCTGACGCCGTTTGTCATGTTCATTTCGATCATAAACAAAAATACCCGCTACTCTATCACAGTGAACCCCATCTCATCCGCAGCGAAGATTCAAGGTCAAACGAAGCGATTTTTGCCCGGATGGACAAAATCCCATTTACATCCCTGAAGAATTATTCTGAAGCTATTGGATTTTTGAACGGTTGCCTGATCTTTGATGATCGTACCAACCGGGGATTGATCTATGTTTTCTGTTCAGAGGGAGCGAACCATTTCGTGGCGACCATACTAAGGCTGCTTTTTGTCTTTACCTGCCTGGTGATGGTTAACAGGGAGAGGCTCATGATTCATGGCGCGGGCATCAAAAAGAGAAAGGGAAGGGGAGGGTATCTGTTTTTGGGAACCTCGGGGACAGGTAAATCAACGGTTGCCGCCTTGTCTTCCGGCGATATGGTCTTATCCGATGACGCAACGGTAATCCAAGTCGCTGGGGGTGTCTGTCATATCCATGCTACCCCGTTCAGGCAGGTGGGGAGTGAGCAGTCATCCTCCAAACGGCTGTACCTGCAGCAGGAAAAACTGAACAAGATACTCTTTCTACATCAGTCGGCAACGACCTTTATTCAGTCTCGGGAGCAGCGAAACGCCTTCACGGAATTATTAAAGGAGCACCTGCATTGTTTTGAGGTGATGGGGGAACCCTTGAAGAGGCAGGCCTTTTATCTTTGCCGTGCCGTCTGTGAAATGACTCCGGCCTACGAGCTGTTTTTCCGCAAGGATCCTAGTTTCTGGGAGCTTGTCGTGGCGAAATAAAACGGGGTTATCCCAGCTAATTAGTTTTTCCCTGCACTGCCTGACCTGCAACCACTTCCAGCGGCACTGCCTGAGTCACACTTCCCGCCTGCTGCTGCGCTTCCTGACCTGCATTGTCCCGTCGGGACGCTTCCTGACTGGCATTTCCCCGATTGGGCTGAACTCCCGTGGTCGCATTGTCCCGTCGCTACGCTGCCTCCTTGGCATGTACCTCCGTATGCCGTCCCTCCGGATTTGCACTGCTGCCCCGGGGAGCCGCCGGTCATACATTGCCAATCCACCGAGGAACCGGTCTTACATTGCTTGGCCGCCGCATCCTGGGCATGGGCCGTTGAGGTCCAGAGGTCAAAAATCTGCGGCGGTTCATAGGGAAGTTTAAATCTCGATTTAAAGTTCTCTTCCATAAATCCTCCCTTTAGATACGGATCAATCCGCGCTGCTGAAGGTTCGCAACGGTGAACAGGACATCCCGGGTGCATTCGGAGGTCACGACGTCAAAACGATTGCCGATGCTGCGAATCATATCACCCACCCGGTGTGAACCGTCACACATCTCCCAGATGCGCCCGGCCATGGGATTGAGTTTCAGGAGATCTGCCTGCTGTGACCGCGAATAAAGAACAGTTTCCTGATCCTGTCTTTTAGACATAATATCCGGATTTTTCGCCGGCGCCACATTCAAAGCGACGCGATAACGGAGCTGATGCCACAGGTTCCACATAAAACCGTTTTCCTTCGCTAGAAAAGAGCCGCCCGTGACGAGCAGCGCCCCTCCCGCCGCAATCTTGAAAAGAGACCTTCTCTGGATGTTCATCGTTTGCCCCTCCTTTCATCCTTTCATATAAACGATACCTTATGGTGATTCGCAGGTCAAGTGGTTAATAATCGCTGCCCTCAAATTTGCGTTACCTCCGGAAGTCGACCGCCCTGTGCCAAGAATTGCCGGAGACAGGCATCGGGAGAGGGATGATTAATTTTGCCTGTGAGGCTATAGGCTATAGCCGGACAATTCCCGGTACAATAGGAGGTATAGGGGCAATCTTGACAGAAAGGGAAATTTTCAAGGGATATCCGGGAGCGCTTCCTCATGCTTTGCAGCACCGGATGTCCCCGCCAGATCTCGCCAAGATCATCCTCGTTGATCCGGCCCAGGCTCAGATGACACAACTGTGAGCAGGGAACAATTACACCGTCGGCACGGACAGCAATGGTCTGCATGGGACCGCTGCAGCCCGTAAGAAATCCACGACCCGCTGGTCGTTCACGGTTTTCCCGTCGGGAATCTTCCATCTCCAGCCAGGACTGCGCTTCTGCCAGCGGACCTGCCGATGCGTTAATCCGTCCTTTGTACTTGTCAGTAAGGGCAAGCAGGGTTTCCATGGCCAACGAGTGTTCGTCAATGGTAAGTTGGGTCTGGGCGGCGTTTTTCCGGCATAATCCCATGTGAGAAGCAGAATTGGTGGAAAAAGATTGCAGTTCCAGGTCCTCCAGGAGATATCTGGCAATGGCCTCAAGCTCGTGGACATTTTTCCGGTGAATGGTAACGCGGACCGATACGGGCAAATGGTTGCCTTGGAGGGCACGAATACCATCAATAGCCTTCATGAAGTTGCCTTTCCCCCGAAAGGCGTCGTGGGTAGTATCAATAGCCCCGTCAATGGAGACCTGAACGAGATCGCAGCGACGGGTTGCGGCAAGGAACGCGGCTATTTCATTATCGATGAGGGTGCCGTTGCTGAGAATGGTGAAACGCATGCGATTGGCCACGATCGCCAGAATGATTTCCCGGAGGTCCGGGCGGCTAAAAGGTTCCCCTCCGGAAAGGATTATTTTCATGGTGTTGGAATGACCCAATTCGGTAATAAACTGAAGCCATGTTTCCAGAGGAAGGTCCTCTTTTACATCCCCCGGTCCTGAAAAATGGCTGCAATAGGTGCAGTGGAGATTGCAGAAACTGGTGATCGCGATATCAACATTGCGGGGAGTTTTCATCACCTGCATAAATATAAGATCCTCAAGAGATTTTAATATCTATCGCATATATCATCCCGGTGAAAACCGGAATCAAGATTTAACCTCGTAGCCGGCGAGCCCGAGATCGATTGCAGCTTGCACAAAATTCCCGATGTGACTGATCACATCCGAAGGAACCGCTTCGGCCTTTACGCGGACAATTTCGGCAATATCATCAAGGCTATGACGACCGTCAAGGTGTTTCCAGACGAGGACGCCAATCGGGTTGACGCCGAAAGTGTTTCCCGTTTCCGGATCGAACAGGATCGCACCGTCGTCGAATTCCTCCCGGAGTACTACCAGGGGATTGGCAATAACGGCCTTTTTGTTGTGCTTATTATGCTCGTTCATGTGGGGAGTATAGATTGCGGATGAGACAGTGTCAATGTGAAAAGACTACAGGGAATCTCTGACAACCTTTAAAATCAGCGGTTCATCAATTTCCTGGGCCTTGATGCTAAAGCCGATCAACAGCGATAAGTCACAAACATTGTTTATTTTCCGTGGAATACCCCCGGAGTATTGATAAATGGCGTCATACGCCTTTTCCGTGAAGAGCTCACGATCACAACCGGTTTTCCCGAGGCGGAAACGGATGTAATTGGCCGTTTCTGCCCTCGGCAGCGGATTGAGGTGATACCTGATGGCGATGCGCTGATCAAGCTGGTTATATTCACGAATCATATCTCGCAGTTCCGGCTGGCCAATGAGGAGGAAAGTCATCAGAAAGCGATCGTTCATCTGGAAGTTCAACAAGAGACGGATCTCTTCAAAAGTCTCACCGAAAATGAGCTGAGCCTCGTCAATAATCAACAGGGTGCTCCTCCCCTTGTTCACATTGTCCAGCAGGTGGTTATTGAGGATAACGAGCAAATCGGTTTTGGAATTGGAATTGGAATCCAGGCCCAATTGGTAATGTACCTCTTTGATGAAATCGAGGGCGTTTAGGGAGGGATTCGTGATGAGACCGATATCAAATTCCTTTTCAGGAAGTTGTTGAATAAAGACCCTGCTCAAGGTTGTTTTCCCGCTGCCAATGTCTCCGGTGAGGAGCGCGGCGCCCTTCATCCTTTTGACGGCATACAGCATGCGTACAAGTGCTTCTTCGTGTTCCGGAGAATAGTACATGAAGTCCGGATCAGGGACGTTCTCGAAGGGATATTTGTTGATTTTCCAGTAATCTAAATACATTTCATCATCCCGTCAATGGCCATATAAATTTCTGAGAAACAGAGGCGATAATTATAAACCGACTGCCTGTACGGGTCACGGATATCCTGGTTGACGCCATCGTAATCTCTGGCAAAGGATTTCAGGAGACGAATCTTTTCCTCATATTGAGGATAGTCACCGATAAGCTGCTGCCTATGCGCGTTTTCCATCACCACAACCCAGTCTGCTTCCCCGATCATACCTTCCGAAACGGGCCTGGAAACATGAATATCACCGTCATAGCCATGCTCCTCAAGCATTTTAGCCGCTGTGAGATCGCCGGCAGCGCCCTGCATGTCGATCATTCCAGCGGAACTAACGACGACATCGCTTCTCTTGATCTTGGCCAGCCTTCCCTTCAATATCCTCTCTGCCATGAAGCTCCTGACGATGTTGGCGGTGCATAGAAATAGAATTTTCATTTGTTCTTAGCCACATTACACAACACTGGCGAAATATTCAAGACGTTATCGCGGTAAAAAAAAATCGTTACCCATCCTGACCAATTATCTGAGGGTAACCAGGAGCATCCGTTTTCCTTCCAGGGTTAGCCTGGCCAGTTTCATTTCGAAGAATTGAGATTCCGATTCCTCTTGTGGCCGCAGGAGCTGAACATATGATTGCTTGGTAATGCCAATCCAGGCCTCTTGAAGCTCCCCGACGAAGGTCTCCCGTTCCTTGTCCGGCAGGTAATCGCTCATGTTGGCCCCCATCATCTGACTGCGGGAGAGTTTCATATATTCAAGCACCCGTTCGGTGATGCCGCAAATCTGTCCTTTCCGGTCCACGAGAAAAGCAAATTCTTCCTTGAAAAGATGTTTTCTCAGTTTATCAAGGTTGCTTTTCATGTTCGCGTAGGCAGCACCTAATTGAACATTGGCATCTTCGAGCTTCCTGTTGAGGGCCAAGAGCTCATCTTCCGAGCGTTTGCGATCCGAAATGTCCCGTCCGACGGCCTGAAATTCCATCAACTTCCCATGTTCATCATAGATTGCCCGGCAAGTCCAATGCTGCCATAATACCTCGCCATCGGGCAACATAACGCGGTTTTCATAGGACATCACGGGGCTATCCGCCTTTATACAACTGAGCAGCTCGTCGATATGGTTGCGGTCCTCTTCGGGGACAAAAGAAAGAAAATGTCTGCCAATTAACTCCCGACGTTTATGACGGAAAAAACGATAATAAGCATCATTTATGAAGGTCAAGGCGCCGTCCTGGTCAAAACGACAGATGAATTCCGTCTGATCTTCAATTACGGCGCGGTATTTTTCCGCTTCATTGCGGATTCTCATTTCCGAATGTTCGAGTTTCTCAAGCATATTATTGATGTCGTGAGTAAGGTTTGCCAGCTCGTCTCGACCATCAAGTTGAATTCTTTTTGCAAGATTTCCGTCAGATTCAATGGATCTGATGTCATGGCTGATCTTTAAAAGCCTACGGAGAACTAACTTTTCCAGGAGTACGACCGAGGCCACCGTGAAGAGAAGGGCGGCAAACAGAACAAAGATAAGCCCATAGACGGTGATGTCATGGCTTCCCCCCATCAGAATACGGGAAGAGATCATGAGGAACACAATCGTCAGACCGGAAAAAGTCAAGGCAACGATGAGGAATATCTTTTTTCGCAGGGTCATAATTTATACTTTAGGCAAGTGCTCCTCATGTTTACTGTGATTTGTCTTGTATTTGAAATGTCAAAGGAAATCAAGGAGAAAATCAAATGACTCGCCTCTGCAAGCCGCACTCATGAAGGACAGTGGCGGCGATCTCTTCCACGGATACGGTAGTAATATTAATATATGGTATGTGTTCAGAAAGAAAAAGCGATTCCGCGGCGGCAACTTCAACCTGGCATTGGTTAAGAGAGGAATAACGACTATGGGGCCTCCTTTCGGACCGGATCCTGTGCAAGCGTTCGGGTTTGATGGAGAGACCGTATAATTTCTTCCGGAAGGGGACCAGAACATTGGGAAGTTCGTCATAACGTCCAAAGAGATCTTCCTCGGTCAGGGGATAATTGGCCGCATAGATACCGAATTGCATACCAAGATAAAGACATGTCGGCGTCTTACCGGTGCGTGAAACGCCCACGACAACGATATCGGCCTTGTCGTAATTTTTTGTGGACATCCCGTCGTCGTTTCCAAGGGCATAATTCACGGCGTCAATGCGGACATCATAGCTGCCGTTGCTGACGAAGCTGTGGTAGCGGCCGATGGTATGGGAGGATTCCATGTTGAGTTCTTTTTCCAGACGATCGATAAAGACTTCAAAGAGGTCAAAGAATTTACACTGACTTTTTGTGATGATACTGCGAATATCGGCATTGATGAGGGTGCTGAAGATGATGGGGGGTAATCCTGTCTGCCTTGCCTCCAGATTGATCTGGTTCACCGCCCGTTCTGCCTTGGTGGCAGTATCGATAAAGGGGAGGGTTACCTGATCAAAAAGGATATGGTTGAACTGGGTCAGGAGACTCTGCCCCAACGTTTCCGCCGTGATGGCCGTGCCGTCAGATATGAAAAAAACGGTCCTTCTCGCTGTAAGCATAAAATTGTGATCTTTTAAATGTAGGGAAAGATGTGATCCACGACGGTTTTAAAATTAGATTTTACATTGTCAGCCCCGGCGATGATCTCCATGTGTCCCGGCAGGAGCCATTCCACATCAAGGGTGCTCAGCTTGGCGATGCTCTTTTTTAGAAGCGACCCGTTACCGCCGGGGAAATCCGTTCTCCCCACATTCTGATTGAAAATGACATCCCCCGGGAAAAGGGCCTTCAGCCGTGGCCAATAAAGGGCAATGGAGCCCGGCGAATGACCGGGAACATGGATGATTTGAAATTCATCATCGCCCAGGGTCAGGAGACCCTCCGAGAGAACAAGATCAATTTTGGCTTGGGGTGCCGGAAGTCCGAATAGACCATAAAGTTTCCCGCCCGGTCCCTGAAGAAAATCCATCTCTTCTTTGTGCAAGGCTATTTTAATGTCTTGGTCGTAGAAATATTCCGACCCTTCAAAATGATCAGGATGGGAATGGGTATTGATAATGTAACGGATGTCTTTGCTTTCAATGCCATCGTGGGACATTTGTTCTAGGAGACCGGGTACATGTTTTGTCAGGCCGGGATCGATAATCGCCCCGATATTTCCTCCTATATAAAAGCTGTTGCAATTGTTCTCGAAATAATCTGTCCATTCATAGGCATAGAGATCATCTGTAAGCTGCATGGGGCCTCCCTTTTTGATAATGGGATACCCGTTACCTTAAATTCCGGGAAAATACAAAAAAAATTTATGTTTTTACCCTCTCTTGACACTTACTACTCTGCCCAAATATCTCATTGACATGCAAGTCTGTTGTGCTTATACTTTTCCTTAAAAGGGAGATACCTTTTTTTAAAACAAATATCATATTCAAGAATATCAAAAGGTAAATAAAAATCATGGCTGAAGAATCGAACAATTCCTTTAAAAACGGCCCTGAGTTGCCAAAGGGTCCATCTGCCGATGCCTTTAGAAAAGTCAAATGGATAAAGCGAAGAAGGGGCTTGATCGGGTTCTTCACGTTTCTTCTTTTCATTTCTTTCATCTTGTTTTTTGATTATTACTGGGTTCTGATCACACGAGTCATTAAGCAACCGTCACAGATTGTCGAACAAACGGCGGGGAAGTTCATGAAGGTGAGTGAGAAAGAACGCCGGGATATTTTCGACCGTACCAGAAAGTTTCTCAAAGCGGGCAAGGTGGAGGAGGCGAGGCAGCTAATCCTGAAGTATCTCCAGCGGGATAGCAACGCCGAAGGGTTTTATCTGGCCGGCCTCGTCTATATGCGGCAGGGCGATGTCAGCAGCGCCTACCGCAACTTCAAGGAGGCCCTTCGTCTGCAACCGGAATACTATGACGCTCAGCAGAAGCTGGCGGAAATCTATATAACTGTCGGCGACCTGAAATCTGCCCAGGAGACGGCGACCATTCTTACAAAAAAATCGGATTCTCTTGAGGACGGTTTGCTTCTCCAGTCGGAAATTGCTTCCGCCGAGGGAAAACTCGACGCAGCGTTGCAAAAGGTCCAGGCTGCTATCGATGCAAAGAAGGGGGCGCCGCCGGAAAGCTCTCTTATTAAATTGGCCAGCTTGTATGCCCGGAAGGGTGATCGTACCAGAGCGGAACAGATCATCGCCACAATTGACGAAAAGAAGTTGGATGCCACGGGCTTGCTTTCCATCGCCCGTTATTATCAGAATACGGCCAGGAATGAAAAGGCGTCGGCCGTTATGACGTACGCCCTGACGCGTTATCCCGATTCGCCAGAAGTGCAGTATTATTACGGCCAGAAGCTCTTCAACCAGGGCAATTATCGAGAGGCAATCCCTTATTACCAAAAGGTCTACGCGTTGATGCCCCAATCCCGTATTGCCGCCTATCGCGTCGGCCAGGCTCTGCTGGCGTCTGGTCAATTGAAGGAAGCAAAGAAGCATATTGACGACGCATTATCCCTTCATCCCGGCGATATTTTGGCACTCAGTCTCAAGGTCCGTTATGAACTCCTCAATTTGCAGCCCAAAGAGGCCATAAGCACCCTGAAGCAGACCATTGCCCTCATACCAGACGCCCCCCGGCCACACACCTTGCTGGCTGAACTCTATTGGAGTGATGGCATCATGTCTGTCGCAGAAGTATATGCACAGAAAGCACTCAAATTGGGAGAAAGTGCTATTTCCCCGCGGATCATCCTTGGGGACATATACTTCCGTAAGGGTCAGTATGGCAAGGCTATTGAGCAGTATGGCAAGATACTGGAAGTGGAACCCAATAATCTACTGGCACTATTACGCTCCGCAGATGGATACCTGAATCTGAATGATGTAAAAAAAGCCGAAGGTTTCTATGAAAAGGTTATACAACTCTATCCCAACATGACAATGATCCGTACAAAACTGGAAATGGTCCGGAATATGCGAAAAGGACCAAAAGAAATTCTAAATACGGCTTATAAATATTATCAGCACGCTCCAAACGATTTTCCAGCCATCAACGGATATGTCCGAGCCTTGATCCTGAATAATCGTCTTGAAGATGCTGCCGGAGTCCTAAAAAAGGAGATGAAGAAGAATCCCAAGACTGTCCAATATCCAATTATGCTGGGAGATTTATACCTGTTGCAGAGAAATTTATCAGCAGCCAGGGATGCCTTTGAGCAGGCCTTGAATCTGGCTCCTAAAGATATGAATGTATTGTTAAATATTGCCGGCCGGTATGAAAATAATTCTCTTGACAAAGAGGCAGAAGATATATATTCTAGGTTCGTAAAGCAGTATCCGGATAGTATTGTGGGTGCTAATCAGATCGCTTGGTACTACACGGACAGACGAGGGGATCTTGAAAAAGCTCGGCCTTTTATTGACACTCTCAGGGTAAAAGGCGAAGGTGCCTATGAAAAAGACACTGTAGGCTGGTTCTTTTATAAAAAAGGCGATTACAGTGCGGCGGAAGCCTATTTTAGGGAGGCTTTGCAGATGGATCCTGATAACAATACAATTAGAGGACATTTGGCTTTGGTGTTTTTTCAAACGGGTAAAAGTAAAGAGGCTCTAGTTGAGGCTGAGAAGGTAATAAATATATTGCCGCCAGGGAAGCTGAAAGAAAATATATCGTCCCGGGTTGCAACAGCAAGGAAAGGAGATAGAAGACAATGAGAAAGATTGGATTAGGGATGCGTGTAACTGTACTTATAGTGGCTATGTTACTGCTGACCGTAGGAAGTGTCCGAGCGGATTCATATTATCAGACAGCGACAAGCCCAAGACTGGGAGTGACAATAACACAAGGGGCGATCCCTATGGATTTGACTGTCGATTTTGGCTCAAAAGCGACTCAGGTAAGTACCTCGTCGTATTCAAATCAGCTTACAGGGTTTATAGAGTATGTTTCAGGTGCCTACGAAACTTCTAGTATTTCCGGTAACATATATAATCTTGTACCAGCAGAGGTGGGCGTATTAAGCACCGTTGAGCTCAAGAGCAGCACCGGCGATTTATATCTGACGATGATCGCACAGGCTATGACGTATAACTCATCTACCGGTGATATTGGATGGGATGTAAAATCTGTAAATGTTACAGCTCTTGGAATGACTTTGGAGACGTTGATTGATATGAATAATGCACAGAGTTTTAGTTATACCATGGGTACAACGGGAGGCAAATATTACAATGCAAAACTGGAAGGTTTTGCCGCCGCTCCGGAGCCCGCGGAATGGATGCTGATGTTCATCGGACTGGGCATGCTTGGGTTTTACCTGAAACGACGTGGTTATCTGAACTTCGATCTTTCTCCCCAATCTGTAGCTTAGGAAAGAAAAACTATAAATACCGAAGGCGGACATTTCAATAATGTCCGCCTTTTTTTATGACGGACAGGCGGCGGGATGGCCGAACATAGTCAGGATGAAAAAGATGGCCCGATGATGATGGAAAGCCCTGGTGATGTGCAGAGCGGCGAGCAGAGGGAGAACAGGACCTTGTTCATCTTTGGTTTCCTGTTTTTATTATTCTTTTTTGCCTATTATCCCATCATCTATGATTTGAGAGACAGTGTCATCGGCAATGAACTGGCCCGCCATGCGCCGCTGGTAATTGCCCTATCCGGATTTCTTGTCTATCAAAAAAGGAAAATACTCTGGGAGCTATTAATAAATCCCGTATCTGCTGCGGAAACCCCGGTATTTTTCCTGGTTGGCCTGTCTCTTAATCTCTTGGGGCAGGCATCGGGGGTCTATTTCTTGGCCCAGCTATCCATACCCCTTACTTTATATGGCATGGCTCGCTTTTTAAAGGGGGTCTCTTTTGCCCGGCAGTTCATCTTTCCCCTTGCTCTTTTGGTGCTGGCTTTTCCTATCCCCGGGAAGATTTATATGGACATTGTCTTTCCCCTCAAGCTGCTCGTAACAAAGGCAGCGGCGGCCCTGCTGACGCTCATGGGCTACCAGGTCAAAATTTACGGAAACATCATTGAAATCTCATCCCTGGTCTTGGGCGTCGCCGATGCCTGCTCCGGCCTGAATTCCCTGATGGCTATTTTGACCCTGTCAATTTTTTACAGTTACCTGGTCATTCGCCGGTGGGATTTTCGCCTGGCCATCGTGATATCTATGCTGCCCATGATCATTATGGTAAATATTATCCGGGTGACAACGACGGCTGTTGTGGCTGTAAAATGGGGTCCCGAACTTGCGGAAGGGAAACTGCACTCACTATGGGGTATTGCTGTTTTTGTCGTTGCCGTTCTGGGGCTCATGGCGATCACCAAGTTCTTTATGGTCATGGAAGGCCGGAGATCACATGATTGAAAAAAGAAAACTTCTTCTGGTCTTCGTTTTGCTACTTATGAGCGGTTTGCTCAGCGCCTATTTGCATAGCCGAGGAGAAGTCGCCAAGACGGCAAGCATACCGCTCAGGTTGCCGATGGAAACGTCAAGATGGCAGGGAAGTCAAATTTCTGCTGTCATGCCTTGGGAGGTTCGCCCCGATGATTTTATTTTGCGAGAATATCGACGTCATCAGGGCGGCCCGAGCATAAATCTTCTCGCCCTCTATAGCCGTATATCCAATTATCATCCCCCGGCTTTGTGCTATCAGGGATCCGGTCGAGAGTTGACGGAGATTCCCGCACTTCAAAGTTCTTCGGGGAAAATCAGGCTGGCGGGACTAATGGGTAAAATGGGGCAGGAGACCATTTTGGTTTATCACGGATTTTATATTGGAGGGAAAGTCATTCCTGATGGGATAGAGAAAAAGATATACGAGGTCGGGGAAAGATTGAAGCGCGGTCATATCAAACAATACTTCGTTGAGATAACGATGAATGAAGGAACTTTCGACATAAAGCAGTCCGGTGTCTATATGAAACAGTTTTTGGATGACATGGAAACATATCTGATTAATCCCAATTCTTGAATCATATCAAAGATCGGAAGAAATATTACTTGTATATTTTTTGATTTTAGGTGAAGGAGAAAGCAACAAAATATTCAAGGATGGCAAGGCTATGGGATATCATCGCAGCAAAAGCAAAGAGAAATTTCATTGGATGAAATATGTGGCTTTAATGGGAATATTCGCTATAGCTGCTGTGGCCGTAGCTTTATATTTACTGCCTTTTGTCGCCTATTATCATGTTGAATCCGCTATCATGAACAAAAATGCTGAAAAGCTGGCAGCTTACACCGGGTTTCCCGAGATGAGACGCAATCTGAAGGCGCAAAGGGGTCAACGGGTAATTAAGAATCTTAGAAAAGATGACGGTAAGGATCAATCCCTGGTTGATCTGTCGATCATGTGGTCGGCAATACCGACGGACAGTGAAGTTGATAAAGCAATATCTACGGAAGGGTTCTATGTCGCGTTGGAAGGGACTGCACGTACAAAAGCTGATCCCATAAAACCGCCACCGGATATTAGTACATATCAAATGGTGCAGAAAATGATTGACAAAGCCAGTTTCAGTTATAACTCGTTATCAAAATTCGTTGTTAGTGTCCGAGATCCAAAAGGCCGTTATTCAGAATATTTTTCATTCGTCTTTACACGTGAGGGGTTAAACTGGCGACTGACCAATGTTATTCTTCCCGTTGTTTAATGTCTCAGGGTAAACGGGGGGAAGGGAATGCTTCGTTACTTGATGTCTTCTTAGGTACCCCGCAGGTTGCTTGCTGCGGGGTATTTTTTGAAGTCGACATTGACTTGGTGGGGTGTTTTCAGCACTTGTGTAATATGAAATGAGATCACCGCCTTGGGCGGTGGTCTCATTTAGTTGTAGTTGTATAAGAAAAATGGTTTGGTTTTTCAGGCGGCTATCTGGACGACGTCGCCCACTCGGTTTCGGTGAACTGAATAGGTGATGAGGCCGAGGCCGATAATCAGCAGCATCCATTCCGCAGGCTCGGGAACAGCAGATAGACCAACATGTCCCCCTACAAACTCCTGGATTCCGGAACTTGTCGGTGTGTAAATTCTCATCTGGCTAAAGTCATAACTACCTGCATTAATATTTCTTGACGCTTCAAGCCAGTCAGCCGAACCCTCGTATGTCGGTGCCGATGGTGTGAAGACACTCCACATGGCGAACTGGATCGCTGCGGTCTTATTTTTATCAAGGGGATTGATTTCCATTTGATACATCAACCAACCTACTTGCTGGTACTTTTGCAATGCATCGGTCCCTTTAAACTTGGCGGTGGATAGGTTTGATAAGGTTGAAACCAATACGTTATAGGTAGCTCCGATAGATGCTGTGCTAGCAAAATCATCACAGTAATAATTTGCTTTTGTACCTCCGTTAATTGTACCCCCAATGGCCCCGACATAATATGCTTTATTGTCACTGGCCGTAACAGTATATCTTGGCGCGTCCGTCAGTTTAAGCGATTCAGCGGCGACCGGCGACGCCGAAAACACCGCTAAGATCAAGGCCAGCATTATATATCTTTTCATTTTTCTGTTCCTCCTTGTTAAGAGTGATCCGGTACCCTATAATGTTTCTAATTCGGTTTTAATTTAAATACTTTAATTCTTTTGTCAAGCTAATTGTTCGGCTTTCTGTATCCTGCTTATGCAACCGTCGCCATTATATAATATCATTAGCTATGACGCCATGCCTGCTCCTCATATTTTCCCCTTTGCCATGGCTTGTTCCAGTTTGGTTTTCAACGGACTCGGTGCCAGCAGGGCGACAACCTTTTTCGCCTCTCCTTCCGCTTCCTGATTCTTTTTTAGCGAAAACAACGTCAACGCCAATCGCGCCCGCGTATTGTTTTGAGCAGGGGCCAATTGCAGGGCCTCGCGAAAATAGTTTTCAGCCGTAACAAAGTTGCCGAGCTTGTAATAGTACCAGCCGATGGTATCCTTCAACTCCGGTCGTTCTTTCTCTGTCATTAAAAATTCAACCAGATCCTTGGCCTTCTGGGGCGTCTCCATTCGCTCGATATATAACCACGCCAGTTGATTGGCAATCAGGGGATCATCGGGGTATTTGCTCCTGATTTCAAGATAAAATTTCTCTGTTTCCTCAGCAGAGGCATTCTCTTCATAGCGGGCGCCTACATTGAGCGCCAGGGGAATATCTCCGGGATTCAATGCCAAGGCGGTCGCATAGCTTGCTGCCGCCGACTTGAAATCCTTTTTCAGTACATAAAGATCGCCCAATAAATAACGCAAAGCCCATTCCCGCGGCAGCTTTTTGATATATGTTTGCACCACATCTATCGCCTCATCGAGACGCTTGGTGAAAACCAGTACATTGGCATAGGCATTGATAGCCTGGATGTCGTTGGGTGATTCCTTCAGGTATTGCCTGTCCAGGGCCAGGGCGCCTTCCAGATCGCCCCCCATGGCTTTAGCCCAGGCAATTTTTGTCTGCAGGGATTTGATTTTAGGGTGAGTGGAGAAAGCCTTCACGTATCGTTCTTCGGCTTTCTTCGGTTGCCCCATTTTCAGGTAGAGATCCCCTGTCTGTAGCAGGGCGACAATGTTGTCGGGCTGTACCTCAAGTACCCGGTCATAATAGGTCATTGCTTGCTGTAACTGTCCTTTACTAAAAAGGATATCGCCGATCATCAGGTGGGGTAAAACCGTTTTTTCACCCAGCTTCATGGCTTTAACAGCATTCTTTTCCGCTTGGGGAATCATCCCCTCCTGCCAGTAGAGATTGGCTAGAATGATATAGGGCCGAGGCGCTCTGGGAATCTGCACCGTAATCCGGTTCAGGGCGTCAATGGCCTGGCGCCGTTCGCCGGCCATGAGATGATACTGGAATTTCAGCCCCAGCGTCAGGAGGCTGTTGGGGTATTTCTGAGTCATGGAGTCAATATACGTTTTGGCTTCACTGCGCTGACCCGCCGCCAGCAGGCACTGACTGAGTCGGTAGGAGATGATCTGGGCATTGGGGAAGGCCGCCAGGGCCTTTTTGTAATAAACGATGGCTTCCCGCAATTGATCTTTGCTGAACAGATACTGGGCGTAGTTGTAATTGACTTCGGCGCTGTCGGGGTAGCGTTTAAGGGCTTGCTTAAAAAAAGGTAAGGCCTGGGCATCTTTGCCTGCACCCAGGTAAAACTTTGCCAGGCTCAACAGACCTTCCGAATCTATAGAAGCGATATCAAGTTTCTTTACGATTTCATCTGCTTTTCCCGTATCGCCTTTTTGCAAATAAAGGGCGGTCAGATAGGCCGACGTCTTGACTTTGGGGGGTCGTTTGGGGTCATTCAGGGCTGTGGTGGCCTTCTGCAAGGCCAAAGCCAGGTTGCCTTCCGCCAAGGCAATCTCTGATTCCAACCTTAGTCCGTCCTGCAGGTATTCCTCTCCCTTCGTCAGTTTAGATGAAATCTCCCGGGCCGCCTTATAGTCACCGGCAATCAGATATATCTCGCCAAGTTTTTCCTGAGCCTCATAATAGTCGGGTCGTAGCGCGGTCGCCTGTTTTAGATGAGTGTAGGCACTCTGGATTCGCCCCTGCCTCATATAGGCCGCTCCCGCCAAGTATTGCGCCTCGGCAAATTCAGGATCCCGCCCCAGATGCTGGGTAAGCAGGTTCAGGGCATCACTCACCTTCCCCTCGTTGAGCAACGCCTTCACACGATCAATTAAGGCCTGCCGTTCCGCAGCGCTGACGCGGACCATTTTTGTTTTGGCGACGGTCTCGACCCGGTTGGTGGATGGCTTGTCTCGTCTGCCGGTGAAATATTCCATCAGAGTATCAGAAAAAACAAGACCGACTACAACAACAATAAATAGAGTAATTTGAATAATATGTCGGCGCCGGACGGCTTTCTCCTTTTCGGCGTATTGATCTTCGATGGCCTGAAGATCATCGACCGGATCTTCTTTTCTCTCTTCACTCTCCTTGCCTTTCATGGTTCCCTTCTCCTGATTGGTTTATACGACACCCCCTCATTCCCTCTTTGCCAAAGGGTGGTAAGGGGGTGGCATCCTTCGTCGTGCCCGCTGTGGGCATAGGGCTTAATGAGCTATCATCGAAATCAGGTTAAGCATTAACCCGTTAAGACCGGCGACTGTAAATCCGGAAATCAACCGCCACAGCGCCTTTTTCATATACCAATACCGGATTAAGATCAATCTGGTCGATGTCCGGATGATCTTTAATCAAGGCCGCCAGAGACTTCATCATGTCAATCAGCGCCTTTTCATCTTTTTGTTTTTGACCCCTCACCCCTGCCAGAAGGGGATACCCCTGAATTCCGCGAATGGTTTGCCGGAATTCCTTTTCGGTTGCCGGAAGCAGGCAAAACTGAACATCCCGATATACTTCCGTAAAAATTCCGCCCAGTCCGAACATTAAAGCATGACCGTATTGGGGATCACGAATGACGCCGATGATCACTTCCAGGCCCTCCGCTCCTGCCATGGGAGACACGGTGACGCCGTCTATCCGGGCTTTGGGGAGGGCGGACTTGACGCCGCTTATGATGCCCTCATAGGCCTTGCTGATCTCCGCCGGCTTGGTGAGATTAAGGCGCACCCCACCTACATCTGTCTTGTGTGCAACATCGGGGGATGCGATCTTCAGGGCTATTGGCGATCCGATTTTTTTGGCAAGGGAGACGGCCTCTTTTGCCGTTACTGCCAAAAACGTATCGACGGCCTTTATGCCGTACTTCTTCATCAAGGATACAGATTCGCTTACGGAAAGGAGATTCAGGTCCGACCGCGTCGCTTCTTTGTGACGCTCTCTCTTCTTAACGGCTTTGGGAGTGTCAAATTTTACCAACTGATACAGGGCTCTGATTGCCCGCTCCGGTGTCGGATAGACAGGAATCCCCTTTTCGTGCATTTTTCTGGCCTCCTCACGCTCCACGTCGGCGCCACCGCAAAAAACGATGAGCTCGCCGTCGCCGGTGACGATATCAGCGGCACCGTGGATTGGATCGCCAAAAATAACCACACTCGTGTCAAAATCGCTTTTTGCTGCGGCAATCGCCTTTGAGTAGAGGGTAGGGTCAGTGATGGCGTCGCCGGTCAGGTCAATGGGGTTCGTAACGCCGCAATGGGCGGGGAGAAAAGATCTCAGTTTGTCCTTCAAAGCCTGACTCGGGGCGGGATTTTCGAAGCCGAGTTTTTCGGCCTCATCGATGCCGAGTATTGCTGCTCCTCCGGAACTGGAAATATTCAGGAGCCGCTTTCCTTTTGGTTTCTTCATATAAGCCAGGGCCTTGGCGAAATCATAAAGTTCCTCCAGATTGTCGGCCCGGTGGACATGGTATTTGTTAAAAATGGCATTATATATCTCATCGGTTCCGGCGAGGGATTTGGTATGGCTCTCGGCGGCGATGCGACCCCGGGCTGTTCTCCCGGCCTTGAGGATGACCACCGGCTTTTTCGCCTTGGACAGGGATTCGAGAAAATGCTGTGGCCTTTTGACGCCCTCCATGTATATGGCAATAACCTTGGTGTGGGGATCATTATCAAAATAACGGATACAGTCTGATTCGTCAACATCAGCGCGGTTACCCAGGCTGACGAAGACGCTGACCCCTAAATGTTCCTCGCTTGCCCAATCCATAAGGGCGGCGCCGACGGTTCCGCTCTGGGAAATAAAGGCCATACCGCCCTGGTTTGTGAGGAGCGGCCAAGAGGCGCAGAGGTGATGATGGGGATAATTGATCCCCTGACAGTTGGGTCCAACCACCCGGATGCCGTAGCGACGAGCAACTTCGGCCAACTCCAACTGAAGCTTTTCCCCGGCATCACCAGCCTCGGCAAACCCCCCCGTAACAATGACGGCAGCCTTGACACCTTTCTCACCGCATTTCTCAATGGCGCCGCATACCGCTTTGGAGGGGATGAGAATGACGGCAAGTTCAGCGGGTGAAGGCGTCGCCGTAATATCCGGGTAAGCCTTCAGCCCCAGAAGCTCATCCGCCTTGGGGTTGATCGGGTAGATCGGCCCCTTGAATCCGGCATGGATAAGGTTATAAAGGACGTCGTAGCCAAGTTTGCCGGGGGTTCCCGAAGCGCCGATCAGGGCGACACTGTGGGGTTTGAACAGCGCATCCAGGTCGTTCTTTTCTT
>Ga0247841_10000829_pt1 | contig 76220 bp, 54 predicted proteins | sample LaCruzMarch2015__2_FD_192410 | JGI IMG/M metagenome (GOLD analysis project Ga0247841, IMG submission 192410) | Freshwater microbial communities from meromictic Lake La Cruz, Castile-La Mancha, Spain - LaCruzMarch2015_18m | ecosystem: Environmental > Aquatic > Freshwater > Lake | place: Spain... | reverse complement strand
ATTTTGCCACTCTATGGCACTACATTCGTCGTTAAGAAACCCTCATTCTGATATCACGAGACTTTTTGTTGCCATAACCCCCAAAAACAGGCTTGGCACACTTACTGCACGTCGAAGTTGGGTTAGTAGGTAGTTTCACGGCTGGCATAACCCCGTCTTGGAAGCGCCAAAGGGGGAAAATATTTATCAAACTGACACACTACATCATATCCGAAAGATTCCGCGCCTCGCAACCTTTTTCTAGACGAGGACATCTTGCGTCTGCAAGAATACCTACTCTTTCCATCACATGATGTCAAGTGATATCGACAGGTTGTCGAATATTCTTCTGGAATTACTTGTCATCACAGAATCCGCGCGCCAATAGGCGATTACATGAAATCAGGACGCTACCCTTGAACGGGATCACTTGGCTACTCAGGTGACGGTTGAGGCGCTTTATCCGATGATTCACTGAACCTTTTCTGCTGTCAAAGACATAATGTCATTGGTAAGCGTCCCGACTCCGGATGGCCTTAAGTATCTCGACTATCCGCCAGAGGCAATATGGGACTTTGATGAAGCGCTAACCACGGCTTGCAGCGGATCGCCTGTAGGCCCTGCAGAAGCCGGTCTAGGCCGCAACTCAAATGCCCAATGCTTTCGGGTACCACTTTCTTGACCCATCTTCGTCGCATGCTTCGTTTCGCAATTGCCTACCCCCATCCGCGGACCGGAAGCCAGATCTTTTACAGCCATATCTGGGGGTGTGGTTTTTCCCCGCAGCATCCTGTGCAAAATGCAACCACTGGTTTCCCAGAGGCCTTCTTGTGGATGTCGGCTCTGGGCCATGGCTGCGGGCTGAAGATCGTGGTCTTCGGAAGGCATCGCGACCCGGGGCAGAGCCCATCAAGCTCTGATTCGCTCATAATATAGTGGAGCCCCTAGAGGCGCAAGCAATCTCCCACTAAAAATGGGTTGGAATACTGTTCATCCGAGTCCGTGCTTTTCCCTTGAGCTTGCCTGGCAATCCAGCATAGGATGTATTTTGAGGGGAGAACGTTGGTCCCTCTAAAGAGGTCAGATTAACAGGTTTGCACCAGTATGATGTCGGTCACTTCGGTCATCGCGGGAGGATTTCCCGTATGGCGCAAATGATTCCTGAATTTATTCCGAGTGGGCGACCCAGAGGTGGGCGGCTGGGGCATACCGGTGGGAGCCATCCACACATTTTCACCCTTGCGGCATTATGCCTCAGAGGAGATCGTTGGTCACCATGGATGTTTTTGATCTTCGCAACCGTCTCGTCGATGATTACGCTCAATACATTCGCAGCTTCATCAAAATAGCGGACAAGCGAATCCTTGAAAAGGTGAATGGTGCGTTGGATGCAGGGGCGCTGTGGCCTGAGCCGCTGCTTCAACTTAACCCAACCTTCCTCCCGGGTGGAACAATTGACGAGCTTGTCAACGACGGCACCCTTCATCCGGAATGCTCCAAAATCTTCCGAATCGGCAAGTCCGATGCAGACCACACCGGCAATCAACTGTTGCTCCACAGGCATCAAACAGAAGCTATCAGAAAGGCCAAGGAAGGTAAGTCCTACGTCCTGACCAGTGGTACCGGTTCGGGTAAGAGCCTCGCCTACATAGTTCCGATAGTGGACCACGTGCTCAGGCGTGGCTCCGGCAAGGGCATTCAGGCGATCTTGGTCTATCCCATGAATGCTCTTGCAAACAGCCAGGATGAAGAATTACGGAAGTTCCTGCAGAAAGGCTACGGCGAGGGCAAGGCACCGGTCCGGTTTGGACGATTTACGGGACAGGAAAAAGGAGCGGAGCGTGAGGCCATACGGAGTAACCCCCCGGATATACTGCTCACCAACTACATGATGCTGGAGTTGCTACTCACCCGCGTAGAGGACCGCGAATTGGTCAGGGCTGCTCAGGGGCTCAGGTTCTTGGTCTTTGACGAACTTCATACTTACCGTGGGAGGCAGGGAGCTGATATCGCGTTGCTAATTCGCCGATGCCGAATGGCATTCGGAGGGCATGACATCATTTGCGTCGGGACGTCTGCAACACTGGCAAGCGGTGGAACATCTCTTGAACAGCAGCACGAGGTCGCGGAAGTCGCTCAAATTCTGTTTGGAACACCCATCGATTCAACACAGGTTATTACCGAGACCCTTGAGCGTGCCACACCCGAATACGACTATTCAGCACCAAAGACCGTGAGGGATCTCTCAGATACAATCATTGAGGAATCTCTTCCACCGGATGATTATGATTCTTTCCGTACCCATCCACTTTCGTCGTGGATCGAGTCCACTTTTGGCGTCCGAGGCGAACGTGAAACCGGTCGCCTGATTCGCCAGCCGCCCCGAAAGCTTCGTGGAGAAGAAAGTGCCGCCTCAGACCTCGCCGCACTTACCTCGACAGACCAGGAACAGGGTTACAGTGTGCTCCGCAGTTTTCTCGTGAGAGGGGCGGAGCTTCGTCGCAGCGATTCCAGCCGCTTTCCCATATTTGCTTTTCGCCTCCACCAGTTCTTTACGCGCGGGGATACGGTCTGGACCACCATGGAGCCAGAGTCTATTCGCCACGTGGAGATGGCCAAGCTGGGATCTAAGCCCGGTGATCCCAGCAAGCCGCTTTTCCCGCTCGTTTTCTGCCGTCAATGTGGTACGGCGTACTACCGGGTGTCATTCGTGACGGACCAGGACGGGTCGTTCCTCACTCCACGGGAGGATACCAGGTCAGAGGGCGATGACGGAAAAACAGATGCCTATCTCTACTATTCGGAGTTGGACCCATGGCCGAGAGTCCAAGGGCTGGAGTTGTTGGAACGATTGCCCGCGTTCATGAAAGAAACGACACCCCTAGGCGTAGAACGAATCCGACCCGATGCCCGCAACGATCTGCCGGAGACCGTGTTCGTTGACACCACGGGACGAATTGTCCCCGAAGACGAAGGTATCCTTGGGGCTCTGATAAGAAAGAATTTCCTGTTTTGCCTCAATCCTTCCTGTGGCGTAGCCTATGCGAAAAGCCAGAGAGCCGAAAGAGGTAAGCTTGGCACGCTTGGGGTCGATAACCGAAGTACGGCAACCACGGTGCTCGCTGTTCGATCGCTGATCGAGTTGCAGGGAGATACCAGCCTGAAACCAGAAGCCCGCAAGCTTCTCAGTTTTACTGACAACCGCCAGGATGCTTCGCTGCAGGCGGGGCACTTCAACGATTTTGCCCAAGTGGCCCTTCTGCGTTCCGGTTTGTATAAAGCGATACTTGCCAAGGGGCGGGAAGGTCTCGCTCACGGTGAGTTGTCGAAAAGTGTTTTCGAATCGCTATCCCTGCAGTTCGACGACTATGCCGCCGACCCGGAGGTGCGAGGCATTGCGCGTGTCGCCACTAACGATGCCATGCGGCAGGTGATCAACTATTACCTCTACCGCGACTTGCAGCGTGGATGGCGCGTGACAGCACCCAATCTCGAGGATTGTGGTCTGCTTCAGTTCGATTACAAAGGGCTCACCGGGCCGGACGGTCTCCTGGAAGAAACAGAACTGTGGCAAGAAGGTTTCAAGAGCCACGTGGACAAGAAAACCAATGAGTTCATCGCAACGCCCGCTGCGTTGAGGGAATGTCCTGTAGAGCTGCGGGAGGAGATCCTTCGGACACTCTTGGACGTACTCCGTCGTTCGTTGGCCATAAAGGCGGATGCCCTGAATCCCGAGAAGCAGCGCGATCTCGTGGAACAGACAAACCCTCGGTTGATGGAAGGAACACAGTGGTATCTGGATGATCCTCGCGAACTGGTGAAGTCAGTCGTTGCCTACCCTCGCCCGAAGGGAGTTAAAGACAAGACTGGCTTTTTCATCTCGTCCTACGGCAGCTACGGGCGCTATCTGAAGCGCTCGTTGCTCGCCCACCTGCCCCACAAAAAGTTTAGCCGGGAAGAGGTGGAGGCTGTCATTCACTTCCTTTTTCTTGCACTCAAGCGTTACGGAATCGTTGAACAGGTGCGTAACGGTGAAGTGCCGGGATTCCAGATTAATCATGAAGCTTTGCATTGGATATCGGGTTCAGGCGAGGTTCGGCCTGTTGACAGAACGCGACTGCTCGAAGCAGGCGAAATCCCGCCGGAGGTGAACCGTTATTTTGTCGAGTGCTACCTACGCTTCATAAACTTGAAGTGCGTCCTCGAGGCTCGAGAACATACCGCTCAGGTCGCCTCCGAAGATCGTGAGGAGCGTGAGGAGAGATTCCGCACTGGAGAACTTCCTCTCCTATTTTGCTCACCGACGATGGAGTTGGGCGTCGACATCGCACAGCTTAATCTGGTAAATCTCCGAAACGTTCCCCCTACACCGGCGAACTATGCCCAGCGCAGCGGCCGTGCCGGCCGTGGCGGCCAGCCTGCCCTTGTTTACACTTATTGTGCGGGTCGTAGTCCACATGATCAGTATTACTTCCGTCAACCAACCCACATGGTTGCGGGATCAGTGGCGCCCCCACGAATCGATCTCCGCAATAGAGATCTCGTTCGTGCCCATGTTCAAGCCATCTGGATGGAGGTGACCAAACCGGACTTGGGCAAGACGCTCACCGCAGTACTGGATATTCAGCGCGAGGACGGAAAAATACACCTGCCGATTAATGATCGTCTGAAGAGTGAGCTGAGGAACCCCAAACATCGGACAGCCGCTCTCGCCAGGGCCAATAAACTGATCGCGAGTATTCAGGACGTCTTGTCCGGTTCTTCGTGGTTTCACCAAAACTGGACCAAGGAAATCCTCGACCAGATAGAGCTGAGCCTTGATGCCGCCTGCAACCGTTGGCGGGAGCTTTACCGGGCAGCCGTCAGGCAGAGGGAACTACATCACAAAATAATCGGGGATCACTCACGGCCGGAGGGAGAGCGGAAACACTCACGTCGACTTCGTGCACAGGCCGAAAGTCAGATCCGACTTCTCACCGAGGCTGAGGGAATCTACAAGGGGGATTTCTATTCCTACCGATATTTCGCATCCGAGGGCTTTCTGCCTGGTTACAACTTCCCTCGGCTGCCGTTGTCCGCATACGTTCCGGGACGCCGTGAGCGCAGAGGCCGCGACGAGTTTGTTTCGCGCCCACGCTTTCTGGCTATTTCGGAGTTTGGCCCCCGTGCCCTCATCTACCACGAAGGTGCCAGGTACAGGGTCTATAAGGTGAACCTGGACTTTGGATCAGACGACATTGAGGATAGCCATTCCCTTCCTACCGCCACCATGAAGCGATGCCCTAGGTGCGGTTATGCACACATTGAACAGGGGACTAACCTTGCCGAAATATGTGATCGCTGCGGAGCCGGTCTCGATCTGACCGCTGTCATCCCTGACCTTGTTCATCTCCAGAATGTCAGTCTGAAGCTTACTCAGCGCATCACGTGCGATGAAGAAGAGCGGCAGCGCTTCGGTTATAAGTTGGTCACTTCATATCGTTTTCCTGACCTCGGCGGGAAGCTTGACCGAAAGGATGCGGATGTCATTGTCCATGGCATGACGGTTATGCGGCTGAGCTATGGCGACGCAACGTCACTCTACCGAATAAACCTGGGATGGGCCAATCAAAGAGGAAGTCAGCCGCCGGGCTTTAACCTGGACATTGAGAAGGGTTATTGGTCGAAGAATCAGGCTGACGACCAGGATCAAGACGATGCTACGACAAGCGGCCGCCTCATTCGCGTGGTGCCCTACGTCACCGATACTAAAAACGCATTGGTCATGCGTTTCGAACCGGTCCGGTCCCCTGCGGAAATGGCCGGAATGCAGGCAGCCTTCAAAGAGGCCATTCAGAAGCACTTCCAAATCGAGCCTAGGGAATTGGCCTGCGAGCCCATGCCATCTCCTCAAGATCGGCAGGAAATCCTTTTCTACGAAGCCTCCGAGGGTGGCGCAGGTGTCCTGAGACAATTGGTCGAAGATCCGAGGGTCATTCCCACCCTAGCCCGATGTGCACTTGAAATGTGCCATTTTGATCCGGACACTCTAGAAGACAGGGGCGTAGAGACCTGTGGTAAGGCCTGCTACGAATGCCTGCTCGATTACGGCAACCAGCCTGACCACCAGATGCTGGACCGCTACCTTATCCGAGATATCCTCGATGAGTTGACACACGCCGAGTGCAGACCGTCCGGTGGTGCAGGAACGAGAGCCGAGCGAATGGTGGCCTTGCGCAGGCGCTGCGACAGCAAGCTGGAAATCAAATGGCTCGACCGCTTGGATCTGATCATGCTGCGCCCTCCAAGTGATGCTCAATTTCTCATTGAGTCCTGTAGCACTAGACCTGATTTCTTTTACCGGGAGTACAACGCAGCCATCTACATCGACGGACCGCCGCACGATGAACCGGACCAGATCCGGCACGACGATGAGGTTAGCAAACGGCTCATGGAAACGGGCTACGTCGTCATCCGATTTCATCACAAAGCCGACTGGGATGAGATATTCCGGAGGCACCCAGACATTTTTGGAGAACCCCAGTCATGAATTCTGCCTCTCTTTCCAAGCCTGGCACCCTGATACGCGCCCGAGGTCGCGAGTGGGTCGTGCTTCCGGAGTCCGGCGACGACCTCCTCATGGCTCGGCCAATCGGTGGCCTTGACGAAGAAATCACCGGGATTCTGCCGGGAATTGAGATGGTCGAGTCGGCTACCTTTTCCTTGCCATCTCGATCGGACTTAGGCGACTTCAGCTCGGGCCGTCTGCTGCGGGAGGCAGCACGTCTGTCCACACGTGCCGCTGCCGGACCGTTTCGCAGTTTCGCCCGCATTGCTGTAGAACCGAGGCCGTATCAGTTAGTGCCGCTAATGATGGCGCTGAAGCTGGATCCGATACGAATGCTCATAGCTGACGACGTGGGTATCGGCAAAACGGTTGAAGCTGCGCTAGTCGCACGGGAACTTCTGGATCGGGGAGAAATAAGGCGGTTCGCCGTACTTTGCCCACCTCATCTTGCTGAGCAGTGGCAAAGGGAACTCCTGGAGAAATTCCATCTCGAAACTGAACTGGTGCTCAGCAGCACCATCCAACGTTTGGAACACGATTTGCCCATCGGCGTTTCAGTTTTTGACCGTCATCGCTTTGTTGTCATATCCACCGACTTTATCAAGAGTGAAGGGCGAGCAGCCGATTTTGTCCTCAAATGCCCGGAATTGGTGATCGTGGACGAGGCCCACGGCTGCACGCTGGCAGGCGGTGTCGGCCGAAGTCGTCAGCGGAGATTCGACCTTGTTCGCAAGATTGCCGCCGATGCCAACCGCCACGTAATCCTGGTCACCGCAACTCCTCACAGCGGCAACGAGTTGGCATTTCGTTCGATGCTGGGCCTGCTCAGGGAGGAGTTCTTCAATCTCCCTCTCGACATCGACCGTGAAGAACTGGAAGGAATCCGACGCAAGCTCTCGCGTCACCTTGTCCAGCGTCGTAGGGCCGAGATCCACGACTACCTGGAGACCGACACCTCTTTCCCGAGGAGGCTCGACAAGGAGGAAACCTATGTGTTCAGCAAGGAATACCGGGCCTTGTTTGACGACATAGTCGCCTTTGTTCGCGAGTTCGTTTCGTCCCCGGACGGAGGGGAAAGGCGACGACGAGTCCGCTACTGGTCAGCTCTTGCGCTCTTGCGCTGTGTATCATCAAGCCCTGCTGCCGCTGCCGCCACTCTGCGCAACCGTGCCGCAGTGGACACAGTGATGGATGATGAGATGGAAGACGTTGGTCGCCGGACGGTTCTCGACCAGGACGACGTTGATGACGTTGCGGTCATCGACTTCAGCCCCGGGGCAGATGCCGAAGGTGAAGCAGAGAGAACCAGGAGAAAGCTATTGGATTTTGCACGCCGTTGCGAATCTCTGACCGGAGCTTCCGATAATAAGCTGAAGGTGGCAGTGCGCGAGTTGAAAGCTCTCCTCAGCGACGGTTTCCACCCCATAGTTTTCTGCAGATTCGTAGACACCGCAGATTATCTCGCTCGGCAGCTCAGAGAGGTTCTTGCTTCCAAAGTGCGTATCGAATCCATCACCGGGCTACTCCCCCCCTCGGAACGTGAATCGAGAATCAGCAACCTTGTGGAAGACGGCGGCGAATATCTGCTGGTGTGCACGGATTGTCTCTCTGAAGGGGTAAACCTCCAGCATGCCTTCAACGCGGTGCTCCACTATGACCTGTGCTGGAATCCCACACGTCATGAGCAACGCGAGGGTCGGGTGGACCGTTTTGGCCAGAAGAAGACAGAAGTGCGAGTTATAACCTACTACGGAGAGGACAACCCCATCGACGGAGTGATTCTCGACGTTCTTATTCGGAAGCACAAGAACATCAAGAGCGACTTGGGAGTGACGGTAGCTGTTCCAGGGTCCAGTGAGAAGATCGTGGAGGCTCTCTTCGAAGGGGCTTTGTTCAGGGAGATGACGTCGGGGACCACTCCACAACTTACTTTAGATTTTGGGAAACCTGAAGTTAACAAGACCAAGGAACTCCACTTAGAGTGGGAAGATGCACGGGACCGCGAGAAAGCGAGTCGATCACGATTTGCGCAGCATGCCCTGGACAAGGACACCGTTGGTGCTGAACTCAGGAGCGTTCGAGAATCAATCGGCCGCAGCGAGGATGTGGCCCATTTCTTTCGGTCGGTCCTTCAGGCGGCCCGAGTGCCTTTTCAGGAACGAGGCCAATCAGTGGCAGTCCATCTCAGCAACGAGACTCCCCGGGCGCTGCGCCAGGCATTGGGCCGAGATGAGGCCTTTACCGGTCGTTTTGACCTTCCGCTTCAAAAAGGTGAAATCTATCTTGGGCGTACCAGCCCTATCGTTGAAGGCTTGGCCGGCTGGACGATCGACCAGGCGTTGGATCCGGTGGCCCGGGATGCTCATGCGGTCGCTGCCCGGTGCGGCGTCATACGTACCTCAGAGGTCAATACACGCACCACCCTCGTGGTAGCCCGGTTCCGTTTTCATCTTCGTGCCGGCGGGGTGTCGACTGAGACTATGCTGTGCGAGGAGATCGTTCCGCTGGCCTGCTCCGGCCCACCACCGAACCTGCAATGGCTGCATGACAGGGACGGCGAGCGGCTCCTGGCGGCCACACCCGAGGAAAACCTCATCCCAACCGCGATTGAGCAACAGCTTAACCTTCTTACCGACGCCCTGCCTTTCATACAGAAGGCCCTTGCAGCCGTTGCCCAGACTCGTGCGGCAAAGCAGCTTGAGGCCCACAGGAGGGTGCGGGACGCTACCAGGACAAGAGGCAAAGTCACCGTTGAACCCGTGCTCCCGGTGGACATCCTGGGGGCCTACATCCTTCTACCGAGGCTTTGATCTCCATGGCCAGACGTGGCACTGACTTCATGACAATCCGCTCCGAAGGTGGGCTTCTGCCGCCTGATCTCCTGCGCAGGGCCCTGGACCCAAAGAAGCAACTGCCCGGAACTCAAGCCGAAGACTACAAACTACCCCCGAGTGATCGGATAAACGAGGCGATTACCCTTTCTTGGAACCGGCTGTGTCGCCACTGGACTGACTTTACTACGGCGAGAGAAAAGCTGGTGGATGGTGAAGCAGGCACAGGAGTTACCAACGAAAAGTGGAATATCCCCCTGCTGCGCGAACTCGGCTTTGGCCTCCTGCCTACCACTGCGGGACCAGAAATTGATGGCCGAACGTACGCCATCAATCGGTTTTTCGGCGCGACTCCTATTCATCTCGTAGGCTGTGGTGTCAGTCTGGACCACCGAGCCCCAGGAGTACGGGGAGCCGCTGCAGCAAATCCCCACGGTCTCGTGCAGGAGTTCCTGAATCGGAGCAAGGGTCATCTCTGGGCGATTGTGTCAAACGGCTTGGAGTTTCGTATCCTGCGCGACAATCAGGCCCTTTCACGCCAGTGCTATCTAGAATTCGACCTCTATGCAATGTTTTCCGGCGAAGTCTTTGCCGACTTTGTACTCCTCTGGCTCATGGCCCATGCCTCGCGTTTTATTCCCAGAGAGGGAGAACGTTCGGAAAGCTGTTGGTTGGAGCAATGGACCAAGCTCGCCGATGCGCAGGGGACCCGAGCCCTCGGGCAACTTCGGCAGGGAGTGGAAAAGGCCCTCGAAATCCTCGGCCAGGGCTTTGTGGGTCATCCACGCAACACGGCCCTGAGAGAAGAACTGCGCTCGGGGCGACTCTCTCTCAACAACTTCCATGGGCAGCTCCTTCGGGTTGTGTATCGCCTCATTTTTCTGTTCGTTGCCGAGGGCCGTACCATTGAAGGGAATTCGCTTCTACATGTGCCCGATGATTCAGACGCTGCAAAGCAGGCCCGAGACCGTTTCGCAGCAAACTACAGCACTTCGCGATTGCGTGATCTGGCCTCACGGATCAGGGGCAGTCGCCACGGAGACCTCTGGCAGCAATTCAATCTTCTTGTGGGGGCTCTTTCAGGCGAAGAAAGCTTTGTGCCGGCCAGAGGGGCACTTGGTTTGCCGGTCCTGGGCAGCCTTCTCTGGTCGCCCAGAAGCACGGTAGCTCTTAATGCCCACAGCCTCACTGGAGCAGACGGAACCGAACTTTCCAACGAGGATTTCCTCGAGGCTATTCGATATCTGGCATTCATCCGGCAGGTTAAGGTTCTGCGCCCCATTGACTATAGGAACATCGGAGCGGAGGAGATTGGCGGAGTGTATGAAAGCCTCCTTGCTCTCACGCCCCAGATCAGCGGTGACGGAGCACGGTTCACGTTCGCCGAGTTCTCCGGAAACGAACGCAAGACCTCGGGATCCTACTATACACCTGATTCGCTCGTACAATGTCTCCTGGATTCAGCGCTCGACCCGGTCGTTGAGGAGGCCATTAAAGGGAAGACTGGGAGGGAAGCAGAAACAGCACTCTTGTCTCTGAAAGTGTGCGACCCGGCGGTCGGCTCGGGACACTTCCTCGTAGGCGCAGCGCACCGTCTGGCACGCCATCTGTCTCGTGTTCGTGCCCTGGCCCAGGGCGAAAGCGAACCTTCGCCGCTGCTTTACCAGAAGGCGCTCCGGGATGTTATCGGTCACTGTCTCTATGGTGTGGACATTAACCCCATGTCCGCAGAACTTTGCCGCGTGAGCCTCTGGCTAGAAGCCCTGGAACCGGGGAAACCGCTTTCCTTCCTTGACCACCACATCCGTGTGGGCAACAGCCTTCTCGGCACAACCCCGGAACTCATAGCCGAGGGTATTCCCGACGATGCATTCAAGGCCATTGAGGGCGATGATAAGAAAGCGTGCGCCTACCTTAAGAAAAGGAACAAGACCGAGCGCAAAGGATTAGGCCCGCTGTTCGCCAAGAGGGACTCTGAAACACAGGCCCTGCTCGCACAGGCCGCTGCATCTCTTGAAATCTTGCCTGACGACTCTCCTCAGGGGGTCAGCAGGAAAGAAACCGCCTTCAGCGACTACTTGCGGAGTGATGAGTTCAGTCAGAAGAAACTCATAGCCGACGCATGGTGCACTGCGTTTATAGTCCACAAGTACTTCACTGAACCAGGGTTTGAGAGAAGCGCCCAGGGGATTACCCAGGGGCTCCTCAACGGCATCGCAGCAGGAAGGGTCTCAGTCAACGACCAGCCTTTGATCGATGAGGTCCAGCGCCTTGCGAAGAGCTATCGCTTCTTTCACTGGCACCTCATGTTCCCAGAAGTCTTTGAGCGAGGCGGATTCGATGTGGTGCTCGGTAACCCTCCGTGGGAGCGGATTAAACTCCAGGAGAAGGAGTGGTTCGCCGCACACGGTCGCGATGACATCGCTCAAGCCGCCAATGCAGGGGAGCGAAAACTGATTATCGAATCACTCGAAACCTCCGAATCAGAAGCAGACCGTGTACTGTACCGCCTGTTCAAGGGCGCTGTTCGGCAAGCGGAAGCCGAAAGTCATTTTATGAGGAGAAGTGGTCTCTACCCGCTATGCGGTCGCGGTGATGTCAACCTTTACGCCATCTTCGCAGAAGGAATGCGTAGCAGAATAAACTCTCATGGTAAAATGGGTGCTGTGCTTCCCAGCGGCTTGGTAACGGATGATACTACAAAGCATTTCTTAGACAGCCTCATGGTGAATCAATCTCTCTCCAGTTTCTTTGAGTTCGAGAACCAAGGATTTTTTAGTGGGCCTGGCCAGGGACACATGGTCCGTTTTGCCCTCACAACAGTGGATGGGTCTGATCGGAAGTCAGTCACTACCGATTTCGTTTTTCAGGCAAGAGAAATTGCTGAACTGCAAGAACGAGTCCGGCACATCACATTGAGTCGATCGGATATAGAGCTAATTAATCCGAACACTCGCACGTGTCCGATTTTCAAGTTCCGAAGCGACGCGGAAATCTCGAAGTACATTTACTCTAGAGTTCCGGTGGTTTGGCTCGAAAATGATCCACAAGGTGGCCCCTGGAGGGTATCGTTCCGCAGAATGTTCGACATGGCGAACGACTCCGATATGTTCAAGAAACGCCAGGAGTTGGAAACAGAAGGTTGGCAGTTGGACGGCAACGTTTTCCTGCGTGGGTTGGAACGTTATGTTCCGCTCTACGAGGCTAAAATGATACATCAATTCAACCATCGTCGTGGAGATTTCTCAGATACAGATGATGGACAGCGAGCCCACATTCTCCCGACAGTATCCTTTGAACGATTAAGTCAGGGCGACTACCTGACGATGCCTTTTTATTGGGTTCCAGATCTTGAGGTCACTCACAGGTTGGCTGGTGTATTGGCACGAAATTGGTTTTTGGGGTGGCGAGACGTAACCGATGCAAGGGCTAGCGTAAGAACTGTAATTGCGTGTGCAATCCCTAGAGCAGGGGTGAACGATAAATTTTTGCTCCTATTCTCTCCTGAAGCGGATTTGCCAGTGCTATACGCAATGATGGCTTCGTTTGCTTTCGATTACGCCGCCCGACAGAAGGTAGCTGGACTTGCACTGAAATACTTCACTATGAGGCAGCTTCCAGCTATTCCCCCCAAGTTGTTCGCTCAGGAATTGTCTTGGTCCGATAGCTCGAAAACTCTCAAAGATTGGCTATTGCCACGATTGCTGGAACTCACATATACGGCTTGGGATATGGAGCCCTTTGCGCAGGACTGCGGGTGGAATGGCCCGCCGTTCCGCTGGGACGAGGAACGTCGCTTTCTTCTTCGATGTGAGCTGGATGCTGCTTTCTTCCACCTTTACCTTGGGACAGAGGAGGAATGGAAGGGGTCTGGAACAAAGGAACTGCTGGAGGCTTTTCCAACCCCGAGGCATGCAGTTGATTACATCATGGAGACATTCCCCATAGTGAAACGTAAGGATGAGGCAGCTCACGGTCACTACCGCACAAAGGACACCATCATGGAAATCTATGACGCCATGACCGAGGCGATTCGAACAGGGCAACCCTATAAAACCAGGCTTGACCCCCCGCCCGCAGATCCGAGGTGCTGCCATCCGCCTCGGACGCTCAACGAAACAGGTGTGGAGAATCGAGGCCCCAAGAATAGATCTTGAACCCAAACCATTGGAGATGCCCCTTGCCTGTGGCGGTGATGGAAGTATATTTTTAGACGTAATTGTAGCCAACCCACCTCTAAACGGCATAATGGTGATGATGTTGTGGACGCAACAAAAAAATATAGTGATACTTCCAAAAAATCTTTGATAGGTTTTGGGAGAGAGATTTCAGAATGCCAGACGAGAACCAAGATATAGAATACAAGTCCTTGAGATTGCTTATGTGCAAGAATCCAGATTGGCGAGAGCTTGCCAAGGACTGCGTCTGCTTTGCCAATTCCCGAGGCGGGACCATTTACATCGGCATTGAAGATGGGGACATTGTGCCTCCCGAGGGGCAGACCGTGTCTAAAGACCTCCCGGAGAAAGTACTCAAGCGCATGGGCGAACTCACCGCGAACGTCATTGTTGCGCCCACTATTGTCGTGACAGAAGGAGGCGACGAGTATCTCGAGTTGCGGGTGTCACCCTCCCGTGCCCCTGCATCAACCACAGATGGGAGATATTATCTGCGGGTCTCTGATGAATGTAAGCCACTCTTGGGAGAAGATATCCAGCGACTCCTAACCGAGCGTAGCGCCCAACCTTGGGAAACGCTTCGTTCTCTCAGAGTGAGTCGAGAGCAAGTTGACGCAATGAAACTAGCTCTATTTACAAAGGGCATCAGGGATTCGGAAAGAGTAAAACAGTCTGTCAAGGAAAAACGTGACGAGGAGTTGCTGGATCATTACCTCCTTGCCGACGGTGACTGGTTAACAAATCTGGGTGTCCTTTGCGTTGGACGACGGGTCGACAGGGCACGCCTAGGCACTGCTCCGGTAATTCAGTTCATCAAGTATGATCACCGCGACGAGAAGGTGAACAAGTTGGTCTGGGACGAATATGACCTGTCACCCATGGAATTGGTGGCGGCAGTCTGGCGGGAGATCCCCGATTTCCAGGAGCGCTATGAACTTTCCGACGGCATGTTCCGACAGTACCTGCCATTTTACGACGAGGTGGTTGTTCGAGAACTTGTGGTCAACGCTTTGGTCCATCGCCCCTACACGCAACGTGGGGATATATTTCTCAATCTGTATCCCGATCGGCTGGAGGTGGTGAATCCTGGTCTGCTGCCCCTCGGGGTCACACCTCGGAATATACTGCACACCACTGTCCGCCGCAACGAACAGTTGGCTCGGGTTTTCCATGATCTCAAGCTCATGGAACGTGAAGGCAGTGGTTACGACAAGCTTTACGAGGTATTGCTCTCCCAGGGCCGGCCGATCCCGGAAGTCCGGGAAGGACCTGATCGGGTCGAAGTGACTGTTCGCAGGCGGGTTCTCAAACCCGAAGTGATCGATTTTATTACCAGGGCCGATCAAATTGTTGTTTACCAATTATATTTTTTGAATGACGCTGTCTATTACATAAGAAAAGGTCAATCTGGAGCAGTTTTCAATAGACCTGTTCAATAGAATTGGTAACAATTTAATATTATGATGGTTTCCTATTGAAAAAAAACGATGCGAAGCAATAAGGTGCGTCAGGCTTACTAATAGCCGCAAAAATAATTTCCTTGGGCGGAGGGGCTTCAATTGAAAGAACGAGGAATTCTGAAGAAATGCAACAAGATTTAGTAATGCATCCGCATATATGTATTAGACGTTCTTCTAATATGTGAGCACCATGCCTCCATCAAACAGGAGATCTCCGCCAACCAGATATTTAGCAAATCGAGAAAACCCGAATATAAAAAGGTTTCCGACCTCGATTGGAGACATCATCTCTTTGACACGAGATTTCCCCTTCATGACATCTCTGACAACCTCTTCAGGTGTAATCCCTCGCTGTTCAGCCTGGGCCGGCACCTGCTTTAGGACCAAGTTAGTTTTCACATAACCCGTGCTGACAGTGAAGGACCTGATTTTACCTTCCCCTTCCGCTGAAATGGACTGGGACAACGCCCTCAAACCAAATTTTGTAATATTGTAGACAGGTTTGTTCATTGTACATATGTGACCATGAACAGACGACATGTTGCCTATGGCCCCACAACCTGAATCACTTTTTTTCATGTAAGGGATCGTGAGTTGAGAGATATAAAATGGGGCTCTGAGCATCATTTTTTGCATCACGTCATATTTTTCCATAGGGAATTTGTCTACAGGGTCGATGTGCTGAATACCGGCTATGTTAGCCACATATTTGATTTGGCCGAGCTTTGCGGCTTCAACGACAGCCAATTCAATATCCTCGTCACGAGTCAGGTCTGTTCGTATAAATATCATCTGACCGCCCATATCACGGGCCATGCGCTCAGTCTTTTTTCCCTCTTCTTCATTAATATCAAGGCCTACGGTCATAATGTTGTTTGCCGCCGAGGCCACTGCGGTGGCCCTTCCGATTCCTCCTGCGGCGCCGGTAACTATGCAGACATTCCTTGAATTGAAGTCGTCATCCACCAGCACAAGGACGTCTTCTTTTTCTATTTTTGGTTCACTAATAATGTCCATCGTGGGCGTCCAACCTCCGTCTTACATCAGATCTCCCAGAAACACCCGAACCCATAGCCAAGTATCAGCCCCATAGTGTAGACAGTTTAGTTTAGGGTGTCAAAGAAATACTGCATACACGTTGGCAGCAAATAGATTTGTCCCCTTTTGTATGTAATACCCATCGGGACAAGCAAGGGGGCGGTTCTTTTCTTTTGAAATCATCAAGGCGAAGCCTCAGGTAATCCTTAATGTCTTTTGCAGCGGTAGTTGTTGGTCAGCGTAGAAACTCAACTTTCGCGGTTGCGGACTCACCCTGGGCTGGTCCGATGGAGCAAGCTTTGTTCCCCTGGATCATGCCGTGCTCAGTTCCAGGAAAAAAAAGAATCGGATTCAAGGAATCACCAAGCAGATGGACCTACGCACGTGTGGTGCTCGGCGGCGTAAGGAAGCCCTCACCAAATCCACTGAGTTGATACTCCCGATGGTAAAGAGGGCTTTAGGCCTTTTCATTCCGGCAAAATACCACAGAGGCACCTTTAACCCAGCGGCTGAATCCTGTACTTCTTCTACACGCACTTATAGCGATTGCCAAAATTAATGACGTCTTGGCATTGACGAGCCATAACGAGTTCTTCAAAAGTAGAGATTACCAGAACTCGAATTATTGAAGCGGCAGATGAAATGTCGGCAACTTCTTGGCCAGGGTAAAGTTTGCAGGTGAGGTTCCTAGTCTCGTCTATTGCAAATCCTAGGTCTGCAGTTCCTTCGAGGGTTCTCGACCTCACTGCCGCGCTGTTCTCGCCTATTCCGCCCGTAAATATGAGGACATCGCAACCGCCTAGGACCATGAGCATGGAGCCTATATAACGCTTCACCCTGTAACAAAAGGCGTTGAAAGCCAATTCAGCCTGTTTGTTGCCTTCCGTACTTGCTCGTTCCACCTCCTGCATGTTTGAACTCACGCTGCTCAAACCTAGTAGGCCAGATTCCTTATAAAGCATTTCAATCATCTGGGCCGGGGAAAGGCTTTCTTCTGCCATCAGGACCGGAATCAACCCGACATCCACATCTCCGGAGCGAGTTCCCATGATGAGCCCTTCAAGAGCACTCATCCCCATGGTGGTGTCTATGGATCGGCCGCTCTTGATCGCACAAATGCTGGCACCATTTCCTAGATGACACGAGATAATCCTGAGTTTAGTCAAGGGAAGTCCAAGAAACTCCGCGGCTTTCGTGGACACGTAGAAGTGCGAAAATCCATGATATCCCGTCCTGCGGTATCCCTTTTCAGCAAAATACCGATACGGCAGGCCGTAAACTGCCGCTTCATCAGGAATGGTGCAATGGAACCAAGCGTCATTTACCGCCACGTGTATCGCCTGAGGCATCAAGGCTACGCACAATTCAATCCCCCTAATCATAGCTGGCAGGTGAAGCGGTATAAAAGGCACCATTCGCCTGAGTTCGGACATGACCTCAGGGGTAACCATGCACGGCTGGGTATGTTTTCCACCGTGGCCTACGCGGTGAGCTACGCCGGCAATCTCGTCAAGAGACCGTATAGGGCCGTTCAACAGCACACGGAGCATTTCATCCAAGGCTGCTGCATGGCCCACGGTTTCAAGGTATTCTATTTTCTTGTTTCCGAGCCTATCTCTGAGCGCATGTCTGGAGTCGCTAAGTCCAATGTTGTGTATCTGACCGGCGAAGAGTATGGTTTCGTCAATCATGTCAAAGAGATCATATTTTAATGATGAACTACCCGTATTAATGACCAGAATTTTCACGAAGCTCTCTCCTCGACTCGTGATAGAGAATCCCTCTGTACCAAGTATATTAATTGCTTCGGCCAATAACACCGTACAATCTGTCCATAGGCCTCGTAGTGCGGTTCCAGTAGGCCCTGAAGGCTCGTCCCTTATTGTGTGTCAGCGAGGACTGGTGGTCAAATTGGTTTTCTTAGAAGCATAAGCGAGAGCAAGAAGAATCGAGTTGAATTTTGTTCGAGCCGTATCTCCGCGCGAGGTCAGCACGATTGGAACCGTCTTAGGACCGGCAGTAATGATGGCCCCATTGTCCATCACTAAGCCAAGGCTTCCCATGGTTCTTGACAACATCTTGTAAAGCACATTGGCCGTGTTGATGTCTGTCGCCATAAGACAGTTTGCGTCCCCTCTAATCTGACCATCGTAGTGCTTTTCAAGTGCAGCGTCCGGGACTGTTGCCAGGTCAAAGGAAAGGGGCCCTTCGACAATCAGCGGGCCATAGCGTTTCTCCAACTCTTTTGCCTTTTTTTCTGTTTCAGCCGCAAGAAGAGTAGCAGGAATAGCAGAGGTCACTTTTTCCACCGCAGTTATGATGGCCAACTTGAGCATTACATTGGGTTCCACAACTTTCCTCACCAACTCAACCTGGTTTTCAATTGCCTGCAACAGTGCCTCAGCATTCCTAAAGCTTGGATTAACTCCCGCATCGGACAGTGCGAAAAACCTGCCATCGGGCAGTACGAACAACGCGGAACTTGTCGCCATTTTTCTCACAGGCGGTTTGCCGGAATCCGGGGAATCGAGAACAGTCCTGTAAATGGACAAAGCCGTGTGCAAGAGAGTCGCCGTATCTACGCTCCCCTTGATCACGATGAACTCTTGGTTTTGTCTAATAAAATTGCCAAAGGCTTCCGCCATGGATTTCTTCTTACTGTCGGAATCAATCGCCAGTGGATCAGTGCGAATCAGTTCCACAGTCGGATCAAGGCTGGGAGAAATCGGTAGTCTTGCACGTTCTATTGCCGAGACCACATCATCAGGATCCCCAATCAATGCCAACCGGCCTAGTAAGCCTTGGTCTTTGGCTTCTGATACTGCCAACAGGGCGTCTTCGTTGTCAGCGCCAACTAGTACGAGGTTGGCGGGTTTAAGAGTGCCGTCTGCAATTGACCTGGTTACCTCGTCCAGGAGACCCGAAAAGGAGAACGCCTTATGGCCGCCTGGACCGGAGCCCAGGACCTGTAAGGCATGCTTCATGCTTCTCGCTTCAACAGTAATGTGCAAACGCTTGTCACGTCTATCTGGATTGACATACATCTCGAAAAGATGGTTCGCTGTAAGATATTCATATTCCAAGGAATCCAGACACATAATGGGTGTGAATGAATTGTCAACCATGGATCTTATTTTAGTAAAAAGCTTTAAAAAATGAGGATCCCGGGCCCTGGTACTTGTCACGAGAATAAAATCAGGTCGTTCGTGAGGCTTACCTGCCGAGGCCATTTCCAAGACTGTAGCGACCTGTCGGGCATAAGAGTCCACTACGTACATGAGATTGTCGCTGAGAGACGGAGAAATTTTCCCAGATTCTACGATCATTATGAGTTCGCACATTTCCTTGACACCCGTTCCAATTTCTCGGGACGCGAGTCGGAAATGTGGAGGGATGACAAAGTCTTCACGTTTGAGGTATTCACAAATTTTCCCAAAATCAAAGTCCACCAACATCTTGTTGGCTTCCTGGGCAGCCATTTCTCGGACAGTGCGCGAGCCGATCTTTCTGACCACGCAGGCAAAAAGTTCGTCTAGCGTCATCACCAGGAGATTCAGACTCTCCGGATTGATCTTCTCTATTTCGGAAATCAAGGCTCCGGTAGCTTTCAACGGCGTAATCTTGACATACCCCTTAAGACTCAGTTCGAGTTCGCGAGATTCTTCCCTGAAGAGTGAATTCATATGGTGAGCAGCCAAGGTAGAGAAAGTCAGTGGACTACATACCGATGCATGGATTTTTTGCTTAGGCGACTGGGCACGGAGCAGTTTTCTCAGCTCCCATGTCACGAGTGGGCCCCGGTTCAAGGAACTGTTGTGAAGCCTTTTCCAGGATTCTTCTCGAACTTTCTCAGTCAGAACGTAGATTCCGTCAGGCAGAGTTCCCATATCCCCACCGCCACACACCAAATCGGTAACCTCAGCGAGCTTGATTCCATTTTTTATCAATAAATTAATTAGTTGGAGTGCAAGCTCCTCGGGAGATGTCCCAAAGGAACGAAAATTTATTTCGGCACGAAACAGGACGGTGAAACCGCGCGTTGCCAGAACGTAAACTGCGTATCTCTTGGCTAACAGTGAAATCGTGACCTTGCTCTCCAACTCACTGAAAGATCCGTAAAGGCGTGACGGGTCAATTTCTGTCGCTTTGCGCCTCGCTAAGTTCCTCAGAATCATCTTAAGAATAGGACTCTGCCTGCCCGGTGCTCCGCATCTGTGGAGTATAAGGATGTAAAGGGCTAGGAGATCGCCATACACAGTAGCCAACTCCTTTACTCTCCCGAAATCCGCTGTCGCCGTCAGACATTGTTCCAGAAAATGCCGTAGCTCATCGAAGGCCGCTGACTCGTGTATTCTGCTTTCAAGAAGGAGGACCCTTTTTATCACATGCTCTGTTATGAATGAGGCGAGACATTCAAGCTGACCCTGAGCAATCCTTTGGGCCTTGAGGATGCTCTCAGTCTTGGGACCGGTCGGTAGTTCATACGGCTGCAGGCAAGGGGATTGTTGAAACAGGCGCGGGTCAAAATAGCCTGATTCCACAACGGACTGGCGTAGTTCCTGGATTGCTATCCTTGTGTCTTTATCTTCTGGCATAGCCCTAGCTTCCTCAACCGGAATTATCAACCGAACCTACGTCGGTCTGCGAGAATTTTGGTGAGACCTCTAACATGCTGTCCAAATTTCTTCTCCTCTATCTAAGAGCACCTTGTGGAATCCAGATTGAGAAGGCCTCTCCTTTGGGTCGGACGCGATACACTCTATTATCGTTCCTCGTCTCCACCACATAGACCTCAGTGCCGGCAGGTAACGACCTCGCACGACCAGCGTCAAACATCTTGTTGAAAGCCTCTTTGTCTTCTGCCACAATTGTCTGAGCTAGATGTATCAGGTCGTCGTATGTAGTCGTACCTATTGCCTGCTCGTTGGTTATCTTGACGGTTCCGACTTCAGACTTAGCTAGTGCGGGATAGCAGAGAGCGGCCATAAGAAACATGGAAATGCCAAAGACTATTTGCTTGTAGAAACCCATACCTAATGTTCCTTTCGCCCAGTCCATATTCTGACGTCGTGTTCCTTTACCGTTTGTGTTTGAGTTGGAGCACCGTAGTCGCGCGACCTCTCTTAAGGCTAGGCAGACTGAACCTAGCACACACTGAGGAGGATCAGGGAAATTATTCAAGTCTGAACGGAGGTTATCCTCCACATAGCCGGTATCACGTGTTTTCGTTCAGCCAGCGGGCTATTTATAGAGACAACCGGCCTAGTCAATGTGAAATAATCTGCCGCCAGGCCATAATAGTAGAAATTTGCACACCGGTTGTCGCTAGGATCATCCTGGAAAAGGTGTCAAGGTCTCTGCCAATGGAGGCATCAGCGAAGAACCGTTTTCAACAACATCGGCTTTGGTTTTGCTACATTTCAATCATTATATCAAATGCTTGATTAAGAGACCAAGCTTTCTTTGGGGACTGGTCTGATTCATTTTATACAACTGAATGCCTCTAGGTGCAAGGGTCCTAAAAAGCCAAAACCCGCTTGTGGGGAAGCGGGTCAGGCAAAATCCTACGGATAGAAGTTGGGGAACATTGATGATGTAAGACTCTTCTGCTCCATCCGTCTCTATCTTCTAACCGGAATCTTCCGGCTATGATGAATTAGACACTGAAGAAGGAGAAAGGTTCTTCATCAACTCTCAAGTATTTTAAATAATTCTCAGCGTTCGGGTGGTCGGTGGTCCTGTTCGACCATCTGCCGCCATTTCTACGTTCTTCACCGCTGAGGGCTATCGCAGGTGCCGACCAAAGGCACGATTGACAAAACGGGCTGGTTAGAACAGAATAAAGCCTCTCAGGAGGGTGCTATGCAAAGCCGTTCGTGGGCGCTCATCCAGATTCTCGCTGGAATTTTGTTAGTTTGCCTTTTCGCCTGTGAAAAAGCCCCGAAGAAACAAGTCCGCATACCAGAAGTCACGGTAGTGCTGCCGGTTGAACAGGAGATTACTAAGTACCTGGAATACACGGGTAACACGGCTGCGTTGGAATATGTGGACATAAGGGCAAGAGTGGCGGGTTTCTTGGAAAAGATCAATTTTGATCCACAGGCCAAGGTGAAGGTTGGTGAAATTCTTTTCTTGATCGATCCCCGTCAATACAAGGCACAGGTGGATGAGGCAAAAGCGAAGTTGGAGGCAACTAAGGCGCAATACGACCTGGCCAAAATAAACGAAGATCTTGCAAAGTCCCTGGAAGCCAAAGAGGCCCTGAGTTGGCTCAGAATGCAAGAGGCCATTGCCAAGAGCGGGATTTCCAAGGCTGATGTAGATTTAGCCCAGGCTGCCGTGGACAAGGCCAAACTTGACCTGGAGTACACCCAGGTCGTATCACCCATTGACGGTCGGGTGAGCAGGAACCTCGTGGACGTCGGCAACCTGGTTGGAGCTACGGAAAAGACGCTTCTCACTACGGTGGTCAACGATGAACATGTATATTGTTACTTCAACCTCAGTGAATTAGATCTGCTTTCGGCTAGAAGGGCTCATGCGGCGTCGCTCCATAGTACGATCAAATCAAAAAATATTCCTACATACTTAGGACTGGCAGACGAACCAGGGTACCCTCATAAAGGTTTCGTAGACTTCGTAGACACCAAGTTGAACCCAGCCACGGGAACGATCCAAGTACGTGGAGTTTTTCCCAACACTGACGGATTCCTTCTGGCAGGCATGTTTGCACGTGTCAGGCTACCTTTGGGAACGCAAAAGTCACTGCTGATACCCGATGCTGCGGTGCAATTCGACCAGGGGGGAAGGTCGGTCCTGGTGGCGAATTCAGACAACGTTGTTGAGCATAGGCGTATAAAAATTGGTCAGGACGTTGAAGGAATGAGGGTGGTTGAAGAGGGCCTGAAATCAACGGATCGGGTTATCGTTGAGGGAATACAACGAGCCCGTCCGGGCTTGAAAGTGAACCCCGAACTCCTGCCTGTCGCGACCCGGAAAAGCGACTCGGAGTCTCCGGTGAAAACACAAGACAGGTAAACGGAGGCTATGTCATGATCAGCCGTTTTTTTATCAATCGGCCCATTTTTGCCTCTGTAATTTCCTTGATCATAATGTTAGCCGGGGGAGTTGCCATATTCTCCCTGCCTATTTCGCAATTCCCTGAGATAACGCCGCCCATGGTCCAGGTGAGCGCTTCATACCCGGGAGCTTCCCCCCAGGTGGTTGCCGACACCGTTGCTGCGCCCATTGAACAGCAGGTCAATGGCGTGCAAAACATGATTTACATGTACAGCACCTGCGCTCGTGATGGCTCCTATAACCTTAAGATCACATTTGAACTTGGAACTGATAATGACATGGCGACTGTGCTGGTGCAGAACCGAGTTCAGTGGGCGATGGCTCAGTTGCCGACTGATGTCCAGCGCCAAGGAGTGAACACGAAAAAAGCGTCCACGTCATTTGTAACTGTCCTTTGCCTCTATTCCCCGGACGAATCTTACGATGATCTGTTTTTGACTAATTATGTGACAACAACCATCAAGGATCCTTTGAGCCGCCTCCACGGTGTTGGTGACATAAACCTGTTTCCGTCTAAAGATTACAGCATGCGGGTTTGGCTCAACCCCAACAGGCTTCAGCACAACAGTCTCACCACGAATGACGTGGTAAATGCGCTTAAGAATCAGAATATTCAAGTCGCCGCCGGCCGTATCGGACAGCAGCCTGCTCCCGCGGGTCAGGTCTTGGACCTGCCAGTGGATACTTCGGGCCGTTTGACTGAAGTGAGCCAGTTTCGAGACATCATAGTCAAAACAGGTCAAGAGGGTAGTATTGTCCGAGTGAAGGATGTTGGAACCGTGGAACTCGGAGGGAAAAGTTACGATACGATGTCGTACCTTAATGGCAAACCCTCCGCAACCATGGTCATTTACCAGACTCCCGGGTCCAACGCTCTTCAAGTAGCTGACGAAGTCCGCCGGAAGATGGAAGAGTTGAAAAAAGATTTTCCTAAAGGGGTTGATTACAAGATCGTTTACGAGACCTCGGATTTCGTACGGGCTTCAATTCGTGAGGTGGTGATTACCCTTTTAGAGGCCTTCATTTTGGTCTTCATAGTAGTGTTAATTTTCCTCGGGGATTGGCGGGCCACGCTGGTTCCCGTAACCACCATTCCTGTCACAATAATAGGAACATTTGCCCTGATGTATATCATGGGCTTTTCCATCAACATGATTACCCTGTTCGGGCTGATCCTGGCGATTGGGATAGTAGTGGATGACGCTATCGTAGTAGTAGAGAATGTGGACCGCAATATGCTTCAGCATGGCCTCTCTGGAAAAGAAGCGGCCATTCGGGCAATGAACGAAATCACAGGCGCAATAATCGGAATCACCCTGGTGCTTATGGCCGTGTTCGTGCCTGCATCATTTCTTGGAGGAATATCGGGTCAACTTTATCGACAGTTTTCCTTAACCATTGCCGTCACCACCTTGCTCAGCGCAATAAACGCGCTGACCCTCAAACCTGTCCAATGTGCCCTATGGCTCCGTCCACGCCAAGGACCGAAAAATGTTTTTTTTCGAGGATTCGATACCATATTTGCCAGGATTACCGACTATTACACGGCAATAATTTTCTCTCTTGTCCGCCACGTTCCCCTCATGTTGGCAGTGTGGGCTGCGGCGCTTGGTATTACTTATATTGCTTTCACCAAAGTGCCCACAGGATTCCTGCCACAGGAAGATGACGGGTTGATAATGCTCAACGCTCAACTCCCTGACGGCGCTTCGTTGCAGCGAACAGACGCAGTGATGAAGAGGGTGATGGGAATAATTCAAACCACAGAAGGAATCAGCAGCTATTCCGTCACTCCCGGAAACTCTATTTTCGACGGTATAGGCCCAACTTTGGGCTTGGGTTTCGTGTCTCTGAAACCTTGGGATGAAAGGCTGAAAAAGGGACTCAGCAAAGAAGTTATAATGGCTGATCTGAATCACAAATTTTCTCAAATCCGGGAGGCGGTGGTGTTTCCTTTTTCGCGACCGCCAATAAACGGGATTGGTCAAAGCGGCGGATTCGAACTCTGGCTGGAGGATCGCATAGGCATTGGCCTTTGGAAATTGAACGAAGCCGCCCAAGAATTGGTTCGTGAGGCTCATGCGGATCCTGATTTCAAAGATGTTACCACGACCTTCAGGGCCGGAGTCCCTTCGTTGTTCGCTGATATAGACCGGGTCAAGACCCTGAGTCTTAGGGTCCCTCTTCAGTCGGTTTTTGACACGCTTCAAGCTTATCTTGGGTCAACCTATGTCAACGATTTCAACGAATTCGGTCGTACGTGGCAGGTAATGGTCCAGGCAGAGGGCAAGTACCGAGCTAGGCCCGATGATATCAAGAATCTTCAGGTAAGAAACCTGGAAAATGAAATGCTCCCGCTGGGCACGCTTGTCAAGGTGGATTACTCACTGACTCCTCTTCGGGTTGATCGATACAACATGTTTCCTGCCATCCGTGTGCTCGGGGACAGCGCACCTGGAGTCAGTTCCGGTCAGGCACTAGAGGCAATGGAAAAGCTGGCCGGTGAAATCCTCCCAACTGGAGCGAACTATGAGTGGACCGGAATGGCTTATCAGGAAAAGACTGCAAGTGGTCACATATTTATGGTTTTTGCTTTGGCTGTGCTGGTTGTGGTCATGATACTGGCCGCACAATATGAGAGCTGGACGGACCCGATAGCGGTAGTGGCTGTCATTCCACTGGCAATATTGGGTGCTATCATTGGACTTACCGTCCGAGGAATGGACAACAATCTTTACACCCAGGTGGGGTTGGTTCTTCTGGTAGGTTTGTCGGCAAAGAATGCCATTCTGGTGGTCGAATTTGCCCGTGAAAAGCAGGCGAAGGGAATGTCTGTCTTGGAAGCAGCAGTGGAGGGTGCCAAGCTTAGATTCAGGGCAATTCTTATGACGTCCTTCGCGTTTATCGTTGGGGTCCTTCCCTTAGTCTTTGCGGACGGTGCCGGAGCGGCCGGCAGAAAGGCAGTAGGAACTGCTGTGTGCGCTGGAATGCTCGGAGTGACCATGCTAGGTGTATTTTTCACTCCGGTCATGTATGTGTTCATGCAAAGATTCAAGAAAGAACCAGCAGAGACAGGGAGTATCACGAATATCGACTCTATCTAGCGTCTGACCATGCCCCACAATTTTGCTGGGCACCGTTGGTGGGATCACAATCTGGGCAACAGGAACGGTGTTTTCATGCTGTATTCCTGATATTCCTAAGCAAACTCATCTGCCACGAATGGCGGAGCCAATCCTCTTTATGGTTCATCACGTCTGGTTCGCCGGTTGTCTATGCGCGTAATCCAGTGAACATAGCAGGGGAGTTGAGTGTTTCCAAGTAATCCCATTTCTCTTGATTCGAAACCTTTACCAAAAAGTTCTTGCGTCTCTTTAGTTGATTTGCTTCGCCACGAGATCAAAGAATAGAGTGGCCCATCAAGCGTCTGATCAAGGTCGGAGAAGAAAGTCTCGCATCATGGTCGGATGTGGTATGTTTAGCATTCCCCTTGGCTCGACACTACCAGGCTGTGTTCGCGTGAAGGCCATCGAGAACATTGTAATTGACCGGGGCGTTCGGTGAGGCACGATCAGAAACAGGAAAATACAGGCTTTTTCAGCAACATGACGACGGTTTTGCCGGCGTCGGGTCTTGTGGGGGCCCATACCAGGATCTTTTGGCGGTGAGGGGGAACAATCCTTGAACCGGTCATGAGCCCAAAGACCTCTGAAATGGCAAAACCGCGGCATAATTCCGGCTGGGGTAAACTCGTTGAGTATGCCCGAAGAGCCAGGGGGAGGGAGAAATGACGGAACCCACGGAAGTCAGAGAGGCGATCCGGGATCTTCTGAACAATCTTGGGAAGATCGGCACATTCATGCTGGGGGAGATGAGAGTATTCCTTCGCCGAAGTTCGGGAGCTTCGAAGGAGGAATTCTTCGCCGCAGTCGATCAGACGGCCAGGATCATGAAGCAGTCAGGAAAATGGGCGCTAGAGGACATCCAGAGGGCGGTGGAACAGATTAAGAAGAACTGGGCGCTACTGGATCGAGAGAGGAATCTGGACTGGGACGAATTCCTTGCCGATATGAAGACGCGGCTGAAAGCCGTGGGAGAAATCACGCAGGATACGTTCGACCACTCCGTGGAGCAAGCCAAGAAGACTCTGGACAAGCAATGGGCGAAGACGGGCCGCACCGGTGAGGAACAGATGGAAGCCATCCACAGGCACTCCGAGGAGATGGCCAAATCCTTCAAGAAACAATGGGCTGTCTTCTGGGCACATATGGAAAAAACGGGCAGGAAGACCGACCGGGCAGTCAATGCCGCCTGGGAAGAACTCAAGAAGAAGGACTAACCGAGGACCCTATACTCCGGCAAGCGAAAGCCACCATCCTGCAGCAGTCCGAGGCGGAAACCTTGAGGATGGTCTTCATGAACTTGGTGGGGCTGTTCCTCCGCAAGGAAATGAAAAGTCGAGTGGTGATGATCCTGCATGATGCCATCTGGGTAGAAGCGCTGGGGGAAGAGGCTGAGCATGCAAAGAGTTTGTTGGAGCATTCTATGAAGAATGCGGTTTAGCTTCCGTTTGTACCGCTGGATGTCGATTTCCAGTGACAACAGCCCCTTCGTAAAGGCATTCTGGCCTAGAATGCGGAGAATCAGGCATTTGATGGGAAGGATGATGACCGCAGCAAAAAGAATCCGCGTTCCGTTGGACGTGCAGTTCGAATAGCTCAATCTCCTTCCCACGTCCAGGCCGCTCAAAGTAAGCTCTTTGGAGAGGTGAAAAAGATGTACCCCCACTTTATTAAGAGGAAGAAAATGTTGACAGTGACTAATGATTGGAAAAAAATCTATCCTGGCTGAATTCCCCCAACCCCCTTACCAAAGGGGGTTGGGGAGCAGTGGTCTGAAATCACAACCGGCCGTGACTCGCTGACCAGAGGTCACAGCCCACTATTGATAATTCTAAAGGCCATTGGCACAAACTGCTACTCGTCTTTGTAATCCCGCACTTTCGTAGCCATGGTCTCTTGCATCCGGTGGAGTTTGCCGCCGGCATCGTCGAGCTTCGCGCTGCGCTCCGCCAGTTGATCTTCATTAGCGGCCAACGCCGTAACCCACTTTGCCCGCAACTCCTGTTCCTTCGGCAGGTTTGACCCCAGCGCCTGGAGATTGGAGCGTAGTCGGCCCTGTTCATCTGTCAGTCGTTGCGCCTGTTGAGTCCACTCGGTGATCTGCCGCTGCAAGGCGGCCTTCTGCGCCATTAGGTCACTCAAATCCTTCATAAAGGCCTTGGCGCCTGCCGACAAATAGCGCTGGGCGAGGTAGAAACGGACCTGCTCCTCACTACTCTTAGCCAGATGGACCGTTTCCTGCACGTCGCGCTTCTCCTCAACCACGAAATCCACCGTCTCGCCCGCCTTCAGCCGAGCTTCGAAGCGGTAATGGTTGTCTACCTCTTTAAGCGGTTTCTCCGGCTTGCTGAGCTGGTAACCGGCATTTCTCGGCTGGTGGAGCCACAAGGTCGCCGACTCTCCGCCACGGTTTACGATCTTCCATGTGTTGGTGAGGGTCTCCACAGAAGTGAGGGTGAGTATGCCGTCAACCAGGCGGCCCTTGAAGTGTGGCTCCCGACGGTTTTTTTCCTGCGGGCTGATGTCCACTGAGGCGTCTACTGCGTAGGGGATGACTTCCTGGCTGCCGGGCGGTAGTGTGTGGCCGAGAATGCCCTCGCCGAGCGAGGTGCTGCCCTCAAAGAAGGTGACGGGGCCAGCTTCCAGCGTCAGGTCGGTAGCATTTGCCACCACGAAAGCGTTGGTAGCTTTGGGTGCGAAGGATGCCTTGTAGTAAAGGAGCCGCCGCCCGCTGATCTGTTTCGAGAGGATGGGGATCATGGCCGCCTGCCCGCGGGGGATTGAAACCTTCTCCTTGGGCTCATAGCTGAAGAGTTCTCCAACCTTGGCGCTCTGAGTCCCACTGTCATAGCTGCTGGCGAGGAACTCGCTCAAGGGTCTGGCGGTCCCTGTCTCGGCACCGCTTTCTCCTGGCGCCGTTGGAGCTGGGGCGGCGCCGACTGCCCGGTCGATCCTTTGGGCTACAGACGCAGAGGGAGCGGCCATGCGTCCTGTGCTTGTGGGGGACCTCCTTTCCCTCGGCTCCGCTCTGGATGCCGGCAAGTCCTTCACAAGGTCGGGAGGCGACACTGCCGCCCAGTCCACGGCTAGGTCCTGGAAGCCCGGGATCGGCACCTGCGCGCGCTTGACGTAGTAGGGCGAGTACAAGTCCATCAGGTAGGACATCGGATTGCCGGCAACGAAAGAGATCGTCACGTCCTTCCAGTCGTCCTCTGTGTTGTTCTCTGCCAGTGCCCAGCCCTGGAGGAGCGGAGAGGCGTCCTTCTTCTTTTCATCGAATATGACACGGTAGGAACACTTCCAGATGGGCATCTCGATGAGATAACCAATGAGCAGTTCTCGCTCGCCCTTTCCCGTAGCGCTTAACGTAAGCTTCTTGCGGTTCGTGTACTTGCTATCGAGGGAGAGGTCGAGGAGTCGGCGAAGGTCTCGCTGGAGCGCCTCGTCGGCCAGAGAGAATTCGGAAATGGAGAACAGGTCCAGCGAGCGGATCGGACCGGACTCGGTCAGCAGCACCAGCCGGTAGCCATTCTTTATCGTCTGGTTGTTAACTACTTCGGTAACGGGCTCGACACCGAGGATGCGCCCCTCAATGGTTTCACCGGCCGCCCTAGCGGTCAGTCGAGCGCCCTTGAGTTGCATCAAAAACTGGCTGAGCGCTGCTTCTTCAGGCACCTTGATGAGGATGTCTTGAAGCTGCTTGGACAGTGGGTCGCGAGTTTCGTACCGGATGGACGAGATCCTGCCGCCACCGAGATCCACGGCGAAGAAGCTGGTCAGAAGGTCCTTCATCTGCTCGGCACGGAATGAGAGTGAGAGCATCGCATCGCCTTTGATCTTCCCTTCTCGCTCGAGGTAACCCATACCGTGCTTGTAGAGGACCACCTTTGTGACGGGCGGCGGCTCGGCCGTTGCGCGTACAATTTCTCCGGTGGCCAACAACGCCCAAAGAGAAAACAGCACCAGCCCCATAGATGCCCTTTTCATATTAATCCCCCTTGTTCTTAGGCGCGTCATTCTGTGACTTGCCCCCGGATTATGTACCACTTGTTAAGTTAGAGATCCAGGACCGTTTCCTCTGGCAAGAGGAAACGGAATGCACTCGGTGAATTTTGGACAATCCACGTAGTCAATATTGCCTCGGGTGCTGAAGGACCGCAATTCAATGAGCTGTGACGACCAATACAATAACACCGGTAATCGTGATCTTGATTTTTGCGGTCATCGAACGATACCTCCAATAAACGAATTCCAGGTTTGGGGAGCCTTCAATGAACTATTAGTTATATTGGTTTTTTTGGCAACAAGCATAACGAGGAAGATGCCGCTTGTCCATCGCTCTGGCAAGTGTTGAGTTGTTGTGGTATTGTTACCGTTGGAGGGTGCAGGACCGTCCTTTCTTAGTAGATTCAAGCACGCAACGAGGAAAACGAGTTCCTAAAGACTTCACAAGAGTTCCTACGCCACCACTGGCCAGCCGGGGGTATCGCTAAAATAGTCTTCAAATCCGTGAGGGAGATATCATGTTTTTTACAAAAATAGGACGGCGCAGATTCATAACGAGTGCTTCATCAGCCTTCTTGGGTGTAGCGGTTGCTCCTTTTTTGAACGCTAGATCTACCTGGGCAAAAACAGAAAAAATGGCGACCCCTGAATATAGGATATTGGGAAAGACTGGATTGAGGGTCACAGCCGTGGCGATGGGGGTGATGAACTGCAGCGATCCAGCCGTGCTTCATCGTGCCTACGATCTTGGGGTAAATTTCTATGACACGGCAAATGTCTACATGGCTGGCAAGAATGAAGAGATGGTCGGAAAAGTTTTTCGGGGAAAGCGGGATAAGGTATTGATACAGACAAAGATACGCTTCAAGCCGACAGAACAGGAAAATCGGGAGTCTATTGAGACGAGTCTTCGGCGCCTCCAAACCGACTATGTCGATGTGCTCTTGTGGCATGCGCTGCAAACCCCTGAGGAGGTTGCTAACCCTGAGGCATTTGAATTCATGCAGAAACTGAAAAAAGAGGGGAAAGTGCGTTTTCACGGTTTTTCTAGCCACAGTGACATGGCCTCTCTCTTGAGAGAGGGAGCAAAATCGAGTGTCCACGATGTCGCTTTGGTTTCCTACAATTTTACTCATTCCAACGAGTTAAAGGAGGCCGTTGGGATAGCAGCAAAATCAGGAATAGGCGTTGTGGCCATGAAGACCCAGGCAGGTGGCTACAAGACTGAAAAGATAGGTAGTCTGAGCCCTCACCAGGCAGCCCTAAGAATTGTGCTGACGGATCATAATGTCTCGACAGCTATTCCAGGTGTAACAACGATTGAGCAAATCGATGAATGTGCGGCTGTCATGGGAACTGAGTTATCAAGGGAGGATTTGGGCAGCCTAGATCAGTATCACTCCTACCTTCACGGCAGGATTTGTACGATGTGTGGAGGTTGCATTGGAGCTTGTCCGCATGGGGTCGCCCATAGCGATCTCCTGAGAGCAGTGATGTATCGCGATGCGTATCAAGATGACAGGCTTGTCCACGAAATGTTCGATGATGAAGATAGAAGGCAAAAGATCAGACAATGCGCCGAGTGCTCATCCTGCTTTGTAAGATGCCGCAGAGGACTCGATATCCACGCACAGTTGAGGTCAGTGCATACAATGTTGTTGTAGAAACCAAGAATGGGTACGGAAAATATGGCAATTCACAATGCTTTCATTGGGTTGTCTTTGCTGGTGTGCATTCTTATTCCTTGGGGTTCTTTCTCTGAAGCGGAGCTTATTCAAACCTTGCTCCCGAAAAACATGCCTGAAGAATGGGTCCAGAGAGATGCCGCTGAAATGTTTACAAAACAGACCTTGTTCGAGCATATTGACGGTCAGGCGGACCTGTTTCTCCAATACGGTTTTGAAAAATCCGTCTTTGCGACTTATCAAGACAAAAAAACCCGTGAGAAAAAAATAGATTTGGACATTTATGACATGGGAAATGTGCTCCAAGCCTTTGGGATTTTCTCAAGGTTCAGGAATGAGGACAGGCCGGCGGGTATCGGGTTGGATTCCTCTGTGGGGGATCATTACGCTTTTTTCTATAAGGGCAAGTACTTCGTTGTTCTCCAGTCAACAGGCTCAAGTTCCTCAGATGTGCAACAATTGGCAATGGCGGTAGATTCAAGGATCGCTGATAATTCGCAGCCTCCCAGGGAGATCTCATATTTCCCCGAGAGTAGAATTAAATCCGGCTCCATTGAATACTTCCCCGAAGGGCTTTTAGGGCATCAATTCCTGGGCAGAGGTTTCAAAGCAACTTATATCGAGACGGACGACGCAAACGCAAAGGGTGAGTCTGAAACCTTTAGTCGAGATTCTAATCTCTTCATAGCTGTTTTTGAAAATTCTCAGGAAGCTATTCGTTCGCTAAAACTTTATCATGAGGATTTGTCCAGAAAAGGGGTTTGTCAGATGGGAACTTCATCTCAGTTCGGCCCCAACACGTTGACGGGAAAAGATCCCTATCAAGGAAAGGTCATTATTGCTCATAAGGGACATTATCTCGTGGGTGCCATTGGTTTTGAAAATGAAAAACACGTTCAGGATCAACTGTCTCAATTGATAAAACGAATAAAACAAAAACCATGTGGAATGTACCAGGTGGCGAAATGAACATTGATCATGTACCGTGAAACGTGACAGGAGTTCAAGATGAAGGGGACTCGTTACATACTAAAAGCGCTTGCTGCGGAAGGAATCAACACTTAAGCTCGAAAAGCAGAATGTTCCGCCGCGATTTCCTTGTCGATGAGTTTCTTTATGGAATTCCTGATCGTAGAAGAGGCAAGAATGAGGGACTGTATGAAAATCAGGTCCCCGAACAAGCCCAGAAAGATAGCTGAACACCCCAGAATACCGAACAGCACGACGGGTCTAAAGGGTGAAATCGCGAGGGCCAAGAATCCCATGAGGATGACACTAGCCCATGAAGAAATCTGTTTAGCCGTAAGCCGATAGGCTTGGCGCACGCATTCTTCTATGGGCTGACTGGTGTTCATCCTTATCTCTCTCTTCAACTGGGTCAGGTAATGAATAGTATTGTCAACGGCCAAGCCGATGGCAACAGTGGCCGCGAAAACCGTGACTCCGTCAAGAGAAATTCCTAACCACCCCATCATTCCAAAGACGGCAGCCACTGGAGGAATGTTCGGGATTAAACTTATGAGTCCCAGGACGCATGAACCCATCTGAAGCATCATCAACAGCGTGATAAGCACCGAAGCGATCGCCATTGATTTGATCTGATCCGTGATCAGATCGGCGGTCTGTCCCGCAACAACTGCCAGGTCGCCCGTGACGGACGCCCCGGCAATGCCGTGCATAACGGAAGCGGCTGTGGCTCGAACCTCCTCAATCGTCTGCCCGATAGGAACTCCCGGCGAATTCTTGATGCGCACTGAGATGCGCAACCGATCAAAGCGATCGTTCATGAACCTTCTTATTACCCGCTTGCCTTCTTCACTCATCGACATCATGGCCAGAAGTTCGGGAATGAGTCGTGGCTTTGCAAACAATTCCGTGTAAGGTTTGGCAGTCGGGTCAACAACACTGTTCAAATAGTCCAGCAGCGGGAGAAAAGAATCTATACTCGTTACCTCTGGCATTTCCTTGAGGCGTTTCTCAAGTTCCCAAACTTTTTTCCACACTTCCGGTTTCTTGAAGGCGTTGTGATCGGCTTCAAGCAGTAGTTCCAGGCTATTGACGAGTGTGAGATTTGCTTCGATGAATTTGATGTCCTGGACTTCTTTGGTGGAGTCGGACAACATGCGCAACAACTGGATATCGCTTCTGATCATGGGTGTGCCGGCAAACAGAAACACCGTCAAAACAAGTCCCATTGCCACAATAATTCGATAATATCTGAAAATCGAATGTTCGATTTTTCGAAGGACTTGGTCCAACCCATCTCTTAGCATGCCTGAAGAATCAGGAGTATTGAGAGATTTCAGCACCATGAAGAAAGCAGGGGTAAGAATCATAGCCAGGCAGTACGAGATCATTATACCCACTGACATTATGAATCCCAGTTGCCGAACCATAGGGATAGAGCCGATCATCAAGGTTCCAAAGCCTACTGCTGTTGTGGCCGAACAAATCAGGCACGGTCGAGCCAACCACCGGACAGTCTGCTTAATAGCGCCGGTCTTGTCTCTGACGGATTGGTGGAACTGATGGTATCGAACGAGCATGTGAATAACAATTTCTAGCGTCGTGAGAGGTATGAATCCGAAGGAAAGGGCCGTGGTCGAATTCAACGGGATTCCTAGGGCCGCCATGAGTCCCAGGACCCATACGACGCAGACGACGAGGATCACATTGGTGATAGCGGTCACTTTGAGGCTCTTGAAGATGTAGACAGATACCACTGTGGCAATGATCAAGCAGATAATCCCAAAGAAAACGCCGGTCTGAATGCTGTACTTGACTATCGCCTGCCGTATGAGCGGTGCTCCGACTATTCGATACTCCGTACCCTGTGGTATGTTGTCTCCGACTATCTGTTCAATATTCCCGACAAGTGATCGAATTACATCCGGGTCAAATTTATACTGGTCGTTTATCCGAACCAGTATCCCGAAGGTCTTGAGATCGTCTGACAGCAAGAAATCTGTTACGGGTAACGCCTTACGGATGTTATCCAGTTCTGATTTGTCCGGCAGTAGGGGTAAACCGTCGCTTGTGAGCAGGATGGGGTAGGTCCAATAGCGCTCGTTTCGCTGTTGGAGAATTCGAATGTTTGAAAGGCTCACCACCTCTACCACTTTGTCCAACTTTTCCAGCTTTTGAGTGATCATCTCCAGAACTGACAGGAATCCGGAATCTCCAGCCCCACGGGCGTTCTTGATCGCCACAAGGATGAACTCCTCGTTTCCGAAAATTTCAGTATATTTTTCGTGTTGAAGGTACGCTTCTGAGGTGATATCCAGGCCGGACTTGAGGGTCGGATCTGTCGTCAGTCCAAGTGCCAGTATTGACAATAGTACGGTAGAGAAAACTATTACACCGACCAGTAATCGACGATGATCAACCACCACATCGAGGAAGTTCTTGTTTGAAAGATCCAGCTTATCTTTTACTTGCATATATAGGTGCCTCAAGCGGCCTTGCGCCCGCCGCTTTGAAAAAAGGAAGCAGCGGAACGATGACTGAACGTGCCCGTTCACGAGACGGGCAATTACCGATGATTCGCCGTGTGTCCACGTTACTATATGTGACGAGGGGACAATCGACAATAGCATACCGATCAATGGCCGGGCAAACTCATTTCATCTGAACGCCATTTCCCAATTACTGAATTGTCTCCGTGATTGAAATATGTTATATATGCCATGATTCGGCACTGACAGAGGAAAAATGAAAGACAGGATGTTTGGAGAATTGCCCAGAGTGCTTGATGGCGTTTCGGAGTTGTGGGTTTTCTCCAACTATCCTGAAGCCAAAAACATCATGTTGTCCGGCTTCGATCTCGAAGGCCCAATCTCGACCGAAGCCATGAATTTGGCGTTGAAGAACGTCTTGCGCGGTTTCCCGGAATTTTCGAGCGGCGTTAGGGAATCGAGGATCCAAGGGGAACGACGCCTGGTCTGGGTTTTAGATCCGGATTTCCAACCTCAACTACGACTGTCAAATCTGGAGACCTCTGATTCTTCACTCCCTTCTCAGCATTCGTTGCTTCTCCACCTCGGTCAGAGCCTGGAGAAGGATTGGGATCTCCTGCGTACCGTGCCTACTGAGTTTCACTTGATTCGTCTTGCAGACGGACGCCGTAGTCTTCTGACCCTAGCACACCATGCCGCTGCCGACGGATGGACGCTGTCAGCATTCTACAAAGAACTTCTCGCGCGCTACCACGAGATCATGACCGGTGAAGAGCCCGAATGGGCCCATGAGTCCGACTATACATCGAGCGCGAAAAAGCAACTGGTTGAACTGAAAAGGCAAAGATGGCGCGATGCCCTCTTCTTTAGCCACAATTTCCTTAGCCAGTACATCAGCAGGCCTGCTCTTCCAAAGGGAAGCGGAAAACAGCAGGAAGTGGGCGCACATTACGTCAAATCTGTCCTGACGCCCGAAGAAACGGATCGTGTAGTGAAGAATGCATCCCGGTTCGGGAGTCCCTTCATGGATGCCCTGGTCGGTGGTATGGGCACAGCAGTGGACAAATGGAATGCCTCTCTGAATATCCCACCTGGCAACACAGTGATTTGTGTCTCAGTACAGATGAGGGGCAGATTCGGAGAACCTGAAGCTCCGAACAACACGTCGGCCATTGTTCTGAAGTTGAGTCCCACTGATCGGACGAATCCGGAGTTGTATTCCCGATCGGTGGCCGGACAGCGGCAGGAGCAATTGGACACTCTGTTTGACGTCAGGACTTGGCAAGCGGGCTGTAGTCTGGCGGATGCCGTGAGGGTCCTCCCACTGTCAGCAAGACAGAGAATAGTCCATTTCGTATTCCAGACGCCCCTTACCCCGATCCTGATGGCTCCGTTCGGTATATTGTGGCCGGAAACCAAAGGCGGGCGGCGTACTGGGGACTCCTATCTGACACGAGTTGGAGAGTTAGTCCTGACTCAATTTCATACGATGCCGTACAAGATGGGATATCGCTGCCCTCTTATTCTGGGTGCATTCACTTTCCGCAAAAGATTGACCCTTCAACTCGTAGCCTCAGCAAGCCATTTTACCAGAACCGAAGCCGAACGCTTTGTGAACCTGCTTGCAGACGTTCTGGTCGAGAATCCCTTTGGAGGCCCGCGTTGCTGATCTGACCGTTCAGCCGGGCCTGATGGTCGGCACGGCGGCAGAGATCACAACATGGGAAAAAATCCGATCTGTATAAAAGGGTTTGAAATGCAAAAGACCTCAAGGTTCCTGGACCCGAACTCCGAGATGATCGCTCTGGCCAGTTACTCCAATACAAAGAATTTGCTGGTGACTGCCATCGAGATTAAAGGCCCTGTAGACGAGGGCTTGTTAAGGCCATGTGTGATCGGGGCTCTCGAGGGGTTTCCTCAACTACGCAGTTGTCTCAAAGAGATCAGGAAAACCGGCAGGCATCATTTGTACTGGCATCCGAATCCGGATGTGGAGTTTCCGGTAAGCGTATCCGATTTGAAGGATCACGAAGCCTCGACCCCTATTTTTGACGCCGTGTTAAGCCATCTCGCTCCGAGACTGGACAGAGATTGGGATCTATTCGAGGAGTTGCCAGGTGAGGTCCACTTTGTGAGGATCTCACAAGACCACCGTATCGCAGTTGTAGTCACTCATCATGCAGTCTTCGATGCGGCTACGGCCTCGGAGTTCGGAAGACAGTGCGTCTTGCAGTACAGGGAATTGCTAACCGGCATCAGGGAGGATTTCCCTGGCCTTAAGACTCATGGTCTGTCCACTTCCAGAAAGAGAACAGTGAAGATTAGGAAGGGCAAATGGGACGACATGATTAACAGTGCTCGATTGGCCGTTAGGCCTTTGATTTGGAAGCCCGCTTTGCCTAGCGGCACAGGGATACCGAAAGATCAGAAACAGTATCACATCAAGAGACTTTTCACTGTGGAGGAGACAGCTCGCTTGGTCATGTCCACGCAAAAAAGAGGCCAAGCCCTTATCGATCTATTGGCAGCGGCCAGCAATCTCGCGATAGACAGATGGAACAAGCGACGAAACGTCGAAACCGGCACGGTTACCACGGCCTTGACTGTGAACATAAGGGACAGATACCAAAGCCTAGACCACTCGAACAACGTGAGCGCCTTTTTTTTTGAGTCCAATTCCAATGATAGAAAGGATCCTAAGCAACTGGTTCGTTCGCTGGCAACTTCCCGAATTAGGCAGCTTCGGAAACAGATGGACTTGACGGAGCACAAAAACGTTGCAAGGATGATTGCCTGCGCAAGTCTATTGCCGTTCGAGGTGAGGCGCAAGATAGTGCATTATGTAACTCAGAAACATCAGTACTCGATCGCAATAACACTCCTGGGTGTTGTGTGGCCGGTGATGAAGAATGGGAAGCCCACGTTTGATTCCTATCCTACCGATGTGAGGGACTCCCGTATAAGCGAAATACATGGCACAGGATATAAACACCTGACAAGCACGCCTTTGGTCTTGATAGTTTATTCCTTTCTGAAACGGCTCAATCTCGTGTTGGCGGCCTCAGCATCCCTCTTCACTCGCGAAGAAGCCGAGGCTTTTATGGATCTATTCATGTATGTCCTTCGGGAAGATATTTAATTTTCAGGTGCCGAGATTAAACCATGGGGTTATTCCTCTCCTTGTATTTCCGTATCGAGGTCTTGGGGCTCAGTATGAAGTTGAGAAGAACAGTGTTGGGCTGACGGGGTTGGCATTGAGTCAGGGCTTGACAAGCTTAGTCAAAGGTCGTAATGTTCAACTGTGAGTTTGAAACCGGATTTCAAAAAAGGGAAAGGGGTAAATTCGAAATCAATCCTATGAAGAAACAGAGATTCATAATCTGGGTGAGCCTACTGATCGCGATCTTGATAGGGGCCGCGGGGTGGCAGGACCAAGGATGTTGTTTTGAGGTGGACCGGTGTTGTAATCCGCTAAACACGACTTGCTGTCCCCCATCAACTTCACAAACCCCGTCCCGGTGTGGGGGATGTTCTGACATCCCGGCTGTAGATGGAGTTATTCGTTCGGGACATTTCCGCACTCCGCGAGCTTCTAGCGGAATCCCTCAACCAGCTCAAGTCGATTTTCTGTCGGTCACCGCCCTGCCAATAAGCGGTCCTTCAGGGGGTTTCTTTCCCCTAGGGCCGTCCCCAGTCCTCAATTCGTTTGCATTTCTCCGGACGGTTATCCTCCTCATTTGAGCCTTACAAGAGCCTCATTTCTTAACTTAGCCATCTAAAATCAATTACCCGATAGATCCCTGCGTCGCACTAGATGAAGAACCATTGACAAAAGGGTTTCTAGGAAGATGGCCCAATTTAAAAAGTCTTTTAAAAAGCTTTACGATCTAAGGAGTCATGTAATGAGTATCGAAAAACAGATCGATGATTTGATTGAGGCCGGCTGGAACGTTCTTGACAGCAATCTTGATCCAGTGGCCTTTCAGAACTGGAGAAAACAAGCCTCTGATTGCATTATCGCTCTCTTAGGGCCACATCACACTTATACTGAAAACTTTAACAGTTACGTCCAGTACCCAGAACCAAAAAACCTTCTTGCGGGAAGTGGCATCCTCACGGCTGCGAGGGAGGAAATGGTCAAGAATTGCCCGGATCAGCACCAACTCGACAACTGTCGGATACTCCCCGTAAGTTCGAACAAAAAAAACTGTGAGGCTCTATGCACAAGGTGGACATAGAAAACGATGAACATATATCTGAGATTGCCGTCTGACTGCATTAACCTCCGGGAGAAACAGAGGGATATTGCCCTAATTGAGATGGAAAAAAGGAGAAACGGGCGATGAAAGAGAAGATAGTTTTCTTTGCGTTTTCTCTAAGGAACAGTATGTCAACGAAGGACTTTCGTCAGCCGAATGTCATTCATTCTTTGTTCAAAGCATTTTGGCCAACAAGGGCTTGTGCATGTTTTTGGGTTGTTGCCTTGAGTTTACTCCTCTTTGTTCAGTCGGTATCGGCAACTGGGGAAAATAACCAACCTCCAGCCGGCTCGTTTGAGCAGTGCCAAAAGTTGGCAGAACAAGGAAACGTTGAAGCTCAACGCAAACTCGGCAGAATGTACGAGGAGGGTCTGGGAGTAAAGCAGGACTACAGGGAGGCTGTAAAATGGTATTTGAAGGCGGCAGAAAAAGGAAATGCTCAAGCTCAGTACAAACTCGGCACCATGTACGCATTAGGGAAAGGGGTCCGCAAAGACCGCCTAGAAGCAGGGAAATGGTTTGGGAAAGCAGCTGGGCAAGGCTATGAACCGGTCAAGCAGCAAATTCTGGAAACAGGAAGTAAGCTCAAAGACCAGTTGCTGAGGGATCCATTAGGGGTGTTGCAACGGAGAGTCGAAGGTTAGACCAAGCGGACTCTCCGACTCAAAGTGTCGCTAGACAATGCAGTGATTGAGTTGACGATTCTCTGATCAATTTGTCTTCTGGAGATGAACGTATGGAAGAGAAGAAAGAAACGTGGCTGAATTATTTGGCACTGATTACGGTTATTCTGGCCCTTGCTTCAACTCTTTCCACATTGAGAGTCGGTAGTTTTTCAAGCAGGTCGATACTCAAGCAGACCCAGGCTTCAAACCAGTGGTCATACTTTCAGGCAAAAAGCATCAAGAGCTATCTGTACGAAATTCAGAAGGAGGAACTCACAATAGAACTGGAAACCATTGACCCGTCTGCATCGCGGAATGTTGCTGAAAAACTCGATAGTAAAATAGCTGCGTACTCTGAGAAAATAAAAAAGTACGACGATGAAAAAGCGGCCATAATGAATGAGGCAAAGAAGCTTGAAGCCGAAAGAGATGTTGCCTCACAGCATTACCAGGCATTCGGTCTCGCCGTCATATTGCTTCAGTTGGCCATTCTTCTGTCATCTATCGCTGCCCTGATGAAAAGAAAGAGTGTGTGGGGTCTAGGTCTCGTGCTCGGGGCTCTGGGGGCAGTAGCCTTTGCAAATGGTTATTGGCTCTTTTTGTGATGGGGGGGGGGATGATGACAGTGAAACAAGTTCGATTGCGAATGAAGCAAACGTCTGGTGGCGCCTACGCTATTAATCGACCTTCTGTCCAATCCACAGTCTTGATGACAGAGATTTCATCCACATCAAGAAATTTGGATAAGGAGTGAAAAATGCTTTGTCCGATCTGTAACGTTGACTTGTTATTGTCCGAGAGGCAAGGAGTCGAGATCGACTACTGTCCCAAGTGCCGGGGAATCTGGCTGGATAGGGGCGAGTTGGAAAAACTCATAGAAAAATCTAACTCCGAGGCCCAATCCTTTCCGCATCGGGACAATCGTGATCCTCGATCGGAGTCTTACCAGAAATCCGACGATCATCATGGCAAGCGGAAAGGGTCTTGGTTTTCCAGAGCATTGGATTATTGATCTCGGACTTTCGCTTGAAAAGGTTCAATTTGCTGGGTAAATAGCTTATGGCCATTGTTTCCAGATTATCATACGGTCCTTTGGCCGGCTTTCGGCTCAACCGACCGGCGACGAACGCATGTGACATCGCCAGTCGGTTGAAGCCGTTGTTATCGTAGACATGTCCTCCAATGGTAGTCAGATTTTCCTTACCATGAGTTCAAAGCATTGTATCCACATGAAAAGAGGCAAATTATGAGCACATTGATCCGATGCACCATTCTCGTAATCGTGTCTCTGCTTGCAGATGGCCATTTCTATGATGGCTTTGCCGACGACAAGCAGCAGAAAAACCCCCATCGACACCAAGGACGATCTCATAATGTTGATGATGACAACGGCGGTCATGCCTCTAAAACGCGCTTGAAACCTGTGGCCAACCAAACCTACAAAGAAACCTGTGGGGCTTGCCATTTCGCATATCAGCCGGGACTGTTACCGTCCGGTTCGTGGGGTAAGGTTCTCAGCAACCTTAAAGATCACTTTGGGGAAACAGTCGATATCGATGCGGAATCTAAGACAACTATCGAGAAATACCTTATGGAAAATTCAGCGGAACACTCGAAGGCGAAATGTTCTGTCAAAATCCTGAGAAGTCTGGAAGGACAAATTCCATCTCGAATTACCGAAATTCCAATCTTTCGCGACAAACATCACGATATATCTGCTGAAGTTTTTACTCGGAAAGCCGTTGGATCATTACGTAACTGCTCAGCCTGCCACAGAACGGCAGACCAAGGGGTCTATAAAGATGATCACGTGTTAATCCCAAAATAGGCTGACCATAACGTACTTTAAGGCCTGCAAAGCGGAGCAAGTCATAATAGATGACCTTGGCGATGTAGAAAAAAATATTTGTACCAAGGAGGCTTTCATGGAGGTCCATTGGAAAGAGGTATGACGGGAGTTGAAGGCACGAGTATCTCTTAATAGGGATTAATGTGGCCCATCTTATTCCAGCAGCAGAAAATGAGAGAAGAATAAATGTCGGAGAAGGATCGTAAGTGTAGTGCAGAAAACAAGGACGATTCACTCTTAATTGAAAGTCCAGGATCTGCTGTTTGACTCAATGCCTAGTGAACACCTCGCAGGTGAGTGTTTGACGATTCCATATCTTTCCTCGGACCACCGCGTCCCTGCGGAGGTCGCACGGGCTGTGATTGCATACGGGACATTCGGGTTCGCCGCATGGATCCAAATGAATTAGAATTTCAGACGTCCCGCCGAACTTTTGAGCAAAAGCTAGTTCCAGCTCCTTAACCTCATGGTGAGCGGTCTCTAAAGGTAGTTCCCTCGGAAGAACCAAGTGGAAATCAACATATATCCGTTTACCGGACCTCCAGGCCCTGAGACGGTGAACATCAATCCAGACCTCCTTCTTGTGGAGCGAGAGAAGATCGCAAATCTCGTCCAACAATTCGGGGTCTGACTCGTGCATCAGTCCACCGAATGCCTGGCGAACAAGTTTAATGCCCCAGAAAGTTACGTTCATTCCTGCGAAACAGGCGATTATCCCGTCGAATCTAAACCATCCGGTGAAATAAACCACTGCTATACCTATTAGCACCGCGCCTGATGTAAACACATCAGTAAGTAAATGTTTACCATCCGCCTCAAGCACGAGAGATTTTGTTCGTCTCCCCACCCGCAGCAGCGCCAGACCTAATCCCAGATTCCCAAGACCGGCAACTACTAAGAAAAATAATCCTCTTTCAAGGTTAGGAAGGTCCTGGGGATACAGGATCTGTTTCAGACCTTCGAAAAAAATCCCGACGGCGGCAACAATTATGAGCGCTCCTTCAAATCCTGCGGCAAAGAATTCGATCTTTCCGTGACCGTAAGGGTGACTTTCATCGGCGGGTTTGGCAGAAAGTACGATGCTGCCGAGCCCGAATCCGCTGGCAACAACATTGACGATGGATTCGAGGGCATCCGACAGGATTGCCGATGAGCCAGTAAGCCAGTAGCCAACAAACTTTAGGCCCATCAACCCGATCCCTACGAAAAAGGTGGTCAGCATGACGACAAAATTTGCTCTGAAATCTGACTGCTGACTTTGATTCAAAATGGACTGCAACTTTTCGTCAGTGCCGCAGGCCGTTGATGAGTTCTGCGCCATCCGGGTGCCTCCTTGCAATCGGACTATAGGTTAAACCAAAAGCAAGCATTCAGATTCATTGCCTGGACATGAACACAACATGTCAGTGAGCACTTGCTGGAGACCAAGTCTACAGTAAATGCCGACTCATTGTTTTGTCATGTCTTTTTTTATTCGACGATCCTTCCGAAGTGCGACGTTCGACCGAAAAGAATATCCTTCGATGAAAGTTGGCGGATCTTAACTTGAGGACAAGATCGTTATCCCTTTAGACCCATTTGACGCATATTGGAGAGCGCTCAAGACGTTAACTCTAAAGGATTAGAAGGCAATTTCTCTCTTACCGTGAGGAGAAGAACTCTCATGCGATATCTCTCTTGAGGATTGTGAATGGTCTGGGATGGCCAGAACTAGGCATAATCGACGCAAGGGTATTTTGATAGTTTTTGCGTCCTCATGCAGTTTTGCACGGTGCCTTACCCTCCATGGGGTGTTCAGACAGTTCGCTGCCTTCCCCTTTTCCTCTTTTGGAAGGGAGTATTTGTTCAGAAGCACCTGAGCAAGTTTCTCTTGGCTCGGTAGATGTTGTTGGGTCGAGAAAAAAGTTTCCTTCAGTCTACAGGTAGGATATAGGGTTTCTCCAGCAATCCCCCCACATGCAGTTGTTTTGCGGGAGCCACGAGGTTCAAGAGGTCTTAGCTTCAGGAGGAAACTATGAAAGGACTTAACGGACTGTTTAATAAGGCTGCTGAAAAGGTGAAGTCCCTGAAATCCAGAACAAAGATTTTACCTTTTCCCGTACCCCCCAAGCCCTTAAAGCCATCTCCCATTGGAATAACGCTCACCGTATCAGGTAAAGGTACGCTCCCGAAGAAGGTGGAGGGCTACCTCAAAAAAAGTTTGAAATCCCTGGAAGGAGCCGTTCTTGTCGATTCCAATGCGCACTACTGGATTGATGTGGTTTGTCTCTTTGATAGCCACAAGGGCTACAACCTCTCATACTTTATTGCCGGGACCTTCCCACAGTTTAACGGAGACTTCCTTGAGTTCCTGGATGAGGACGGAATGGGAATGATGTCTGAGTTACTTAATGGACTGTGCTGCGTCTTTGAGCATCGAATAAAACTAGGACCTCCCGACCGTCTCAAGATTGCCTGTGAAGAAATTGCGAGAGATTTCGATGAAGGCTGCTTACAGCAATTCCGAAGTATGTGGGAAGCCATTTCGAACAGTTCATTATGAGAAAATCCTGTGGTTGAACCGGAAGAAAAAGGTCATAAATGAATTTGGCAGTGACGGGGAAAGGCAGATTCATAGAATTTGGAGTGCCTTGACGATGGTCACGGGAGTACTTATGGGACTTTTTCCGCTCTAGCCCGTCTAGGAGATGCATCGGGTCGAATCAAGTCAAGGTCAGTCATTCCCGGCTGTAGTCTTCTGGGAAATTGGAATAGTCATTTGGCTCATATACGGTTTGCTCTATTTGGCGGCAATCATGAAATATTCTTAACCGGGAAACCAGTTTGAAGAATCAGCACTTCGGTATCAAACGTCGCTTGTACTGAGAAACGCGGCCATAACTTGACATTGAACGCTACATTCGCCGACATACTAGCGGACGATTACGAGACTCTTGTAATTCCGGGAGGTCGCGCTGCGGGTTGCTCGTGCCTAGTTTGTTAGGTAAGATCATATTCGTGTCTTGACTTGGAAGGAATAGGTAGTAGACTAAACAAATGAGGATTATGGAGCAAAAGGGCTAAAATGCTGAGTAGGGCAGTAGTAATTGTTGTATGTATATCGATGGTGGGAATCACGGTGGTTCCCGCATCGTGGATGCCCTGTTGTTGCAAGTTCAAGAGCAAAGCCTTAGAATCGGAAAGACCCATAGCCTCCTGTTGTGCCGAAAAATTCACCGCTAATCTTACTGCACCCAGCCCCCCAAGTCATTCTTGCTGTCCGGTGGATCTGAAGGAAGATCGGTCCTGTGCTTGCGGCAGCGTCATAAAGGGAGTTTGCAGTGCGTGCAGATGCGCCGAACAGATGCAAGTCATCGCTCTGTCCGGATATTCCGCTCAAGACGAAACCGCCAAAGACCATCTGGTCGCAATATCTTCAGTTTCCCCATTCTCCGTGATCCTGTCGTTAAGGAGCCCGGTTTCTCCGGAGGTCGTGGATCCACCCGGCATGGTCACTCTTCTCCGAACTCTTATCCTCGTCTGTTGATCCGTCCCTTTCGACATTCTTGATCTCATCAGCGCAGTTTTACTTAAAAAACGGCGGTAAAAATCCGTCAGCAAAGGATTGAGCCAAAATATCGGTCAGTTTCAACCGACCGCGATAAATCAACAGGAGTACTGGCATGTCTGTCGAACGAAAAATGAAGAAAATCGACATGGATACGTTGGAAAGCGCTGAACGAAAAATTTCGGTCAGTAAATTTCGCAGGGCAGGGGTGGCTTTGGTCGTGATTGCGTTGCTGGGCAGCGGTGGATACGCCGCGTACAGAATGATGACGGGACAGGTCATAGGATCACGATTTACCGTCAACAAAATGAACTGTCCTGCATGTGTCATCACGGTCAAGGAAGTTACCGGCAAGATCCCTGGAGTTGTAGAGACCGATGTGAGTCTGGCCGCGCAGGACGTGACCGTGAAGTTCAGGGACAAACAGACCAACTCTGAGACCATTCAGGAGGCGATAGCGCGAGCTGGTTACCCGGTCAAGCTTGACGGCCTGTTCAAACCCATGGGTTCAGGGATCAATGAGGTTCTTGTGGCCGATGTCAATGGTAAGCCCGTGTTTGAGCGAGATTTGAAACTTCCATTCGATGTGGTCAAGAAAGAAACCAAGCATGATGTGCCTTCCGCATTTTTCTCCGTAGTGGGGAAGAAGATCCTGCTCGACGCGGCGGATGCCCAACTGGTTGTTGTGCAGCCTTACGAAGTTGAGGCGGAGGTTCAGAGAATATTTGAACAACAAGGAGCCTCAAGAGAGGAATTTCTGTCCTGGATATCTTCCTCGTATGGATCGCCGGAGAAGTACTATCAGATAGTCGGCCAAAGGTTGGGTATACGTAAGCTCCTCGAAGAGAACGTTCTTCAGGGCGTCCAGGATCCTTCTGAAAGAAAGCGAAAAGCAGTTGAATGGGCCGGGAAGCTCTTCAAGGAAGCCGATGTGAAAATCCTGGATCCTGGGTTAAAAGAGAGGGTTTATGCTTCTGTGGGCCAAGACGAATGGAAAACCCTGTGGCCCCGAATGATTGCTCAGGACACCGAACTGAAAAGCCTCTTGGTTCAATGAGGTCGGGGATGCCGGTTTTCTCTCAAGTCGGTCATGGGAAATTCGATGAGCACAGATGCTGCTCCAAAGCTACCTAAACAAGAAAGGACGATGATTATGTTACGAAAATATACGCAAACAGGTAATTCGACAGCGAAGGTAATTCTCACCGTGGCACTTTGCTGCGGAGTCCTTGGCTGCACTGCTACCGCCTCGGCGTGGAGTTTTACGGTTCCGGCGAACGAAGTTAAGCCGCAGAACGGCGCTTTTGAATTTCCTGTATCAGCCTTTCAGGATGGAAAAGCGAAGCATTTTGAATACAAACACTCGCCCAACCAATGGGTCCGTTTTTTTGTGGTGAAGAGTACGGACGGCGTCATCCGGGCGGCATTCGACGCATGCGAAGTCTGCTACAAAGCCAAGAAAGGCTATGTTCAGCAGGGTAACGACATGGTGTGTATCAATTGTGGGCTTAAGTTCCGGACAGACAAGGTCAACGAGATAAAGGGAGGCTGTAATCCTTCACCTCTGAAAAGGACCATACAAGGGGACAAGGTCATCATCACTCAGCAGGACGTAATGTCCGGCCAGAAATACTTTCAATAGGGGGATGCAATGAAACTTCACGATATAGCGATAAACAACCTGAGGCGTAGAAAGGCCAAAGTTTTTTTCCTGGTGATGGGGATTCTCGTGGGAGTGGCTTCGGTGGTTGCTCTTCTTACCACTACCAGCACCCTGGAAGAAGACATTGCACACAAGATGGACGAGTTCGGAGCAAATATCCTGATTACTCCGCGCTCCGAAGGACTGTCTCTCACTTATGGAGGTCTGAGTCTGGGAGGCCTTTCTTTTGATCTCAAGGAGATCTCTCAACAGGACTTGGACAAGATAAAGACCATCAATAATGCTGCCAATATAAGAATCGTAAGCCCGAAAGTTTTTGGGGTTTTTGAAAGCAATGGGAATAAAGCCCTTGTTGTCGGCGTGGACTTCCCAGCGGAAGTGTCTCTGAAGAAATGGTGGAAGATTACGGGCAAGCAACCGGAATACGAGGATGAAATCCTTGTGGGGAATGAGGCGGCTGACCGTTTCCGACTCAAAACAGATGCTTCCGTGGACATAAAAGGCGAGAGCTTTAAGGTTACCGGGGTGCTCGCACCAACCGGATCCCAGGACGACAGTCTCATTTTCATGGCTCTGCCCGTTACCCAGAAGTTATTCGGTAAAGAAAACCAGGTGGGGATGGTGGAGATTGCGGCTCTTTGCAAGAATTGCCCTATCTCTGAAATAGTGGCCCAGATTTCGGAAAAAATTCCTGCGGCCAAGGTCACGGCAGTCCAGCAGGTGGTTGAGGGTCGCATGGATACCCTTCACAACTTCCGCAAGTTTTCTCTGGGCATCTCGGGCCTCGTGTTGCTCGTTGGGTCCATGGTGGTTTTTGTGACCATGATGGGTAGTGTAAACGAACGAACGAGGGAAATAGGAATATTCAGCGCCATAGGTTTTAGGAAATCTCATATCATGCGCATCATTCTCCTCGAAGCCTTCCTGGTTTCGTTCGTAGCCGGGATAGTCGGCTATCTTGCAGGAATAGGTGTGACTCGCTTGTTGCTGACGTTCCTGACCGACCATACGCCCCATTTCTCTCTGGACCCGATGGTAGCTGCCGGCGCCGTCTTTCTTGCGGTCCTGATCGGGCTTGTAGCATCCCTTTACCCGGCAATGACGGCGGCCCGCATGGATCCAAGCGAAGCGCTACGGTCGTTATAAGGAGGTTTCAATGAGTTACATAGTAGCTGATCAGGTGGCAAAAGATTTTGGAGACGGTGACGGCCAAGTCACCGCAGTTCGACGTATAGACCTGTCAATCGAACAAGGAGAGTTCATATCAATCATGGGTGAATCCGGAGCCGGCAAGAGCACGTTGCTATCGATGCTCGGCGGATTGCTCAGCCCTACGAGGGGCCAAGTCATCATCGGTGGGATCGATATTTACTCTCTCAAAAGAGACAAGCTCGCCGACTTCAGACGAGAGTTTATGGGCTTTATTTTTCAATCGTTTCAGCTCGTTCCATACCTGAATGTTCTTGAAAACGTCCAGCTTCCCCTGGCTGTTACCCACCACACTGAAGCAGCCAAAAAATCCCTGGCCTTGTCGGCTCTTGAGAGAGTGGGCTTGAAAGACAAAGCGCACAGGCTGCCGAATCAGATCTCCGGAGGTGAGCAGGAGCGTGTGGCCATAGCGAGGGCTGTCGTGAACGAGCCCCCTATTCTCTTTGCGGATGAGCCCACGGGCAATCTGGACTCGAGAAACTCGGCCGAAGTTATGAACTTGCTTAAGAGGCTTAACTCAGAGGGGCAGACCATAGTGATGGTTACCCATAGCAGGCTCAACGCCGAGTATGCGGATCGCATAGTGGAAGTCGCCGATGGCGGAATTAAGACTATGCCGGCAATGCGTGCGGCGGGCTGATGTCCCAATCGGTCCGTACACTGGTATGCAATACTGCGAAAAAAAGGATTGAACCTCATCCCGAACAAAACTCATAGGAGGCCTAAGATGAAACCAGTTAAAGTAGTACTCGCCGTAGCAATCATTGTTGCTTGCTTTTCAGTTTCGACGGGCTTTGCAGCGCCCGCCTGTTGTGATCCGGCAAGCGCCGGTACTTTCCGGGGTCAAACCCATGGTAGTCTTTTACGGGAGGCACCCTGAGCGAAGGCGTTAACGCCTGGATCAATCTTGACTAGGAATTTCTTCGCAGAAACGTAAATAACCCGTCGGGTGGGAAACAATGTGTTTTTAAGATTCTCCTATCGTCTAGGCATCAACTTCTCGTACCAGGAGGAGAAACCATGAACAAGAGTTGGTATGGCTACATTCCTGACAGTCTACGCAAGAAGACCATTCTCCTCCTGACTCCGATCATTGTGGCCCTTCTTATCATCTATTTTCTTTCGGGCGGGACCAAGACCGACGTCGGAGGAGTCACCAAGCAGCAGGCTCCCGCTAGTTCCTCGGTCCGTGATCCCGTCTCCGTGGATCAACATAAAGAAACCTCCCATCCTCAACTCTGGACCTGCTCCATGCACCCTCAGATCAAGCTCCCTAAACCGGGCAAATGTCCAATTTGCTTTATGGATCTCATTCCTCTGGAAACCGGGAAGGAAGATTTATCAGGCGGCTCTGTACCGCAGTATTCCATGTCTGAACAGGCTAAGAAACTCGCTGAAGTTGAGACGTCCGAAGCGAAGAGACAACGTGCAAGAATAGAAGTACGAATGCTGGGTATGGTCTACGAAGACGAGACGAGGGCCGCTGTATTGACCTCAAGAGTGGATGGCCGTCTGGACGAAATATATGTAAACTTTACTGGAGTTCAAGTAACCAAGGGAGATCCTATGGTTACGATCTGGAGCCCCACCCTCATAAAGAGCCAAGTGGACTTGTTCGAATCCATGCGCGGCGGTGAGCCTGAGGAAGCTGTAATCAAGGGTGGAGAAGAAAAGCTTATTCAATTGGGACTCACCAGGGAACAGATTGCCGAAATAAGAGAGAAAAAGAAACCGTTACTCTACGTAACTTTGAAGGCTCCCATAAGCGGAACGGTAATGAAAAAATTCGCGGTCCTTGGGCAGTTTGTCAAAGAAGGGACCGAAATGTATATCATTAACGATTTATCCCACGTTTGGATTAAACTGGACGCATACGAGACCGATATCCCGTGGATCAGATACGGGCAGGATGTGACCTTCACCACTCCATCAGTTCCGGGACGTAAGTTTACCGGTAAGGTTCTCTTCATAGACCCTATGTTGGATACAAAAACCCGGTCGGTTAAGGTTCGAGTCGAGGCAGCCAATCCCGACCTGAGCTTGAAGCCCGGCATGTTTGTTACCGCAGAACTACAATCGGAAATCGATCAGTCAGGGAGAGTTATAAAGCCCGAATGGGCCGGGAAATACGTTTGTCCTGTGCATCCCAGGGATGAAGCCGGCCAGGCGCCGGGAACCTGTCCCGACAGCAAAATGGCATTGAGGCCTGCCTCGGCGTACGGCTATTCCGACGAAAAGGACCCGATATTTCCGCTGGTTGTTCCTGCTTCAGCGCCCCTTATTACGGGGAAAAGAGCATTGGTCTACGTCGAGGTACCTGATCGCGACCGACCTACCTACGAAGCACGTGAAGTTGTGCTCGGGCCTCGGGCAGGCGACAAATACGTGATCTACGACGGGTTGAAAGAAGGCGAAAGGGTGGTAACACGCGGCAACTTCAAGATCGATAGCGCCATGCAGATTCTTGCACGGCCAAGTATGATGAAGCCTCCCCAGACTACCAAGACCGACAGGGCCCTGGGAAAAGTGGAAGAAGAAGTGATCAGAAAATTGGACGCTTCCAGAGCCTTTCTGGATGAATTAACTCCTGTAATTCAAGAATATCTGAAACTGAAAGAAGCTCTCGTCGATGAAGATACCGAGGCCGTGGGTAAATACGCTACCAGGCTTGGAGAGATCTTGAGGTCTGTAAACGCACAGTCTCTTGATGCACGAGCCCGAGGTGTTTGGGATGACCTTTCCAAAACACTGATCAATAGCCTCGGTCTCATGGTCCGAACAGTAAACCTCGACGCCCGGCGCAAAGTATTTGATCCACTTTCAGAGGCCTTTGTCAAGTTGCTGATGAGCTTTCGCCATGTAATGACTGAACCTTTGGTGGTCTTTCATTGCCCTATGGCCTCTGATCAAAGAGGAGCCTACTGGGTACAGACCGGCGAAGACAGGCGCAACCCCTATTTCGGTCATAAGCCATTCAAAGGTCAAGACATGTTGACTTGCGGAGAATTGGTCGAAAAGATTCCTCGCGAACCGGAGACGGCACAAACCCAGACCGATTCTGACGGTTCAAGGCCGGGTCGACAAGAACTCATGCCCGCATCCGGACCGACCGATCCCAAACACGGGGCCCATTCGGAAGAGAAGGGGGCCGGAAAATGATGGCTCCACCTGCCAAGAGTCACCGACCCCTCATTGTCCCGGAGGAATCTTTTTTTTCAAGAATCATGCGAGTCTGGATCGAACAAAAATTGCTGGTAGCCGTACTTCTTGCTGGCACCATTTTGTGCGGTCTGGTGGTGGCTCCCTTTGACTGGGAAATCTCATGGCTGCCCAGACATCCAGTCCCAGTCGATGCAATTCCGGACATCGGGGAGAACCAGCAGATAGTTTTCACCACATGGGAAGGCCGATCCCCCAAAGATATTGAAGATCAGATTACCTATCCGCTTACCGTATCACTGCTCGGCATCCCCGGCGTCAAGACGATCAGGAGCAATTCTTTTTTCGGCTTTTCCACAATCTACATAATTTTTAAGGAAGACATAGAATTCTACTGGTCTCGGTCGCGTATACTCGAAAAGCTGAATTCCCTGCCTGCCGGGACTTTGCCCCAGGGCGTACAGCCTGCTTTGGGGCCCGACGCCACTGCCCTGGGCCAAGTCTTCTGGTACACGCTGGAGGGAGAGGGCTTTGGTCTGGATGAACTCAGAACTATTCAGGATTACTACGTGCGTTATCTGCTTCAATCAGCCGGCGGAGTAAGCGAAGTCGCATCGGCGGGAGGATATGTTAAGGAGTACCAGATAGATATAAACCCTGAGGCCATGCGGGCTCATGGCATAACCCTGCCGGAAATTTTCAATGCTGTGCGAAGCTCAAATCTCGATGTGGGAGCAGGCACCATAGAGGTTAACAGAGTAGAATATACTATCAGAGGTCTGGGTTTCGTGCGTTCCGTACAAGACCTTGCAGACAGCGTGATCAAGACTAACGACAATGTTCCCTTATTCATAAAAGACATTGCAACCGTATCCCTTGGACCGGAAATGAGACGTGGAGCTTTGGACAAGGAAGGAGCCGAGGTTGTCGGGGGCGTTGTGGTGGTCAGATTCGGAGAAAATCCCTTACAGGCGATTAAGAACGTCAAGAAAAAGATCGGTGAAATCTTTCATGGATTGCCCACAAAGATCCTTCCTGACGGGAGAGTATCCCAGGTAAAGATCGTTCCTTTTTACGACAGGACCGAACTCATTCTGCAGACACTCGATACTCTCAAAAAGGCCTTGTCGGAAGAAATACTGGTCACGATCATTGTCGTGATCGTCATGATGAATCATCTGGTTGCTTCTGCCCTTATTTCTGCCGTCTTACCGCTGGCGGTGCTTTTTACCTTCATCGTCATGAAATTCGTTGGTATCGACGCGAACATAATGGCCCTTTCGGGCATCGCCATTGCCATAGGGGTGATGGTGGACATGGGCATCATACTTTGTGAGAACATTCTTAGGCACATTGAAGAAGACCCTCAGGAGAAAAGCCGGCTCGACATCATCTGCGAGTCTGCCGGAGAGGTCTACGGAGCAGTGATAACTTCTTCGTTGACCACGATAATCTCGTTCCTGCCAGTCTTCACTTTGACCGGTGCTGAAGGGAAGTTGTTCAAACCTGTCGCTTATACTAAGACCTTTGCAGTGGGAGCTTCCCTTGTGCTTGCTCTTGCGCTGGTGCCTCCACTTGCTCACATGGTGTTTTCCGGAAGGACCCTTCGTGAAAGGACTCTGACGATTGTAAACGGCATAGTTGCCATAGTAGGTCTGGGGATCGGGATCTCAATTTCATGGTGGCTGGGATTACCTCTCTTGGTAGTAGGTTGCCTAAAAGTTGCTGCTTCCTTCCTGCCCGAGCCGATACGGGAAAAGACTCCGACAATTCTGAACTTGGCAGCTTTGCTCTTTGTGATGATCCTGCTCACAGAGCATTGGCTACCTCTCGGGCCTGAGAAAGGAATCTTGAGGAACTTGATCTTCGCATCGGGAATTATTTTTGGGTTGCTTGCAGTCAGAAAATTTTTTACCACCTTTTATAGACCATTCTTGCGCTGGAGTCTGTACCACAAACCTGCTTTTCTTGCCATTCCAGCCTTTCTGGTTGTGTTCGGGCTCACAATCTGGCTCGGGTTCGATACTGTTTTTGGGGCAATTCCGTGGACGTTTGACAGAATTCTGGGCCGAGAGACGCACGCTGCTGTCGCTCAGCACGATCACGGACAGCAAGTAAGGACTGATGCTGTACCTACCACGCCCGACGGCGTGAACTTTGTACGAAAGACCTGGCTGTGGTCAAAGCTCTCTCATGCGTTCCCCGGGTTAGGAAAAGAGTTCATGCCGGATCTCGATGAGGGTGCTTTTCTCTTCATGCCTACCACCATGCCTCATGCTTCTATTGGCGAGGCCCTTGACGTCATTCAAAAACAGGACATGGCAATCCGCTCGATCCCTGAAGTGGAATCCGTGGTTGGCAAGATAGGAAGGGTGGAGAGTGCTCTGGATCCAGCTCCTTTGTCCATGGTCGAAGCGGTGATCAATTATCTTCCTGAGTACAAAATTGATCCGGTTACCGGTCAGCGCGGCATAGACTCGAACACGGGTAAGCCCGTTAGAAATTGGCGGCCCCATATCAAGTCGCCTACAGACATCTGGAAGGAAATAGTCGAGGCAGCGAAGCTTCCAGGAAGCACATCAGCACCGAAACTTCAGCCTATAGCTGCTCGAATAGTCATGCTCCAAAGCGGTATGAGAGCTGCTATGGGAGTCAAGATTCGGGGAAAAAATCTCGATGAAATTGAAAAGGTAGGTCTGGATGTTGAGCGCTTTCTCAAAGAGGTGCCGTCAATTGAACCGTCTTCCGTGATAGCGGACCGCGTCATAGGCAATCCTTATCTTGAGATTGATATCGACCGAAAAGCCATAGCCAGATATGGAATCAAGATTCAGGACGTTCAGGACGTTATAGAAATAGCCATCGGCGGCAAACGCATAACCACGACTGTAGAAGGCCGAGAGCGATATCCGGTACGCGTACGATACCAGAGAGAACTACGCGACTCTTTAGAAGCACTGGAAAAAATTCTGGTTCCAAGTAGTGAAGGTGTTCAGATCCCTCTGAATCTTCTCGCCACCATAAGGTACACCAGTGGCCCCATGATGATAAAGAGCGAGGATACTTTTCTTGTCAGCTACGTGCTTTTCGACAAGAAACCTGGGAAGGCAGAGGTCGATGTAGTGCAGAGTGCCGATAATTTCTTGAAGCACAAGATGAAGACCGGGGAATTAGTTCTCCCGCCCGGGACGTCCTTTGTGTTTGCAGGCGCTTATGAAAACCAGGTTCGTTCCGAACAAACGCTTAAGATAGTCATACCTCTGTCTCTGATACTTATCTTTTTGGTACTCTACTTCCAGTTTCGTTCTATCCCAACGTCGTTAAATGTGTTTTCCGGCATCTTCGTTGCGTGGTCGGGCGGGTTTTTGATGCTGTGGCTTTACGCTCAACCCTGGTTTCTTGATTTCAATGTTTTCGGGGTGAGCATGCGGGAACTCTTCCAGGTGAGACCTTACAATCTGAGTGTTGCGGTCTGGGTAGGCTTTCTGGCTCTGTTCGGCATAGCCACAAACGACGGGGTGATTTACTCGACGTATCTCGATCAGGTTTTTGCCAAACACACTTTCCATTCAGTGTCCGAAATCAGGGAGGCAACGGTTGAGGCAGGCCTCAAAAGGGTGAGGCCCGCTCTCATGACCACGGCCACAACGATCCTGGCTCTCATTCCGGTTTTGACATCCCAGGGAAAGGGCGCCGATGTTATGGTGCCCATGGCCTTACCAAGCTTCGGGGGAATGTGTATTGACATAATAACAATTTTTGTAGTTCCTACCATTTATTGCCTCGTTAAGGAGACGGAATTCAAAATGAAAGCCCGTGCTTCCTGACGACGAAAGGAGCATCACATGTTTGCAACGAAGTTGGTACGACTTTTATTTTCGGCATCTGCAATGGCAATCGTCGTCCTTGCTTCGATCTTTTCCGCTGCCGCCCAGACAATAGATCTCCCTGACGGGGCCAAGATGGATCTTTCCGCGATTTGCCCGGTCTGCAACATGAAGGCCGATACTGGGAGCCTCGGCCCAGCCGCGGTGGTTTTCAACGACCGGAAGGTCGTGGCATTCGACGGAGCCGGAGACTTCTTCCGATACCTTCTTGATCCGGCAAAGTTCGGTTTCGAGCTATCAAACATCAAGAGCCTTTTTGTCAGCGAGTATGGCACGAAGAAAATTGTGGATGCGAAACAGGCTTACTACGTGACGGGTAGCGATACTTCAGGCGGGATGGGGTTCGAGGCTGTGCCGTTCTCAAAAAAAGAAGAAGCCGAAAAATTCAAGACGGAGCACCACGGAAAAACAGTTGTGAGCTACTCGGAAGTCAAACCTGAAGATGTGAAGATAAGGAAGAAAATACTGAAGATGGAGCATGGCCACGGCGAAGGGGACAAGTCGAAGCACTAAAGGGGTTCACTCAGGAAAGTGAAGTCTTTGAACCGTAGAGTTTTGCGTAGACCTTTGTAAGCTCTGCCCCGAAAAAGAATACCTGGGCCGAATAATAGACCCACACGAGTGAAATCACCAGCGACCCGGCCGCGCCATAAACTGATCGCATGCCGGTCATGGTCAGATACATACCAACGGCCGATTTTCCCACCAGCAAAAGGAGTGAAGCTACTATGCATCCAGCCCAGACGTTGCTCCAAGCTACGTGAACGGCCGGTATCAGTTTATAGGCAAGCGCAATCAATAAAGGTATCATGGCGAAAGATATGACGGAATTCAAATGAACAAGCAGGTTTGGCGGCACCATGAGTTGTTGGGTAAAGAATGCCTCAACAGTTGAAAGCACAGTGCTGGTAGCCACTGACAAGAGAAGTAGGATCCCAATGACCACGACTAGGACAAAAGACACTATCCGGGTATAAAGGAATCGCAATATTCCGAGTCCTTGCTTGGCTCTTATGTGCCAAATACTGTTCAAAGAACTCTGAAGCTCAGAAAATACTACCATTGCCGCAAGAAATGCCGTGGCCACGCCGATGACGGGAAACCCCTTGCCTGCAAGTTTACCTCGTGAGCTTTGTAGCAAGTTCAAAATGTAGTCGGCGTCTGAAGGGCTTATTACTTGCTCGAGCTTTGCGACAAGCTCGGATTCGGCGGCGGATGCTCCTACAAAAGCTTCTGCCACGGCCAGTGCTATCAGGAGTGCAGGCCCGATTGAAAAAGTAGTGTAAAATGCCAGTGCGGCCGCCATTCGTGCTGCTTTGTCATCCAGCCAGCACTGAACCGTGTCTCGGAGTAAGGCCCAAAACTCCCGAAATATTATTTGTGGAACATCGAATCGTAGCAAACGCGACATGTCTTCAGATCCTCTAAAATAAGTTGGTCTATATTCTAACTCGGACTTATGTGTAAAGTCGAATTATGAGAAAGCCTTTTCAGTCGCCTTACCGACAAAAGTCAGTGACACTGAAGCGCTGCTGTGATAAATTCTGTGTCTAATTTTATCGATTGAAAGGCCGTCGGAGGTTCTTTATGGAGAAACCCGAAATGGTATGTCCTTTTTCAAAAAAACTATGTATAGAATGTGCCCAATTCAGGGGTCGTCATTATTACTTCTGCTTTGCGCCCAGGTATCGTGGTTCCTCATGCGGCGACAACGAGGCTGCTCCATTCAAACCTCGTAACGTCAGCCGTGATACCGGCATTCAGGAGCCACCCGTCATATCCATGAGTTCTAAATGGCTGACAAACCTTGAAGATTGCCTGTAGAGGAGGGAAGCATGATCAACGATTTTCATTACCTCAGACCGAACACGGTCAGGGAAGCGCTTGATTTGATTTCAAAGTACAAGGATGACTGTAAGATTATCTGTGGGGGGCAGTCGTTGCTCATACTAATGAGACAAGGACTCGTTGCAACGGATTATCTGGTTGATATCAAGCGCGTGCAAGAACTTAACTACATCAATTATAATTCCGTGGAAGGGCTGAAGATAGGGGCCGCCACGACACACCGTTCGATCGAGAAGTCCAAGCTGATCAAAGAAAAGTTCAGTGTGTTAACCGACATGGAAGTAAAGTTGGCTTCGGTACAGGTTCGTAACTGGGGCACTATCGGTGGCAATCTTGCCCATGCCGACGCGGCAGGAGACCCGGCGCCGGTACTCATGACCCTTGGAGCCTCCGTGAAGGTGGGCAATGCAAAAGATGTGCGAGTTATTCCGCTCCATGAATTCTACGTGGCCCTTTTCGACACGGCCTTGAAGGAAGACGAGATGTTACTTGAAATTCAGGTGCCACCGCTTCCTCCAAGAACGGCATCCGTTTACGAGAAATTCAACCTTCTCCAGAGTGACCAGGGAATCGTAGCAGTGGGTGCTTCGGTGACTCTGGACACCGATTCCACATGTAAGCAGGCGAGAATCGCCTTGGGGAATTCCGGGCCGGTCACAATGCGTGCCGGGCAGGCGGAGGAGTTACTGGTGGGGAGGAAACTGAGCGACGATCTGCTTGAGGATGTAGGTTTGGCGGCTTCGGAGGAAGCGGAACCGATCTCAGATATTCACGCTTCCGAAGAATACAGGCGACATCTGGTAAAGGTGTTGACGGGGCGGATGGTCAAGAATGCTTGGGACAAAGCTGCTATCACAGCTTGATGAGGAGGGGTCGTTCACATGGAAAAACAGTTGATGCGAATTATAGTCAATGAGCAAGAGTACGAGCTTTACATAAATCCTAAGATGCTTCTCGTGGAAGTGATACGTGATCTTTTGGGCTTTACCGGTACCAAAAGAGGGTGCGAGAGTGTTTCCTGCGGTGCTTGCACGGTGATTATCGACGGAATGGCGGTTAAGTCATGCTCGGTTTTGGCGATGCAGGCCGACGGAACGAAAGTTACAACATCAGAAGGTCTCGAAATTAATGGGCAGCTTCACCCCATACAGAAGGCTTTCCTCGATCATGGTTCTTACCAGTGCGGTTTCTGTACCTCCGGGATGTTGATGTCCTCCAAAGCATTTCTTGACGAAAATCCAAACCCGACAATACACGAAATACGTGAAGGTATTGAGGGAAACCTTTGTCGTTGTACGGGCTATAACAGCATTGTAAGAGCCTTGGACGCCGTAGCAAAGGGGAAGTACAGGGAGGACCAAGCATGAAATATAACGTCATAAACACTCATGTTCATAATATAGACGGCATCGCAAAGGTCACGGGGCGGGCGACATACACTTTTGATGTCAAACTGCCCGGGATGCTATACGGCAAGATTCTGAGAAGCCCGCACCCTCATGCGAAGATCCTGAACATCGATGCGAGCAAAGCGTTGGACCTTGCCGGGGTCAAGGCGGTGGTCACCGGCAAGGATACTTTGGGAGTTAAACAGGGGATCTGGCGACGCTACAGTGAACTGTGTGACGAACAGATTCTCCCCATGGAGAAAGTCCGTTATATCGGGGAACCTGTAGCAGCAGTGGCAGCGGTTACGGAAGAGATTGCGGAACAGGCTTTGGATCTGATTGAAGTTGATTATGAAGTGTTACCGGGTGTCTATGATCCGATGGAGGCAATCAAGAAGGGGGCCCCTGAAGTTCACGAAGGTGTAGAACGAAACATAAATGTGACTCGCCACATAGAGTGGGGGGACGTGGAGGAAGGATTCGAGCAATCCGATTATGTCAGGGAAGACTGGTTCAAATGTTCAGGTCAAGCGCATATGTGTATGGAGACTCGCTGTGCCGTTGCCAGCTATACGCCTGAGGGCAAGTTGACCGTATGGACATCAACCCAATCCCCCTACTACATTCAAGGGCTCCTTTCAGGTGTGCTCGGCTTGAGAGAGAGCGACATCAGGGTTATCGCTCACTACGTCGGCGGCGGGTTTGGCGGAAAGTTCGAACTTGACGCCGCACAATTCTGTAGTTCGGTCCTCTCCATGAAACTCAGCAGACCTGTCAAGATAGTGTTTACCCGAGAGGAAGATTTTATAGCCTCTAAGCGGCGAACACCCATGTACTACTATGTAAGGACAGGTGTAAAAAAAGACGGCACTTTCATGGCAAGGGAGACGAGGGTCTTTACGGACGGTGGAGCCTATACCGGCATGGGAGCCACGGCTCTGTACCTGACCGGCTTTTTCCATTCCTTCCCTTACAAGTGGTCAGGTTACCGGTACGACGGTTTCAGAGTTTACACAAACACTCTGCCTTCATCGTCCATGCGTGGATTCGGAGCACCCCAAGGAATGTTTTGCTCAGAGACCCAGATTGACCTGATCGCACGTGATCTGGGGATCGATCGCATCGCAATTCGACGCAAGAATGCACATACGCCGAATTATGAGGTCCCCGGGCAGGCCACCATAGCGAGTTGCGGTCTAAAAGAGTGCCTTGATAAAATTGAGGAATGGATCAAGTCTCGTGGCGAGTTGCCTCCTAACAGAGGTATCGGCATATCTTCGTATGGTTTCATGTCAGGTGGTATTTTCAACTGGTTTGATACTCCTTATTCCTTTTCTTCGGCAGTGGTGACGATCAGCTACGACGGGAAGGTGGATCTTCACGTTGGATGCCAGGAAATAGGGCAAGGCTCCAACACCACCATGGCAATAATATGTGCCGAAGAATTGGGCGTTCGCATAGAAGATATCCGAGTACACTCAGGGGATACTGCTGAATGCCCGCCGGATCTCGGAGCATGGGGCTCCAGGCAAACTCTCATGGCGGGCAATGCCGTTAAAATGGCTGCCGCAGATGCGAAGCGACAGCTCCTTGAATTTGCTGCCGCAAATCTGAAACCCAATGTCGTTTACGATTTGGATATCAAGGACAGGTGGGCTCACCTTGTGGCGCGTCCGGAAAGAGGTCTGGATTATTTCGAAGTAGTAAAGGATGCTCTTCGCGGCAAATCAGGACAGCGTATAGTTGGCAGGGGCTATTACACTCCTCACAGAAAAGGCATGATCTCCCCCGCTTACAGCTACGGGGTCCAGGCACTCGAAATTGAAGTTGATCCTGAAACCGGCAAGATAAAGCTTGTCAACTGCGTGACCGCCCATGATTGCGGCCAACCCATTAATCCCCTGGGCCTTCATGGCCAGCTCGAAGGCGCTATTTCCATGGCTGCCGGCTACGGTTTCCTCGAAGACATGCCCATGGAGGATGGCAAGGTCATGAATCCTAACCTCGTGGATTACAAGATCATCAGGGCTACTGAAATGCCAGAAACAGAGGTTTTTGAAATAGATACCTATGAACCCGAGGGTCCGTTCGGGGCTAAGGAAGCCGGGGAAGGATTGACCAATCCGACTGCGGCAGCCCTGGGTAACGCCTTATTCAACGCGCTGGGGATAAGCGTCAACCAACTGCCCATAACACCTGAAAAGGTGGTGAAGGCTTTGAGGGAAAAACGTCAAAAAGAAGCTGAAGAGAATAAAGATACCGCTAAATAGGGAGGTTTACTGTGAGCATCAAGTGTCCTGTATGCGGAAAGGTGGCAAAGACAGGAAGCGCGATCGACTGTGCAAGGCACATGTTTGGAACGGGCGACAAGCCGCACAGAGCATGGTTTGAATCACAAGGCCTATCGTATATCGATCTCCTACTTTCTCAAACCACTGAGCCTGGAAACAAGGCGTACATTACCGTAGCCGAATTGATAGAGAAGGCCAATAAAGATAGATTAGTCCAGAGTTAATTGAGAAATGAGTGTAGGAGGATCGAATGATTATTGAAGGAAGATTTGCATTGAAAGCGCCTATACAAAAACTGTGGGATATGCTGCTGGAGCCGGATACACTGGGTTCTTGCATGCCGGGCGCGCAGAAAGTTGAAAAGATAGACGATAAAACTTACGAAGCGGTGGTCAAGCAGAAAGTGGGGCCGATAAAAGTAACTCTAAAGTTCAGAAACGTCCTGACCAAAGTGGAGCCGCCGAATCACTTGGAACTTGAAGGTGAAGGTCAGGACATTACCAAACTAGGCCACTTCAAGCAAAGAACCGTTGTTGATCTCAAGGAAACTGAAACAGGAGAGGTGGAACTGTCATACAAGGCAGATGTCAACATTGTTGGAAAACTTGCGATGTTCGGCGATAGAGTTATGAAAAGCAAAGCCAAGGACGTGGAGAAAGAATTCACGAGCAACCTTAAGGAAAAGCTGAAAACTATTACTTGAACTGAATTGACAGTTTCGTGAAACTTCGTTAGTCTTAATCGGACAGGCGCTGTAAGAGCTTAATAGGGAAGCCGGTTAAAGTCCGGCGCGGTCCCGCCGCTGTGACCGGGGACGAAACCTCGAGATTACCACTGCTTCGTCAAGCGAGGTGGGAAGGTTCGGGGATGTAGAAAGATCCGGAAGTCAGAAGACCTGCCTGCCCTTAGTTGTGCCGCGAGTTACGGCTCCCAAGGGAAAAAGAAAACTGGGTGCATTCCCGGGACCCTCAGAAGGCCCGGGTTTTTTTATTTGTGATGTCAGCAAATTGCCACAATTTCCCCTGGCAAGGAAGATGCCTTGGCAATATTCCTAGACATTTTGAGAAAACTGACCCTTCTTGCCGAGCACACTAGTTACTCTTGTGAAGGTTTAGCTGCGGCCAGGGTTGCTGCAAACGTCTGGAGTTTGAAAATTGATCAGACCGATCTTTGGTGGTGCGATGAAAATGCCACTGATCAGATTATTCTTCCAGAGACGCACTATACAATCGATCAAATCGACTTATTATCCTGTGAATCCAACGATTACATTGACCATGTAGATTATTGTTTAATTGATGACGATTTTAGACGAATGGGTTCTGAGGATACGGTAATCGGCTGCTTTGGACTGGTGAACGCCGGCCATAATGATCCGGATTTTATTTCAGAAGATTTTTCCGCAGAGATACAAGCCTTGGAAGTCTCGGAAAGTCGTTTGAAACCCTTAATTGTCTCCGGGGAGTCCAGACCATTTGTGCTGATTTCCTGTCTAACTCATTTGGCTTTGCTGTGCTTGCTCATATTCTTCCCTCCAGGTAAGTCGGCAGGGGCAGGGGGTAATAGCCATAATGCCGTAATGATAAGATTGTTGGAAAGCGAGGAGATAATTCCCCAGGAAGAAAGTCCGGCTTCAAGAGACTCTGCAGCGGCCTTGCCTTCAATAGCGAACAGGAAAGCCGAAAGTCCAGAACTGAGAGATAAAATGAAGGGCCAAAGGCCTGTCCCGCTTCTCGACCTGAACGATCAAGCCATCAGGGAGCAAACTGCCGCTGATTGTGATGAACACAATCTGGAAGTCTTGAGAACTTATCGTGTTTACGCAACGATAGACAAAGAATTCGGTAAAATCGAGGATGCAGCCCTCAAAGATCCTGAAAAGGAATCGGCGAAAAAAGATGATGTAACAGTAAGGACTCCGAATAAACACGACTCGATGGCAAGTACTCCGTCTACGGCGAGTCCCGAAAGGCGTTCAATGACTTCGGCCGGAAGAGAAGGTGACGAATTCAGAGCCCAGATAATTTCCGCCATTCATGCAGCAGCATATTATCCGAAGAAGGCCCTGAACGAAAGATTACACGGTGAGGCGGTAGTCGCCTTTACCGTAAGCAGGAATGGCTCAATCTCAAATTTGGCTCTTAAGAAACACTCCGGATCGCTCATCTTGGATGAGGCTGCCATAAAAATAGTCCAGAAGGCTTCTGAAAAATTTCCCTGTATCCCGGAACGATTAACGACGGATAGTTTCAGCTATGAGGTTCCCATCATTTTTAAAAACAAAATATGATCGTTCTTGGACTCCACAGACCTCAACGGCCGTGTTGTTCATTCTCTGTCTTATGCTGTTTGCTGGTCAAATACATGGTGAAACGCCGGATCCACGTTGTGTAAGGGACGACCTTGGACGGCAAGTTTGTGTTTCTGGGGTCCTAAAACGCTTAATATCTTTTGCTCCAAGTCTCACTGAAATAATATTTGCACTGGGCGCGGAAAATTCCCTAGTTGGGAGAACATCCAGGTGCAGTAGGCCCAGGGAAGCCTCAAGAATACAGGAAATCGGGGCATATCTTAACCCGGATTTGGAGCGAGTAATGGCCCTGCGTCCAGACCTTGTATGCGCTACAAAGACAGGCGTTAGAGAGGAACTCGTCCATAGGCTGTCGGAGCTGGGGATTCCCGTATTTGTTGATGACAGCCGCTCCCTCGATGACATATGCCTCTTGCTAAAAAGATTGGGAACACTTCTCGGACGCGAGACCGAAGCAGATAAGCTTGTGCAAGAATTCCAGAAAAGACGTGAGGTGATTCGAGGGAGGATCGAAGGGGCAGTAAAACCTTCCGTTCTTTTTGCTGTAGGGGTACGTCCTCTTGTGGTTGCCGGAGGAAAAAGCTTCTTAGGCGCACTGATCCGGGAGGCCGGCGGACAAAACATTGCCGAAAACGAAAGTATCCCTTTCCCGCGTTATAGCTTTGAAGAAGTTAACAAAAGGGACCCGGATCTCATATTGGTTCTGGACAAAGAGTGCCGAGATGAAGAATGTTTGGATCAGTTGCGACGATATTCCACTCTTCGCGCAGTTACCAATTCCAGAGTTTATTCAATGGACGCAGACCTGATGGCCCGCCCGGCACCGCGAATCTTGGAAGGATTGGAACTATTGGCGGCCATCTTTCATCCGGAGTTGCCCAGGGGTGGGCTGCATTAAGACATTACCCATTAGTTGCGATAAGAGACTCATGACGTTATCTTAACTCAGGCGTGTTACAACCCAAAGTTCAAACAAATGCACCAGTCGGTACTAGTAAAAACAATCCTCGTAAGTGTTGGGCTTTTTGCGGCACTCATAGTCACGGCTGTTATCTCTCTTTTAATTGGCACAAGCACCGTTGATATCAAAGACCTTTTTTTTGCTGCTCAGGGTGATGAACACTCACATAAAGCCTGGACAATTCTGACCTCGTATCGGTTGCCGAGGACAGTCCTTGCCGCTTTGGCAGGAGCGGGACTAGCTTCAGCCGGCGTCGTGTTCCAGGGGGTTTTAAGAAATCCTTTAGCAGACCCATATCTAATAGGAATCGCCGGCGGTGGTTCTCTCGGGGCTGTGACATCAATAGTTCTGTTTGGTCAAGGACGGGTTCTCAGCACTTCTCTTTTCGCATTCCTCGGTAGTCTAGTCGCAGTAGGGCTCGTGTACGGTCTAGCTGCAGTTAAAAAAAGGGCAGCCTACATAAATACCATTATATTGGCAGGAGTGATTGTAGGTGCGCTCATGAACGCACTTATGCTGCTTCTGATATCTATTTCAGGCTCGGATGAAATGCAGAGGATACTATTTTGGCTCATGGGAGATTTCAGCTTGGCGGATTATCAGAAAATCATGATTGCAGGCGTCGTAACTGGGTTGGGTTGGTTGGCAATATATTTTAATGCCAACCGGTTAAATCTTCTGATAAGCGGCGATGATACCGCACACCATCTCGGCCTTAATGTATTCAGGGCAAGGACTTTCTTTATTGCCACAGCGGCATTAATTACCGGCACAATCGTCAGTGTCTCCGGTACGGTTGGATTTGTGGGTTTGGTGGTTCCTCATGCTATGAGGCTGCTTTTTGGATCGGACAGCCGAGTACTCCTTCCAGCAGCTTTTCTTGGAGGAGCAGCTTTTCTTGCTGCGTCGGATTGCGTGGCCAGGGTCGTGGCCTATCCGGTGGAATTGCCGGTCGGGGTCATAACTGCCCTGACCGGGGCTCCTTTCTTTCTCTATCTTCTCGTGAAAGAATGAGCGACAAAGATGATAGACGCTCTTCTCGAATGCAAGGAAGTGCTTTTCGGATATGACGGACTTACTGTGCTGAATGGAGCGAGTTTATCTGTATCGCCAGAGGACTTTGTCGGCGTGATCGGTCCAAACGGTGCGGGAAAGTCCACCCTGATAAAGATCATGAGTGGACTCATACGGCCGCTTCAAGGCCGGGTCACCTTTGATGGTAGAGATCTTGCATCCTTGTCGAGACGAGATGTAGCAAAAAAATTGGCTGTAGTTGCTCAAGAAGAGACATCAGAATTCGGTTTCACTGTCGAGGAAGAGGTAATGCTGGGCAGAGCGCCGCATCATGGGGGATTGTATTTTGAAAACCGTTCGGACAGGACAATTGTAGAATCGGCAATGGAAAAAACGAGAGTGGCCCATCTTTCTAACCGTAGAATCGAAGCCTTGTCGGGTGGAGAGAGGCAAAGAGTTAGAATCGCTCGAGGCATTGCACAGCAACCTAAGGTACTCTTGCTGGACGAGCCGACAAATCACCTGGATCTGTATTCCCAAATATCTTTGATGGAATTGCTGCGCGAAATCAACAAAGAAGGACTTTCAATTCTTTTGGTCTCACATGACATCAACTTTGTGGCAGAATCATGCGATCAACTGAACATACTTCATAACGGCAACTTTCGATTCTCCGGCACACCCCGGCAAGTGATTACTCCGGAAAATTTGGCGGCATCTTTCAGAATAAGGGCGCTGGTCGATACGAATCCTGTCACTGGTGCTCCTCGAATGACCCCGGTTGGAATATTGTAATACTTATAAAGAGATTCCTGAAGCTCTCATAGCCCGTTAGAAGGCAACTCGCCACAAAGCCTAACATGAGCCGGTTCATGACTGAACACCTATAGTTGCGTTCATTGACAATCGCTGAACCATTACTGGCGGATAGAGAATCCAATCTCTCTACCGATCGAGAATATTCTGTCAAGTATTCCTCCAGAAGAGGTGTGGGGGATACCCTGCACACAAAGAGGCTCCACTCGTGACTTTTCTTTGGACCCAGATTGTGAATTGTTTTCACGAGTGAGGGCCGGCATCTCCATAAAACGCTGAGACGCCAGCCATCGTTCCAGCTCGCAAATATCACCTTTCTTGATGTAACCAAGATTTCGCAGGTCTATCCGTGCATTACAATCTGAATCGGCCATCCTAAACTCAATCACATCTCCGGGTAAGACGAGAAAGAGTTCACGGCGTCTCACCTGCGAGGTGTCTATCATTCCTTGGACCTTTTGTTCCCAGGACCCGTTGAAACTGAAATGCCGGTAGGTAAAGAACCGTCTTCGAAAAGAGGCTTCGTCAGCCCTCCTGTGCAGAATCGCCACGATGCCCGGACAGGAAGCGCGAAGACATACCCCGCCTGCATAGCCGAGCTGGACAGGTTCGTCCAGGCAGCTTATCTCCAAGGCGCACTCAGGGCGACGATTCTCAGGAGCAGTCCTGTAAGAACTGCCGGGTCCGGCAAGAGTCCCGGCTTGGGAAAACTGGGCCCACGAAGGAACTGTCGATACAAGGATGACGATGAAACACCACAGAACAGTCATGTTGTCACACCTCAGAACTCGTGCCGAAGCCCTCTGTTTATTATCGCTCATGGTACTGCTCATCATCTGCCCTCCCTACCAAAAGGCGTCGAGCTTCCTCGAATCCATCCGCCGATATTTGCCACTGCACCAAGGCCCTCACTGGCTGCGCCATAGAGTCTCTGCTGCATACGGCTTAGGTCCGCCGCAGCGGGAAGCCGCATTCTGTGGAAGTCCGTGTTCGCCTTTACTCCGAAATAGAACGTCCGACCTGCATTCGGCCACCAAACCTGGTGTTGGGTCGACGTGGGCCAGCCCCAGACGGTCGCAATGGATCCCTGAATGGAGTATTGTAGGTCCGACACATTGTTAATTCCAAAATAGAGAGTAGCTAAATCGTCAAAAAAGGTTTGGGAAAAAGCTATGTCTCCCCACTTTGCCGTCTCGAGATCCGGCCATTCGTTGAAAATATCATTGATCATGAAACGGGTTCCCACGTAGTGGTAGCTGAGCAGCGCGGAAAATCCCCACTCCTTGTTCTCGTAGGCGAGAGACAAATTGGCCATCTGAGCAGGGTTCTCCGTGAGCCACTTGTCCTCGGTTGTCCTGCGTTGAGCATCGAAGGGTTGCCAATTCGACCTGAAGATGACTTTCTGTTTCGTAAAATTCCCCTTGAGGGTCCACCGCGGGGTGAATCTGGCGAAGCCTTCCAGTTCGATTCCGGAGTGTGATACCAATGGAACATTAAGGTTCCTGCTGTAGACTCCCGAATAAGCCGGGTCAGGCCCAAAGTATATTTCGTTGTCCATATCCATTTCGTAGTAGGTCAAGCCGGCGTAGATATTTCGGCTGAACCAATGCCTGATGGCGTATTCTTTCAAGGTGCCTTCCTCGGGGTCAAGCAGCCAAACGGGCTCTCGGCTGGCGAAGGGAAAGGGGTAGAGCATGTTGATCATGTCATCGAAATTGGGGAAACGATAGGTTCTTGAGTGTTTGTAATAGAGGTCGGAACCAAGTTCCCTGTCGTAGACTAGGCCCACACTGTACTGTGAGGCGCTCTTCCTAAAATCCAGCCTGGATTTCAGAGGCGTGTTAGTCGGTGAACTCTGGGAAACCAGATCGGGCAGATCGTAGTTTTCGATCCGATAGCCGAGCCCGATGATCAGTCTGTCCCAAAACCGCGTCTGATTCATGACGTAATAGCTCAGGCTTTGACGACGTCCCTGCTGTTGGTTATTGAAGGCGAGCCCCGTGATATACGTCACGGGGTCCTGAAAATAATTCCTTGCTACTCGCGTGAATTTCCCGTCGGCATGATCATTCCCCAGGACTAAGTCGTTCCGGACGATGCCCATCTCGTCCGACCGGCTATACTTCAACATGAGCCGGAGGTCTGTCCATCTCTGGTCACCGGCCACCGTGGAGGTGAAAATGAATGGCGTGCTGCGGTCATACCTCCTCGCCGTAGCGGTAACATCGAGGTTTCCTAAGGCCCCGCCTGAGTAATACAGCTTCCCGATGGTCATGTTATCCCAGCGGGCCTCCGAAAAGTCGTCGAACGGCCTGTACCCGTAGACGTCGAAACTAATGCTTCGGGTATCTCTCGATTCCCACCTGTCCTTCTGAATCGCATCGTAATTGCCAAGTTTCTGGTTGGAGATGAGGTGGGATATGTCGAAGGTGAGTCGAGGGGTTATCCTCCAGTTGAGGCTGCCCTGAACATTGGTCAGCGCCCACGGTCCTGTTCGGGTTACGGGCTCGGGGTAGTCGTTGTTGCCGTAGTAAATGCGCCATCCTTCCTGGGAGTACCGACCCATGAAAATCCCTGCTGCCAAGGCCTCACGGACCAGATTGGCGGCAACCCATTCCCTGTCGGTTCCCCAGGAACCGCCTTCGGCGCCGAAAAACAATCCCGGATTCTGGCGAGGCTTCTTCATGATGACATTGAGCGCACCACCGATGGATTTGTCCCCGAGTGGTATCGTGGCGTCTCCTCGCGTTACCTCAACCCGTTCGATGAGTTCCGGGAATATGAAGTTAGTGTTCGCCTCCGTTCGGGGAATGTTGAGGTTCACTCCGTCGAGGAGGAGGGAGACCCTATTCACTGATTCATTGGAGAATCCTCGGATCACAACCTGCGCGTCAAATGGATTCCCTGCGAATCCTGAAGACCAGAGTCCAGGCTGGCCTTGAACGACTTCGCTCAAGCCGCCCTTTCCCTGGGCATACACGCCCCGGTTGTCCACTACGCTGATTGATGAGGCGACGGTGGCAATATTAGACGGAACACCCGTACCGGAAATAACTTCGCTTTTGGTCAGCGAGTAGTCGGAAAAGGGCATTCCCGAGGGAGTGGACTGATCGTATCCAAAACCGCCTTGCTCTTGGCCGGAGGTTTGTTGAGAGGCTCGCCTTTGAGTCGAAGACGCTTCAACCTCCACAGGAGGCAGTTGTGAGGGGGCCGATGTTTCCTGATCCTGTTGCGCAAAAAGGTCTGTGACGAGAAGCGGCAGCCCACCTGCAACCGTCGCCAGGAAGAACAAGACAGTTAGGGTGATATTCCTGAATATTTCTTGAAGCCGATGATCCCGATGCAGAGTCAGCCCTGACAGCACGAGACGCTTTTTCCCCTTATTTTTCATGATCCCTACCTCTCGGACTGCAAATCCCCCAGGAAGCGTCCGTCGGTTGCGATTCGCCAGGGGAGAGAGAGAATGCCCATGAGGAGGCTTTGATGTTCGAGAGGAGGGAACTGGTATTCCGACAGCAGTGCCGGCGGCAATTGATGCCCGTGTGGAGCTGTGCACCCCACCCCAGGCAAAGGCGCGACCGCAGGTTCCACCGGACGGTAGCTGCAAATAGGCAAACATGGTGTTGGGACTGAGGTCCCTCCAACCGGTCGAGGACAGCTTGGGGGGCCAGAAACATTCTCAGAAGAAGCTGGGGAAGGGAACAATAGTTCCAGCATTCTGAAAGGCGCTGCTACAGCCGCTCCTACAAGACCGACGGAATAGGCGACAATCGGTCTCACAGGGCCTGCATCCCTAATCTCGACAGGGACGCTCTTTGCGCCGGATTGAAGCTCTGGTCTGACGAGGATCTCTACCCTGACTGGAGTGGAAAGAGTCGGCCTTCCTCCGGCAGGCGGACACACGGGAGTGAGGCCCCTAGTAGTGGCCGAATAGGGCGAGCATGCAGGAGTCGACGAAGGTATAGGCACATTGACGTTAACCGTCCGGCTAGCCGGTTGAGGGGATGTAGGGCCTTCAGCTTGCCTTGCCGGGGAACACCCTTGGGCAGCAGCGGGATAGCTACCAGCATGGGAAGTGGCGACAATCCATAGAATTATGGTCGTTAGCGAAATACTGACAATGACTGAGCTAAGTTTTTTCATGGCTGACTCTCCTTACGCCAATAAAAAGCAATATTTTTGAAAATGTCCCCCAAGAAGTCGGCCTTGTACCGATTTGCTTTGTGGGAAACAACTTTGAGGAACGAAACGATCTCGGCGGTGACAAGCGTCTTTACCCTCAATTTTTCCGAAAAAAAACGAATCGGTATTCCAGTGCTATGTACGGCCTCCACGAACAGATCATCAGCCCTAGAATAGGGTTTGTGACTGTTTCATGCCCTCGCCCAGCAAGCTGCACAAACTCTCGGACCTCAAGCGAGGCTGTCCCCGCTCGCCGGCTGGTCGGTTCTCCACAGACTCAATCGTGTTGACTTGGAGCTTAATGGTAGGTATATTAGTGAGAAATCGGGATCCTCATCCGATTTACTCAACCTTGGGTTCCGTCGCGAGCGGAACCCAAGGCCATTCCATAAGAGCACCAACCCAAGCCATAGTGTTTCAGCAGTAAGTCGTTAAACAAAAATGCCCTACCACCTTAATTCTTCAGGCGGTAGGGCATGAGATCATATTCCCTTTCCCGCCCGCGCAGGATTTTATGGGTTTCGGATTTGCCCGGGTGTTCTGGCTTCCGCTTCATCCTATTTCCCGCACCTTCCCGATATGATTTTATCAGTGGTTTTTTTGCGGGCGTCGTCCGCGGTCACAGCTGCGGGGCAGCGACGGATTCAGACCGTCTTCCCCGAGGCATTTCCCTTATATTCACTTGTGTATATGTGCAAGAATCATCCTAACAAGACGGCCCTGACAATGTCAAGCCTTTTTGGTCCTCAAACGTAATTCCTCAGTTACGATGAAAACCACATGATACTTGCAATCCCACTTCGTGTGGTTTAGGCTTTGATAGTCTTTCATCTTAACCTCCCAGAATTGAAAATTCGCGTGTTCTGGGAGGTTTCCATCTATTGCCTCACACGGTCAAACCTCTGGGAGTCTCCACGGCAAAGCCGGGGGTTTACCAGTTGATTATTATACTTTACATTTTTCACTGTCGAAGATGAGTCTGAACGATGGGATATTGAGGAACTTGAGAAGATCCATTATCAATCTTAGAATGGATCGGCTGTTCGGATTGAGTGACTTGAGACCGGGGCTTGAGGAGATTCTCGGGGTTATGAACGTCGATCTGAATACGTTGCACGGCTTTTTGAGGATGCTATGACCCGCTAATTTCCGCCCTGTCATTGGACTTGATCCAGCGTTTTCAAACAGGCTCTAAGAAGTCAATCTGCCGGATGCTACCTGATAGACTTGCTTCCGATGGCAAATCGCATAGATCACAACGTCGGAACCATGAATGGAATAGACAACCCGATAATCGCCCACCCGTAACTTCCAATATCCTTTCAGGGTTGCTCGGAGCGGCTTTCCATAGAGTGTCGGTTCGATCATCAACCGCTCCGCAACAGCCTTTTTCAGGCGTTCCTTCATGGTGGATGTAAGAGATGCGATATCTTGTGCAGCGTCGGGATGAAACAGGACTGTAAAGCTCATTCATCAAAAACCTGTTCGAATTTCAGGGCGCTGCTCCGATCGAAAGTCTTGGCCCGTTTATCGGCAATAGAGGCCAAAGCCTGGTCTTCCCGCAGTTCCAGGGCTTCTCTGATCAGTTCGAGAGCCACTGCCGAGAGAGATGTCCTCTGAGCTTTTGCAATATTGGAAATTTCATAATAAAGGTGTTGTTCGCATACAATGTTGATTCTCGGATTACTGGTCGGCATGATCACACCTCCTAAACAAGTGTTACACAAGTGAACCGCTAGGTCAAGGATTTGTCCATTTGCTGCCAGCATAATAGGAAACACTTCTTCCATTTTTAGCATTTGACAAACCTGTCGCCACCCCTTAGAGTAAGTGGAATTCTCTGGCTTTAGTGACAATCATAATTCATTCCATCACGTTGTTTATCTTCATAGATTAAGACTTCTTCCTACGGCCCTTTCTTCACATTCCGGCGAGGGAAACCATGAAATGTCGGCAATGCCAATTTGAAAACCCAGCGGGAATGAAATTCTGTGGGGAATGTGGAACAGGCCTCCAGGCCGCTGGACCCTGCCCTGAACCCCACCCTGAACAAAACAGAGCGCACCTCATAGCAGAACCAGAGCGAAAACGTGTCACTGCGCTATTCTCAGATCTCACCGGCTACACAGCCATGACAGAGAGGCTTGACCCTGAACAGGTCAAAGAGATCACCGGCCTTATCTTTATTAAGATCAAAAGAGTTGTGGCCAATTACGAGGGTTTCATCGAACGGGTAATGGGAGATGGGGTGCTTGCATTTTTTGGAGTGCCTCGCTCCCACGAGGATGACCCGACCCGCGCCGTCCAGGCCGCTATAGAAATACATGACAGCGTCAAGGCTTTGAGCCCGCATTACGAAGCCCTGGTCGGGGCTCCACTGAGCATGCACAGCGGTATCAACACCGGGCTAGTGGTGACGGCGGACGTGGACCCCGAAAAAGGGACCCACGGAGTAGCGGGGGATGCCGTCAACGTGGCCTCTCGCCTATGTGGTCTGGCCAAGCCGGGCGAAATACTCGTCGGTGGGGAAACAGCCAAAAGGGCCGAGGACCGTTTCGTTTTTCATGAGGTTGGATTAAAGCAAGTAAAGGGCAAAGTTGCGCCTGTCAATGTGTTCAAGCTTATCTCAGCCAGAGCTTCACCGCTGCGAATCGGCGCTGATCGCCACATTTCCTCAGAGATGGTGGGAAGAGACAGCGAGCTGGAAAGACTTGAACTGCAGGTCATGAACGTCGTCAAAGGCGAAGGCTCAGTCGTCAACGTTGTCGGTGAAGCGGGTATCGGGAAATCCCGCCTGATTGCGGAGTTGAGGAAAGGTGAACTTATGAGGAATGTCACCGTCCTTGACGGACGGGCCATCTCCATTGGAAAGAACCTCAGTTTCCATCCCATCATTGACCTTCTGAAGCAATGGGCGCGGATAGTTGAGAGCGACTCGGAGAATACAGGGTTCGATAAACTAGAACATGCAATCAGAGCGATCCATCCGGCCGAAACGGACGAGATCCTTCCATTTCTGGCTACTCTCATGGGGATGAAACTGAAGGGAAAACACGCTGAAAGGTTAAAGGATATAGCAGGAGAGTCTCTGGAAAAGCTGATATTCAAGAATGTCCGAGATTTGATCATCAAGGGGAGTCAACTGAGTCCGACCGTATTCGTTATGGAGGATCTGCATTGGGCTGACGCGAGTTCCCTCGGGCTCCTTGAGTCACTATATCCCCTGGCCGAAAAACATCGGCTTCTCTTCATCAATGTCTTTCGGCCCGGATACTGCCAGTCGGAAGACCGCACACCACAGAAAATTAGGGGATTGCTTCCCAATCAATTGGTGGAAATAGTCATACAGCCTCTCGATAAAGAGACGAGCGAAGCCCTTATCGGGAACATGCTCGACATAAAAGGGCTTCCATACTCTTTGTCTTTACAGATCAGCGAGAGGGCCGGAGGCAATCCCTTCTTTATAGAAGAAGTGGTGCGTTCGCTCATCGATGAGGGGGCAATCGTACGAAAGAACGGGTCTTTTGAAATAACCGAAAAAATTTACTCTGTAGTCATTCCACCAACGATAAATGATGTTCTCATGGCGAGGATAGACCGACTAGAAGAGAGAACACGTCAATTGGTCAAGATTGCCTCGGTCATAGGCCGGAGCTTCTTTGATCGTATTCTCAAGGATGTCGCTACTTCCATTGAAGATATTGACATCAGACTTAAGTATCTCAAGGATCTTCAGCTCATTCAAGATCATACCAGAATTGAGGAGCTGGAATACATCTTTAAACATGCCCTTGCACAAGAGGTGGCTTATGAATCAACCCTTCTTCAGCAAAGAAAAACCCTGCATCTCAAAGTGGCGCAATCCATAGAGAGGCGTTTCCAGGAGCGTTTATACGAGTTTTACGGCATGCTCGCCTATCATTATAGCAAGGCAGAGGAACCAGATAAGGCAGAAGAATGGATGACCAGGGCTGGTGAGGAGGCGATGCGCTCATCAGCCTCAAGCGAGGCATTGTACTACTATAAGGAGGCATTGAGACTCTATCTGGACAAATACGGGGATTCTGCGGACCCAAAAAAACTGGCGGTATTTGAGAAGAATATTGCTATGGCTTACTTTAATAATGCTCAGCATGTCGATGCAGCGCATTACTTCGACAAGGTCTTTTTGCGATGGGGAAGACGACCGTCGACAAGCAAACTCAGTATCATAGCTAAGTTTGCCTATGACATACTGATCATACTGTGTAGGCTTTATCTGCCATGGACAAGTTCAAAGAGAATTCCGGATCAAAACACAAATGAGTTTTTCGATCTGACCTTTAAGAAAAACATGGCGTTGGTCTTCACAAATCCGAGAAGAACTTTTACCGAAGGCACCGGAGAATTTAGAGAGAGTTTCAATTATGATTTGGCAAAGCTAGAGACGGCGGCAATATTTCACTGTTGGGCCGGATTATTTGTTACTTACGCAGGTTTTTACCGAATCGGTCAGTTGGTCTTGGACCACGCAAAAGGATTTGTTGACGAAAAGAAAATCGGCCTTATTTCTTCTTATAAAACAGCTACAACTGGGCACAACTATTTGAGTGGCAAATGGACAGAAATCCCCCAATACGATGAATTATTATTTAATTCCGGTGTCCAGAATGGCCTGTTTACGTTCATGGCGGGTTACACATGCTCGCAGGGGTTATTCAAAGCAAGCAGGGGAGAATTCCGTGAGGCTGGAGAAATATTGGGAGACCTTTCCTCTATGTGCGAAAAGTACCGATTCGGGGGCGTTCTGACTCGTATTCTAAACACTGAGTTTCTTATAATACGCCGAAGGTTGTGCGAAGCTCAAACCCAAGTTGAGGACTTTGTGGTATTCGCCATGGAGAAGGGAATAAAACCGTTCGAGTTGCAAGCTATTGGTTGTAAAGCTGTGACCCAGGTATTGCGGAAAGATCGCCTGGGAGCAAAGGATTCTCTGGAGCGTTCAGAGGAAATTAGACACAAACAGGCTTTCTGGCCTCCTTGGAATGTGGGGAGCAGTTTGTTCGCTCAATCCATGTTGGACATCCAAATGTTGGAAGATGCGATCGGCGGGGATTCCAGACCGTTGGTTTCCAAATACTCAAAAGCTGCGCTCAAAAGTTGCAAAAAAGCGGCAAGAAACTCCGCCAAATGTGCGGCCCACCGTACTCAATCATTTGCATTAACAGGGGAATATTATTGGCTTATAGGCAAGCAAAAGAAGGCCCTTAAGTGGTTCGACAAATCCATCAAGGAAGGCGAACGCCTCGGGGCACGGCCTGACCTCTCACGCACATACATGGAGGTGGGCAAACGCCTTCTGGAGCCGAAGAGCAAGTACAACGAACTCAATGGCATTAGTGCAACGGCGTACCTGGCGAAAGCCGAAGCACTGTTCAAGGAGATGGACCTCGAATGGGACCTGGAGCAACTGGAGCGAGTGAGACAGATGATGTGACCAAACAAAGGTCCCGATGAGGGAACTTCATTATAACAACCTAAAGTTCAATGGGCTATTCCATACTCACACAATCCCATACTTGACAACAAGGCACGAGTTGCGGCAATGGCCTCATCCGCTTCCTCTTTGCCGGGCAGCCCTTCCGATAAGGAGCCCGGCAAGGCGTCTGGGTAACGGGTCAGGACATAACAATAATGAGTAAACCCCCGGCTCTGCCGGGGGACTCCAAAAGTTTGACATTTCCGGGAGTATATCAGAGCCTCCCCTTTCTGAACCGCTCAAAGTTCAAAAAGGGAGGCATCCGATGGACGA
>Ga0247841_10000828_pt1 | contig 76249 bp, 79 predicted proteins | sample LaCruzMarch2015__2_FD_192410 | JGI IMG/M metagenome (GOLD analysis project Ga0247841, IMG submission 192410) | Freshwater microbial communities from meromictic Lake La Cruz, Castile-La Mancha, Spain - LaCruzMarch2015_18m | ecosystem: Environmental > Aquatic > Freshwater > Lake | place: Spain... | reverse complement strand
AGATTGTTCCTGATGATATTATTGGATTAAAATGTTTCGGAGGAAAGGAAATTGCATTTGTGAATGAGATTATTTTCCCAGAAGCCCGTATAAATGAGAAGAAAAAACTTGAAGAAGAAGTGTATGCCCTCTTTATCTCAGATATCCATCTAGGTTCAGTAAGATTTCTTGAAAAGAGCTTTTTAAGATTTCTTGATTGGCTTAATGGAGATTGTTCCGATGAACAAAGAAAGAAAATAGAAAAAATAAAATATCTTTTTATTACGGGAGATAATGTTGATGGTGTTGGAGTTTATCCGGGGCAGGAAGAATTACTTTCTATCAAGAATGTAAAAGATCAATATATAAAATTAGCAGATTACCTAAAAAAAATTCCCAAGCACATAAAAATCTTTTTATGCGCAGGTCAGCACGACGCTGTTCGTTTACCTGAACCTCAACCACCAATAGACGAAGAATTTGGCGGAGAAATTACAAAAATTGATAATCTTTATTTAGTAAGTAACCCCGCCAGTATAGAAATAGGATGTAATAAAAACAAAAGTGGGATAAATGTGTTAATTTATCATGGGGCAAGTATGCATGGTTGGATTGACGAACTTGAAAGTTTAAGATTAGAAAAAGCAAACCATAATCCTTCAAAGATAGTTAAGCATATGTTAAAACATAGACATCTTTCGCCCATGCATTCTGCAAATGTTTATTTACCCTCTGAAAAAGAAGATCCAATCGCAATAAAAACGGTTCCAGACATTATTGTTACAGGAGATATGCATAGGACAGATGTGGATATGTACAATAATATTCTTATTATCTGTGGTTCATGCTGGCAATCAATTACTCCTTTTGAAGAAAAAGTCGGGAATATTCCTGACCCCTGTAAGGTTCCAATGCTTAATCTTAAAACTCGTGAAATGAAAATCTTAGATTTTTCAGAGGGAGCAATTGAATTAAAATAAAGAAATAAAAAGAAATATGTTAAACAATTAAATTTAATAAACAATGACACAAAAATATTTTCAAGAATTAGAAGATAAAGTGAGGGTATGTTATAGTCTGGCTGAAGAAGCAAGAAAAAAAGGACTTGATCCACTAGACAAGGTCGAGATACCCATTGCAAGAACCCTCGCAGAAAAAGTTGTTGGACTTATTAGTGTGATTTATCCTCAAATTAATGATGAAAGGATAGTTAAAAGAATATTAGAACTGGAAAAGGAATATGGTCAATTAGATTATGCCGTAGCATTTAAGATAGCAGAGGAAATTGCCAAGGAAAACTTTTGTAAATTTGAAAATTTACTCCAAGCTATAGAGGCAGGAATAAGGGTAGGTTTTGCATATGCGACGTTGGGAGTGGTATCTTCTCCTATAGAGGGTTTTACAGAATTAAAGTTAAACAAAACAAAAGAAGGTAAGGAATATTTTGTTCCTTATTTTTCTGGACCTATTAGAAGCGCAGGTACAACTGCTGCGTGCATGGCTTTAATTCTTGTGGATTATATGAGGGAAACATTTGGCTATGCTAAGTTTGATCCTGATGAAAAGGAAGTAAAGAGATTTACAACTGAAATTTTTGATTATCATGAAAGAGTTACGAATCTTCAATATCTCCCAACAGAAGAAGAAGCATTATTTCTTGCTAGGAACATACCTATCCAGATTGCGGGTGATGCCAGTGAAGATAAAGAAGTTTCAAACTATAAAGATCTTATAAGAGTTGATACAAATATGATTAGGGGAGGAATGTGCCTTATTTTTGCAGAAGGACTTGCTCAAAAAGCTCAAAAAGCTCAAAGATTATTAAAGGGGTTACAAGCAAAAGGATTTAAAATTTCTGCTTGGGGTTTTCTTGATGAGTATGTTCTTTTACATAAAAAAAGAGAAAAAGGAACAACTGATGCAAGTCCAACTTATATTAAAGATTTGGTTGCTGGAAGACCGGTTTTTGGTCATCCATCTATGTCTGGTGGATTTCGTTTTAGGTATGGTAGATCCAGAACAACTGGTTTCTCTGCTGCAGCAGTTCATCCTGCTACCATGGGGATATCAAATGGATTTTTATCTACTGGAACTCAATTAAAGATAGAGAAACCTACAAAAGGATGCATAATTACTCCCTGCGATACTCTTGATGGGCCAATTGTTAAATTATTAAATGGAAGTATTAAAAAAATAAATTCTCTTGAAGAAGCAAGAAAAATTTATTCCCAGGTAAAAGAAATTGTCTATTTCGGAGATATTCTTTTTTCTTTTGGCGATGTTCTTAATCGAAATTATCCTCTTATTAAGGCAGGTTATGTGGAAGAATGGTGGATGCTCGAGTTAAAGAAAAAAACATCAGAAAAAAATTCGGGTTTTTCTTCAGATTTAATTGATCCAAGAAAAATTTCCTTTACTGAAGCGATAAAATTTAGTAGAGATTTTGGAGTTTCGCTTCATCCAGAGTATATATTTTTCTGGACCCAAATAAGTAAAGAAGAATTCTTAGAATTATTTAAATATCTAATTGAGGGAATAATTTCTGGTGGAAAACTAATCCTCCCATTTAGAGAAATTGAAAAGGAAAGATACATTAAAGCAAAAAGGGCCCTGGAATTATTGGGTGTTGAACATGAAGTAACTATCGAGAATATAGTTATTGATAGTAAAAATACTCTTTCTCTTTTGGCAAACTTGGGTTTTGAAACAGACACAATCAATTCTTTAAAAGAAGATTATAAAATTGAAAAAGAAATAAAAGATAAAATTAAAGAAATTGAATTAGCTGAAATAAATACTCTTCCCGTTATTGAAGTCATTAATAAATTATCTAACTTTGTCATAAAAGATAAGGCTGGAAGTTTTATAGGCACAAGAATGGGTAGACCAGAAAAAGCAAAGTTGAGAAAACTTATTGGAAGTCCAAGCGTTCTTTTTCCGGTTGGGGAAGAGGGAGGAAAGTTCAGAAGTGTTAATGCTACAGAAGAGGGAGGATATGTTCACGCAGAATTCCCAATCTATTTTTGTCCTAAATGTTCAAGAGAAACAATTTATTACAAATGTGAGTGTTGTGGAGAAATAACTAATACTATGCATTATTGCAAAATTTGTCATCAGAAATTTGAAGCCAAAATTTGTCCAGAACATAAAATTGGTCAAAGATATTGCTCAAAAAGAGTGGATATGAGGGAGATGATAAAAACTTCTTTAAAAATGGTAGGATTAGAAAAACAAGAACTTCCACCATTAATTAAAGGAGTAAAAGGAACAACCAATGAAAATCATACAACCGAAAATTTAGCAAAAGGAATTCTAAGAGCAAAGCATAATTTATGCGTTAACAAAGATGGAACAATTAGATACGATGCAACAGAAGCACCAATTACTCATTTTAAACCAAGAGAAATTCAAACAGATGTTCAAAAATTAAGGGAATTGGGTTATGAAAAAGATGTTTATGAAAAAGAACTTGAAAATAATGACCAGATTTTAGAGTTAAAACCACATGATATTTTAATTTCCTCCTGTCCGGATACTCTTGATGAAAGAGGAGATGATGTTTTTATAAAAATTGCTAATTTTATAGATGAACTTCTTGTTCGTTTTTATAAACAAAAACCATTTTATAATGTTAAGAAAAAAGAAGATCTTGTGGGGCATTTAGTTGCTTTAATCTCTCCGCATAATTGTGCATGTGTTGCTGGAAGAATAATTGGGTTTTCAAAAACCCAAACAATTTACGCTTCTCCCTATGTTCATGCTGCTTGTCGTAGAGATTGTGATGGAGATGAACTTGCAGTAATGCTTTTGCTTGATACCCTTCTTAATTTTTCAAGACAATTTCTTCCTTCACATAGGGGGGGGACACAAGATGCACCACTCGTGCTTAACGCAAGAATAAGGGCAGGAGAAGTTGATGATCAGATATTAGATTTTGAAACAGTTTTTAACTATCCTTTAGAACTTTATGAACTTTCTGAACAAGGGGGGCATCATTCTTCAGAAGTAAAAATTGAAAATGTAAAATCTCGGCTTGCAAAGGGAATTGATCCATTCAAAAATACCGGATTTACACATGATACCTACGACTTTAATCAGGGAGTAACGAATTCTTCTTATAAAACAATTCCAAATATGGCCGAAAAAGTAAGGGCGCAGATGGACATTGTAGAAAAATTAAGGGCAGTAAATACTTCAGATGTTGCTCGTTTAATAATCGACCGACATTTTATACGCGATTTAAGAGGTAATTTAAGAAAGTTTTCTCAACAGGAATTTAGATGCACAAATTGCAATGCAAAATATAGAAGGCCACCCCTTACTGGAAAATGTACAGGATGCAATAAAGGAAATATTATTTTTACAATATCTTATGGCAGCATAATTAAATATCTAAAACCCGCATTAGAACTAGCAGAAAAATATAATGTGCCCGATTATCTTAAGCAAAATTTAGTTTTGACACAGAGATATATTGAAAGCATTTTTGGCAAAGATAAAGATAAACAAGAGGCATTGGGTAAGTGGTTTTAGAGAACATCTTTCTAATTTTTAGTATAGTCGCATTTAAAAGTTAAGTTTTCTTTTTAGAAGCATGGAAGACGATGTTAATAGTAAATGTGGAATAGTTGTAGCTAATTCCTTACATGATGTATACTCTTTTATAAAAGATCTTCAACATCGGGGTAGAGAAGCTTTTGGAATCGCGGCGATAGGAAGTGGGAGAATAGATGTTCTTAAGCTTAAGGGTACGGTAGGTGATGCAAAACTTCAGAACTTACTTAAGATATTTCCTGCAAGTAGTTATCATACTTATATGGCCCATGTTCGATATGCAACGAAGGGAAGAGAAGACAGGGTCGTTCAAGATGCACATCCACACACATTGGGTGGTAAAATAGTGGATTACGGAAGTCATATTCATATCAGAGATGTTGACGCGGCCATAGTTCATAATGGCCAGGCTTGTTTAGAGGGGATTTCTTCTTTTATCGGAAATTTTGAAAATTGCGATACTCCTGCTACATTAGACTATTATTGGAAGACAAACGAATTTGATGTTATGAGAAATATTCCGGGCTCATATACCTTGGCAATAGCGGATAAAAGAAGACCAGAGGTTATAATTATGAGAGATAGGTTTGGAATTAAACCAGGTTATATCGGAGAAAAAGACGGGAAATCTTGTATTGCTTCAGAAAATACTGCGATAAAACAAAATGGTGGAGAGAAAACTGGAAGAGATATGACCCCGGGAACAATCTACTATCTTTATCCAAATGGGAGCATGAGACAAGTTAAAGTATTTGATCCAATACCTCGACATTGTTTTTTTGAATGGAACTATACTGGTGATATTGCATCTACCTTGGATGAAATAAGTATTTTAAAAGTGAGAAGAGAGTTGGGAAAAGAACTAGCAAGGGAGTCTAATCCTGCCGATATGGATATTCTTTCATATATTCCGGAATGTCCAAGAACTTCTGTAGAGAGTTATGCAGAAGAATCTGGAAGGATTCCATTAGACATATTTTATAAACTTAAGGGAGAAAGATCATTCTTTGGGACAAATAAACAAGATAGGAGAGATTCAATAAAAAATAATCTTTTTATTAATCCTGCGATAATTCATCTTTTGGAGGGGAAAGTTGTGGGTTTAGTTGACGATAGTACTATTAGGGGAAATAATTCATTAAGAGCAAAAGAACTTCTTTTGGAAAAGGGCGTAAAGAAAATATACCTTCTTAATTATACTCCTAAGATTGGAATAATTGGAGAGGATGGTATTCCAAGGGGATGTATGTTTGGCGTGGATATGCCACCAGAAGACGATTTTATTACAAGAACTAAAGATGGAAAAAGAAACAGAACAGATTTGGAAATAAATCAAGAATTAGAAATGAATGTTTATTTTCTTTCAATAGAAGGGATGTTTAGAGCTTTTGGACGAGCAGGAATAGAAAAAAATAATCTATGTTCTTTTTGTATTGGGGGCAAACATCCATTTATTAATTATAGAAGGTAGTATAAAATTGTACTAACTAACAAACTTCCCATCATATGCGTTCTTCTAACGCCAGCATAAATGCATGTAAGTCCAACGCAAGTTGAAATTAACATTGCTAAAAATCCTAAAAAGCTAGAGAAATAAAATACAACACTAAATAAAATTAAAATAATAATTATCGAAAGAATTTGATAATTTACTTTCGAAACAAATTTTGCAAAATATTTAGCAATAAATATTGTTACAAAAAAGGATACTATCCCCGAAATGAAAATAATTCCAGTTATAATAAATAAATCTTTTACTGAAAGTTGAATTATTTCTTTTATTGCAACAGCAACTCCCGTTCTTGATTTGTTTATTGTATAAAGAGTTATGAAAGATAAACCCGTAACGATAGTGTTTATTGCACCCAATAAAACTAAAAATTCTTTTCTATCTAGATCTCCCATAACTTCACTTCCGATTACTGCTGCTTGTCCACTTCCCATGCCGGGAAGAAAACTACATAGGGGAGAAGCAATAATTGAAGCAAAAATAGCTTTGAAAAATGAAGTTTTTGGAAGCGTTATTTCTTTGAGGGTTTTTATCTTTTGAGGGGGTATCGTTTGCTTTTTTGTTATTGAAGTTATAAGAGAAGATACACCAAACAAACCAGTAAATAATGGAAGAAGTGGTTCTTTTATCGGAAGATTCAATGTGGCTATTCCTAATAAGCTAGAGATTGTAAATATTAAAACTGCCCACAATCGTGATGACTTTTCAAAGTAGATTAGGAAAAAACATGTGAGAATAAGAATAAATGGCATTATTCTTTCTGCATAAGGATAAATTATAGGTAGAAAGAAAAAGAAAAGTGGGGAAAAAATTAAGATAATAAGTAATCCAGATAAACTCCCATAGAGAGTGTAAACTACTGCAGAGTATGCTTCCCCTTTTATTAACATTTCATGTCCCGGTAAAATTGAAAGAAAGTTTTCTTCATCAGGTGCTCCAAGAAAAATACTTGGGACATAATCCACAAAAGTGTGAGTCATTGCCATGGAAACTAAAAATATAACAAGAACCAAAGGGGAAACAAGAGCAAGAAGAGAAGCAGATAGTCCAAGGAGTATTGCCGAAACAAGATTTATATGTATTCCAGGAGTGAGACCCGTGATTGTGCCGATTAATATCCCTAAAAGAAGCGCAATTACCAGTTCAAGAATCATTTTCTATAATTTTTCCAATAATTATTTGAGTTTCGTTTTCATATTTTGTTATTTTTCCAATAATTAGATATTCCTGCGTTTTGTTAATAGAGAGATTCTTTGAGTTTAGTGTTCCAGTTATACTACCAGTTTTATCAGTTATTGTTAGAATATAGAATTTACTTTCTTCAAATTTTTTCATTTCTGAAATTCGACCGTATATTGCCACAGAATTATCTAACTCTTTTTCTGTTAGGTTTATTATGCTATCCCGAGGGGGTATTAGATGTGAAGAAAGAAAAATAAGTAAGAGAATTCCAAAAAGAGAGAGCACAAGACAGATTTTTAAGTTAGTCTTCATTTTTCTGATATTCATAGGTAATAAGATTTATTAAGTGTTATTATGTTGGTTTTTTATGGTAGAGAAGAAGGAGAAATTGGGTAAATCCGGAAAGATAGAGAAAGAGCTTAGTGTTGAAGAGAAGATGAATTTAATAAAGAGGAATACTTCTGAAATAATAAAAGAAGAGGAATTAGTTAAATTATTGAAAAACAAAAAACATCCAGTCGTATACTGGGGAACATCTCCCACGGGTAAGCCACATATTGGTTATTTATTTCCTGCATTAAAAATGGCAGATTTAATAAAAGCAGGTTTTAAATTAAAAATTTTACTTGCCGATTTACATGCCGCTTTGGATAATGTTCCTTGGCCAATTCTTGAAAAAAGATATGAGTATTATAGCGAAGTAATTCCAGCACTTCTTCACGCAATAGGTGTTGATATAAAAAACGTGGAATTTGTTAAAGGAAGTGATTTTCAATTAAAACCAGAATATATGTTTGATGTTTTAAGAATGTCAAGTTTTGTGTCTGTTCATGATGCGAATAAAGCTGCTTCAGACGTTGTAAAACAAGGAGATAACCCAAAACTTTCAGGATTAATCTATCCAATAATGCAAGCAATGGATGAGATTTATTTAGAAGCAGATTGTCAGTTGGGTGGAACAGACCAAAGAAAAATAATGGTTTTAGCAAGAGAAAATCATCCTAAAATTGATTATGAGCCAAGAGTTGAAATTATGAATCCACTAATTCCAGGTTTGACTGCAGGTGGAAAAATGAGTGCGAGTGTCGAAGAGTCAAAGATTGATTTACTTGATGATGAAAAAACAGTTGAAGCAAAGATAAATAAGGCATATTGTCTTGAAGGAGATTTGAATAATGGACTTCTCCCTTTTATGAAATATGTCATTATGGTTATGAAAAAAGACAATCATGAATCGTTTCTTGTAGAAAGACCAGAAAAATTTGGTGGAAATAAGAATTACACTCATTATGAAGATATTGAAAAAGACTTTATAGAAAAAAAACTTCACCCAATGGATTTGAAGAAGTCTGTTGCAAGGGAAATAAATAAAATTCTTGCGCCAATAAGAAAGAATAAAGAAAAATTCGATAAGATTGCGAAAGAAGCCTATGGAAAATAGAGTATATTCCTAGAATCAAGAAAGATTTAAAAGCATTATCTCCCTAATATTTTTATGAAAAAGAGGTTATCGCTAATTCCTATTTTTGTATTTTTATCAGTTTTCTTAACTCTAGTTTTAATTTCTGAAATATCCGCAGATGAAATAATTTGTTCACCCACTGTTCAGCTCATTAGTCAGGATCCTTCTCTTGCTAGTCCGGGAGAATATGTCAAACTCGTTTTTCAGATCGAAGGAGTTAGTGATTCAAGTTGCGGGACAGTTAATTTTGAATTAAAAAATGAATACCCTCTGGTTTTTGATTCTGGGACTAGTAATATTTATTCATTTGAATCGGGTTTTTTTCAAAGAAATTATGGAGAATTTGCAACAGTACCATTTAAGGTAAGAGTTAATGAAGATGCAGTTGATGGTGATAGTCAAATAGAAACCTTGATTTCTTATAAAGGAATTAAGGGGGTAGTTAATAATTTTAGTATTTCAATTCAAGATTTAAGTTCTAATTTTGAAGTTTATGTAAAAAATTATGATACGAGTACTAATATTGTTACATTAGAAATATTAAACATTGGAAAAAGTGATACAAGGGCAGTAACAATAATCTTGCCACCACAGGAGAATATACTTGTTAAGGGCCCTAATAAAAATATTGCGGGAGATTTAGACTCCAATGAGTACACTACTGCAGATTTTGAAATTGCAGGAGTAGGAGGAAAGATTCAGGTTCAAGTAGAATATACTGATGAAGTTAGTGTAAGAAGAAGTTTAGATAAAACCATAGAATTTGATCCCAATTATTTTATAGGAAGAAAAGCCGATGAAAAAAAGACGTCATTATGGACGTATATCTTTCTTAGTGTGGTTATTTTAATTCTTGTTTTATGGATTTATAGAAGATATAAACGAAGCAAGCACAGAAAGTTTGATTAGTAAAATTTTTCTTCTGAATTTATTCGTATCTTAGCGCTTGAACTGGATTTATTTTGGAAGCTTTTATTGCGGGTATAAGCCCAGATAATGCCCCCGTCAGAGTTGCAAATGTAATACATCCTACAAAAAGAGTCCATGGATATGCGGGTGAAATAAAACTCCAACCAGTACTATTTATGATTTTTTCGAGGGTGAAGGTTATACCAAAACCAATTCCGACGCCAATTATTCCTGCAACTAAACCAAGAAAACCCGATTCAAACAAGAATATTTTTATTATTTCAGAATTTCCTGCTCCAACAGATTTCATTACTCCTATCTCTCGTGTTCTTTCAAGAACAGAAGTAATCATAGTATTTGAGGTATTTATTGCTGAAACCACTACAGAGATTAATGCTATCAGAATTACAAAACCAGCTATTCCGTTCAAAATATTAGAATATGTTGCTAACAAATCATCAAATGACTGGACCATAAAATCCTCTTTACCTTCTTTAACCTCTCTCGAATTACGTAACGCTTTTTCAATATCATTTACTACACTATCTAGTTTAGTTATGTCTACCTCTGCAAATATCCAATTATAGCCCTCACTTCTATTTGGATATAATTCTCTGAAAAAATCTTGTGTTACATATATCTGAGAATCATCTTGCGGATTACCAATAGGACCATAAAAACCAACTACTCTTAATTCTTGTCCCTGAATTTCGATTTTACTATTTAAGTCATAGGATTTTGGCATTATTTTATCTTTAATAAGATAATTATAACCCAAAACTACTTTTCCACTATCGCCGGGCTTTAATTCCCGACCTTTAAATAATTTGATTCCTGAAATATCCATAAGCATAAATGGTTTTGAGGGGTCATATCCAATTATAAATGCATATTTTTTTATTTGGCCTTGTATTATTTCTGCAACAGAATAATCTAGAGTTATAGCAGAATATACACCGGGCGCATTTTCAACAGCGCGAAAATCTGATTCTGAAAAAGCAGGTTGTTCTTGAAATCCCATTCCGCCAAAACCCTTTGGTTGTATTGTTATTTTATTAGCAGAGCTCGTACTTGAAAATTGTTCCACATAGCTGTATAACCCCATCCCAAAACTAATAAGCACAAAAATAGAGATTATTCCAATCATTATAGAAATTATGGTAAGAATGCTCCTAGTTTTTTTATGAATTATTCCCCTTAGAGAGTATAACATTAATTCTTGACTTATTATTGCCATTTTAACCTCTTAATACCTCCACGGGATTTTGCCTAGCTGCTTTCATAGCAGGAGTGATTCCGGCTATAGCACCAATAATAAAACTTCCTATGAGAGTGGTCGATATAAGTATAAAATTAATACCTGGAGTTGTTTCTGATCCGATAAAATAATTTATGCCCAAGGTTCCAAGATAACCTATGCCGATTCCTGCAATAACTCCCACTATTCCCCCAATTAATCCCAACATTCCTGATTCAATTAAAAATTGAAGAAATATATCTGAATTTCTCGCACCGATTGCTTTCATTATCCCTATTTCTTTTTTCCTTTCCATTACCGAAGTCATCATAGTATTTACAATTCCAATTGTACCAATGATTATTGCAATTGTTGCTATAAGGACAATAAACATTTGAACACCAGTAAGAACTTGATTTACTGTTGCGAGCATTGCTTCAGGAGTAGAAACCTCGAAATCTTCTTCACCTTTCCTGTCATTTCTTCTTTCTCGCATAAGGTCTTCGATTTCTATTTGTGCTTTTGTCATTAAATCTTTGTTTTTAACTTGTACTATAATCACACTGGCCTTATCTCCATCATTCATTAAATCCTTCAAATCTGGTTCTAACATTAAAATGGCACCATCAAGAATAAAACTTCCCTTTTTTTCCATAATCCCAACAACCCTAAATTTTTCTCCGCCAATAGTCACACTGGCGCCCGGCATTATTTCCTTATCAAATCCATTCTTTTTTGGATCAGCAAGATTGTTTCCAAGAACTACTTTTCCACTATCGTCTTTGTTTAGAAGTCGGCCATATTGGGCAGATATTTCTTGTAACTCATAAACCTTTTGAGTATTTTCTATCGGAATAGAGCCCACTGCTGTTACCTGAAGTTTGTTATTAAATTCAAGATTTAGAGTTTCTACTCTTCGAGGTATGGCTAATTCTACTGTACTCAATTTACTTATGGCTTCAGCATCTTCTTTCGTTAAAGGATTAACAACAAAAGAACCCGGTGGGCCATATCCAGATAATCCTCCTGCTTGAACGGTTATTAACTGGGTAGAACTAACTCCAAATTGTGAGTTTACAGCTGTTTTTAGTCCATCACCAAGAGAAATAAGTGCGATTACTGCAGTAATTCCTATAAAAATCCCAAGTAGAGTGAGCCAGCTTCTAACTCCTCTTCTTTTAAGATTTTTTGTGGATAGAACAAAGTAGTCTTTTATCATATATATTAATTTACTTATTTATTTTTTAAATTTTGAATAATTTTTAAGATTATCTCGGAGTATGGCAATCGGAAATTTTTCTCCACTCATTACCAACTAATCGTGTTATTTTTTCGACTTGACCGTCTTTTAGCCAATAAATTTCTTTTGCATGTTTTATTGCTAGATTCTTATCATGAGTTACCATTACAATTGTTTTTCCCTCTTCATTTAATTTGTTTAAAAATTTCATGACAATCTCCCCCGTTTTACTATCCAAATTCCCGGTTGGTTCGTCTGCAAGAATTATTTCAGGATTATTGGCAAGAGCACGAGCAATTGCAACTCTTTGTTGTTCTCCACCTGAGAGCTGGTTAGGATAGTGATTAATTCTTTTTTCTAATTTGACAAGTATTAAAATCTCTTTTGCTCTTTGTTTTCTTTCAGATTCTTCTACGTTTTGAAAAAGCATTGGAAGCATTACATTTTCCAGTGCTGTTAAATTTGGGATTAGATTAAATTGTTGGAAAATAAAACCAATTTTTTTACCTCTTAATTGTGCGAGGTCAGATTCTGTAAATTTCGATGTATCTTTTTCATCAAGGTAAATTTTTCCATGGGTGGGAATATCAAGACTTCCAACAAGATTCATACTTGTTGATTTTCCACTTCCGCTTTGACCCATAATTGCAACAAAATCTCCTTCCCTGATACAAATATTCATTTTATTCACTGCTCTAACTAAGCTTTCACCCATATGATAAAATCTGTCAACATCATGTAAATGTATTATTTCTTTTTGTTTTCTAGTTTTTTGATATTTCATCATACGTTTACCTCTTTTCTATTATCATTGTAACTAAATTAGATTTAATAATGTTTGTTTTATCATTAAGATCTCGGCTTTTTGAAGAAAGTTGAGGGGATTATTAAGAATTGATGTAAGATTAAATGGGAAAGGGGAGATAAGATAATGGGTAAACTTAGTGTTAAACTTTTGACTTAAGATAGTTAATCATCAATAGATTTAAACTGATAAGATATATTCTTATCTCGTCGAAAATTCTAAGACATCTTTATCTTTTAATACATGCTTTATGCCTATTTCCTGACCGCCAAATTTTGAAGAAGGTCCCCAAATTCTTACTTTTTTTATTATGTTTGCTTTTCCGTGAAAAATTATTCTTGCAGCATCCTTCACAAGTGAGCCCGGAACCATTATTATCGGGTCATTATCTTCAGGTTTGCCAGGTTGTTTTGTATAAATTCTTATTTTGTTGAAGGATTTGAATATTTTCTCTTTTAATTCGTCAATTCCTTCTTCAGTTTTGCAAGAAACCATAACAAAATCGTATCTTTTTGATTTTAATGTTTCTTTTATTTTTCTTTTCGTATTCTCATCATAAACATCTATCTTATTGAATATTATAAGTTTCTTTCCTCCTGCCCGTTTTATTTGTTCTTCAACCTGTGAAATTTCATGTATTTTTTCTACTATAATCAGAATAGTGTCTGAAGTATTTATTATTCCGGTTTCAAAGTTCTCGTTCCCTATTGCAGGTAAGTCGATTATTTGTATTGGGCAGGTTTCATAATTTAATATTCCCACCTCGGGTATTTGGGTAGTAAAGCCGTAACTTGCAATCATGGGTTTTGCATTGGTAAGAACTTTTAATAGTGAAGACTTACCAGAATTTGTCATTCCCACTAATACTATTTGCATATCTCCCTTTTTTATACCCTCTTTGCTCGAAGAGCTTTTCTTTCGTTTTTTATCCTTTACTATTTTTTCTTTTAATCCCTTAATCTTTGACTTTATGTCTCCTCTGAATTTTTGACTGCTTTTATGATCGGGGGAAGTTCGTAGCATTTCTTCTAAGGCCAATATTTTTTCTTCATCTGTTTGAGCCGCATCAAATTTTTTTTCTGCTGCTGCGAATTCATATCCGGCATTTATGGGCATGTTTTTATGTTAAAAGGAGGATAGGAGGTTTTAAATTGGTTTTGGTTTTGGATAGTTTTAATAATCTCCTAATTTTTGGAATATTATGAAAGTTGCTGTATTATTTTCAGGTGGGAAAGATTCGTGCCTAGCCTTGCATAAAACATTAGAAGGGGGACATGAAGTGAAATATATTCTAACTATCCTGCCTGAAACACAAGAGAGTTTTATGTTTCATACACCCTATCTTGAACTTTTGAGAAGACAATCAAAAGAGCTAGGAATAAAGATTATAACTCTTAAGAGTAAGGCAGAGAAAGAAAAAGAACTCGCAGATTTGAAAAAACTGCTAGAAAAGGTTGTTGGAAAAGTAGAAACTATTGTTGTAGGAGGAATAGCTAGTAATTATCAGGGTGAGAGAATTAAGAAAATTTGTGATGAACTTCAACTTAAATTTTATGCACCTCTTTGGGGATATTCTCCTGAAAAAATATGGGAAGAAGTTTTAGATAATAAATTTAAAGTAATTATCACAAAAATTGCATGTGAAGGTATCCCCCTAGAATTTTTAGGAAAAGTTATTGATAGGGAACTTTATGAAAAACTTATTAACCTGAGCAAAAAATACAAATTTAGAATAGATTTTGAAGGAGGAGAGGCTGAAACGGCCGTTCTTGGCATGCCCGAGTTTAAGAAAGATATAAAAATTGATTTTGACGTCATAAAAGAAGGAGAATATAACTCCATTGTAGAACTAAAAAAAGTAGATTAAATATGCAACAACCAAAATTTCAAAGAAAACAGCTAAAAAATGGTATGACTATTCTTTTTGAAAAGAGAGATAATGAGATTGTAAGTATAGCTTTTGCTGTTCGTCAGGGCGGAATAAATGAAAAAGCGGAAGAAAAGGGAATTTCACATTTTATAGAGCATATGCTCTATAAAGGCACAGAAAAAAGAAATTCCAAACAGATTTCCTCTGAAATAGAAAAGAATGGAGGAGTACTTAATGGATTTACGGATGAAGAATTGACTGCATATTGGTGTAAAATTCCAAGTAAGCATATTGATGTGGCTTTAGATGTTCTTGGAGATATGGTAAAAAATCCAAAATTTGATGAAGAAGAATTAGAAAAAGAAAGGAAAGTCATTTTTGAAGAAATGAAAATGTATAAAGATAATCCCAGACTTTATGTTATGGAAAATGGCTTAAAAAAGACACTTTATGGGGGGGACTTCTCAATACCACTAATAGGTACGGAAAATTCAATGAAGGGCAATGATAAAGAAAAGCTAAAAGAACTTTTTGAAAGAGTATATTCTCCAAATAATATGATCCTTTGTATTGTGGGTGATGTCGATTTTGAAAAAATTTGTGAAGTTGTAGAAAAAAATTTCAGAGGAGTTGGAAAAAACCCACCAAAAATCCAAATCAAAAAGATAAATAAAACAATCATCGAGAAGAAAAAAGGAATAGATCAGGCAAATCTTATCTTTTCATATCATGCACCAGAGGCTTCAAAAAAAGAAAGGCACATTGCACAGGTTTTAAGTTGTATAATGACGGGAGGGATGTCATCGAGACTTTTTCAGGAAATAAGAGAAAAGAGAAATCTTGCTTATGCGGTTAAAGGGGATTATGTTGGGGGAAAAGAATATGGTTATAATTTTATCTTTGTAGGAACATCTGTTGAAAATGTTGACAAAGTAAAGGAATTGATAATTTCCGAATTCAAAAAAATAGAAAATTTAACTGAAAAAGAATTAGGAGAAGCAAAAGAACAATTAATAGGAAACAATAAAATAAGCAGGGAAGATTCACAAGAACAGATGGTAGATTTACTTTCTCACGAGATTTCTGGAAAGGCAGAAGATTCTTATAATTTTGAGAAAGAGATAAGGCAAGTTAAACTTGAGGACGTAAAAAATCTCGCAAATTTTAAAGATTATTCATTTTTTGCACTTTTACCTGAATAAATTCTTATGGAAGAAGAAAAAAATATAGAAGACAATTTGAAAAGATGTTTTATTTGCATTGATCTGCCCCTGGAAACTCGAAAATACTTAGGAGAAGTTCAAGAAATCTTGAAAAAGAAAAATTTCTTTAATGGAAAGTTCACAGAATTTGAAAATCTGCATTTAACTCTTAAATTTTTAGGAGAAATATCTGAAGAAAAGATTAATGATGTAAAAGAAAGACTGAAAAAAACAAAGTTTAATATTTTTAGCGCTAATTTAGGTGAAATTGGAGTTTTTTCTGAGAGATTTATAAATATAATTTGGGTGAAGTTTGGAGGAAAGGGTGTTTTTGAGCTTCAAAAACAGGTTGATGATGCCTTGAATGGACTGTTTGAAGGGGAGAAGAGATTTATGAGCCATATAACTATTGCTAGACCAAAGAAAGTTTTTGATAAAAATGCTCTTTTAGATTATCTTTACAAGATTAAAATAAAAAAGGAAAATTTCAATGTAAGTGGTTTTTTTCTAAAAAGTTCTGATTTGCAAGAAGAAGGGCCAGTTTATTCGACGATAGAAGAATATGTAGCGGAAAAAATTTAATTTTTCATATCGGCCATTATATATCTTTTATCATAATGATGTTTATAAATCGAGTTTGAGTTTTTAATTTAAGATGGCTGAAAAAAGAGAGAATGAAAGTCATGAAAAAAATGGTACTAATGGAACAAATGGTACTTCTTATCCCAAGGAATATGTTATCACTGCGGCACAGGCTTCTTATCATGAAAAATGGGATAAGGAATCAGAAAGTTATGTTCCTGTAAGAAATGGAGCTATTGCGCCGATACATGAAAATTTGATAGAAGGGCTAGACAAATATTGCAAGATTCATAATGCAGAACTTATCATTCTAAAAATGGCCGGTAAGGATGCTTCTGAAGATATAATGCATAAAACTGTTGCAGAAAGACCAGAATTATTTTTTGGAAATAGAGCATTAAATAGTAATATAAAAATTTGTGATATGGTTGTTCCGCCACAAAATGTTGATCCTTCTACTGGGAGATTAAGATTTGCTCAAAAAGATACAACTTTGATATATGGTCATCCAAAACAAAGATTAAGAGCTGTTCCGGCAAGTAATTCTAAATTACCGAGATTATTGCTCACAACTGGTGCAGTAACTCAACCAAATTATAATCGTTCTAATCATCGAGGGGATGTTGCATTTAGAGATCATGTTTATGGTGGAATAGTCGTAGAAGTTATTGATAATGTTTGTTATAATGCTAGATTTCTAAGAGCTCAACGGGATGGGCAGTTTGTAGATTTAGGTTTGAAATATAATGGAAATAAAAAACCAACTCCTTCGAGAGTAGAGGCTCTAGTTTTAGGAGATATTCATTCAGGCGATGAAGATGAGATGACAATGGAGGCAAATAGAGAAATGATTGAATTTTTTAAGCCAAGAAAATTAATTTTACATGATTTATTTAACGGGCATAGTGTAAATCCTCATGAAAAAGATAATTTAATTTCTAGAGTAAGAGAATATGATAATGGCCGACTTTCATTAGAATCAGAATTTAATGATTGTTCCAATATTTTGCAAAATTTATCCAGTGAAATGGGCAAGGGACAAGTATATGTTGTTGCGTCTAATCATCCTTATTTTTTAAACAGATATCTTGAATCAGGAGAAATTCTCGAAGATCCTTGGAATGTTAAATTTGCTCTCGATTTAGCTAGAAAAATGTGTGATGGTGTTGATCCACTTGAAGCAGGTCTTAGGATGGTGGGAGATATACCTTCTAATGTTACATTTCTTAAATTGAGGGATGATCTTAAGATTTGGGGTTATCAGTTGGCTAGTCATGGTCATAAAGGATTATCAGGTTCAAAAACGAGTAATGCCATTTCTAGAGAGATTGCCCACGGTAAAAGCATTACGGGCCATAGCCATACGCCCGAAGTTTTTAGAAATACTTATATTGTTGGAACAAGTTCAAAATTAGATTTAGAATATACTTCTGGTTCTGCAACGTCTTGGATGGCTGCAAATGCTGTTCTTTATGAGGGCGGAACTGTCCAATTGATTCCTATTATCAGAGGAAAATGGAAACCAAAAGTCACTATTTAAAATTAAAAAGTTTATCCTTATGACATATAAAATTCTTGAAAATGGTTTAATTGTGTTGAGTGATATTCCTGGAAAATATGCAGGTCATAAAAAATATAAAATTTTTGGGAGATTAGACTGTAAATCTGGAATGAGAATGAAGAAAGATAATCGAATTTTTTTTCATGAACTTGAAGACGCCGTTCTTCATGGATATAGGCCGTGTAGAAATTGTAAACCAATAAACGAAGAGGAGTTTCAGAGAATAAAAGACTCTGTGCAGTATAAAACTTTGGAAGAATTCTATCAAAGTGGAATTAAATTTAGATAAACTTTCTAATATTCTTCATTGACAATCTCAAAAATATCTGCTTTTCTTCCTATTTCTTTTTCTAATTCCTCTTTCGGAGAGTTGATAATATTTTTGATTGTTCCAAACTTTTCTAATAATTTTTTTGCTGTTGCTGGGCCGATGCCTGGAAAACTTTCTAAAATATATTTCTTTTGTTCTTCTCTTGTTCTTGGAATTCTTGAATGCAAGTTTATTTCTGTTTTCTGTTTTGCCTGCTGTTTTGCCAAAAGAAAAAGATAATCTGCTGTTTCTTTTTCATTTTCTGTAATTATTATCGGGATCTTGAAATTAAGAGAGATTGAAAGAATCATTCCTCTTATTGCATTTGGATTTATACTCATCTCTTTCCTATTTTTTCCCTCTATAATAAGAAATTTGTTTTCATATTGACACATGTTTTTTAGTTGTTCTAGTAGTCTTCTGCTTAACATGCTTGAAACAAAATCTTGTGCGGTTTTTCTTTCAACTATTGTGTTTCCGATTACGTAATCTCCGATTTCGAGAGATTTTATTTCTGTTTCTGCACCCAGTTCTATGAGATTTGCTAAAACAAAAGAGTTCTTTTCATGAATGTCTACGACTATTTTTGCTGACTTTACTTTTATCTTTTTTTCTTGTTTCTTTGAGAAGATGTTATGAAAGGGCATTTTGTTGTTTATTGGGCGGTTTAATGTATATATTAAAGAGGGATTATATTTTTATATGCTTTTTGTTTTAAAATTTGATGTCAGATAATAGACCAACCTGGGAAACAACATGGTTTACAGAAGCAGAGACGATGGCTAGAAGAGGTACTTGCTTAAGACGAAATTCTGGGGCAAAGATTGTAAGCCCAGATAATGATTTAATTTCTTCAGGATATACCGGCGCACCAAGAGGTACACCTAATTGTTGTGATATTGGTAAGTGTTATAGAAATGAGATGAATATTCCTTCTGGCGCAAGATATGAATTATGTAGAAGTGTTCATGCTGAGATGAATGCAATAGCTCAGGCAGGAAGAGAGAGAATACTGAATGCTTCAAGAGATGGAAAAAAATGTGATATGTATCTGGTTACTTTAGATAAAAAAACCGGAGAACGTATTGATGCTTATTCTTGTTTATTATGCAAAAGGGTAATAATCAATTCCGGGATAGGAAGAGTTATTGCTTATACTCGTTCAGGAACAAAAATCTATTTAGTTTCTGATTGGATTGAAGAAGCAAAAAAGGATCCATTTGCTGAATTGAATTTAGGAAGATAAATAAACTATTTTTTTATCTTTTTGTTCTTAGAAACTCTTTTCTTTCATAAGGAAAGATAACCCATTTTGAAATTTCTTCAACAAAATAATCTGGTTGAAAAACAGTTTGAGGTTTTTTGTATAAAACTCCTGTTTTTAGAAGATTCATCCTATTATTTTTGCGAATATGAGCATAAACTTTTTCCATTGTCAAACCAGTATCGACTAAATCATCTAAAAGTAAAACCCTACCGCCGACCGGTTTAATTGTTGCAGTGTTACCAATTATTACTTCACTATCGCTTGGTTTTCTTTCCCCTTTTTTATAAGCGGATGCAGCGATGATTCCCAATGGAAGATTCATATAATCTGAAACAAGTTTTCCAAAAACCAAACCTCCCGAACTTATGCATAAAAGATAATCAAAATTATTAGAAGGTATTTTTTCTAAAAATCTTTCTGTAAGATTTACTAATTTTTTCCAAGAAATTTGTAGTTCTGCGGGCATTTTAAAATATCGGAAGTATAAATCTATACAGAATCTAATGTTTATAAAATATATGTTTAATACTAATTAGGTTTTTATATCGTGTTCATGTGAAGTTTTTGGAAATATGGCAAGAATAATTGGCAAAGCGTATGCATATGATGATGTTTCTTTAGTCCCGCTTTATAATAAAATCGCTTCTCGTAAAGATGTTTCTTTCAGGACAAGAGTAACAAGGAATCATTATATTGATCTCCCCCTTATTGCAGCCAATATGGACACTGTCTGTGAAAGTGAAATGGCTATTGCATTTGGTGAGATGGGGGGATTGGGTGTTATTCATAGATTTAATACAATAAAGCAGGAGTCAGAAGAGGTAAGAAAAGTTAAGAAAAGAGACTTGCTTTGCGCTGCTGCTGTCGGTGTTAAGGATTATAAAGAAAGAATAAAATCTTTAGTACATTCTGGAGCAGATATTATTGTTATTGATATTTCGCATGGACACTCTAAATATGTTGGCAAAGCTCTTGACTGGGCAAAAAGGTATTATCCTAAGACAGATATGATGATTGGAAATATAGCAACTAAAGATGCAGCACATTACTTCCTTACTAAAGGTGCAGATGCTGTCAAGGTTGGAATTGGACCCGGTTCAATGTGCACGACAAGACTTATGACTGGGACAGGAATTCCACAGATTACTGCAATAATGAATGTTTATGAAGAAACTCGGGGAAAAATTCCTATCTGCGCCGATGGTGGAGTAAGATATCCTGCAGATTGTGTAAAAGCCATAGCCGCTGGAGCAAATAATATTATGGTTGGTTCTATAATTGCTGGTACAGATGAAACGCCAGGACCGAAAATTAAAGAGGAAGGAAAAGAATTTAAAATTTATAGGGGAATGGCAAGCTTTCAAGCAACATTAAAAAAATTGAGACTTGATGGAAAATCAAGAAAAGAAATAGTAAGCATAGAGGGTGTTGAAACAAAGGTACTTTGTAAGGGACATGTTAAACCAATACTAATAGAATTTTTAGGTGGTATTGCTTCTGGAATGACTTTTCACGGTGTAAAATCAATAGATGATTTATGCGGTGGCGGCGATTTTGTAGAAGTCTCTTTAGCAGGACTTAGAGAAGGCGAGCCTCATGGTTTAAAGAAATAATAATTTTTTTAACTTGATTTAAAAGGAGAAGGTAGGCCTAGAGAAGTATAAAGTTTATTCTTGATACTTCTATTTTTAATTAATTCTTCTTTTAAGTCATCAAAATTGAAAAAAATACCATCAGCATACTGATACATAACGTCCCATCTTTTTGGTTCTTCATCAAATAAAACATAACCTTTTTTCCCCCTTCCTATCATAACCCCTAATTCAGTATGGCCGGATTTTCCGCAAGGCATGTATAATACTCCAGTAGTACTTCTTTCGATATGAAAGCTGTCAAATTCAAAGATGTGTTTGCCTGCCCAACCATTTAATGCTTGAGAATAAGTACTGCCTCTTGTTTTTTCATAATTTCTCCAAAAATCATCTGCATGAGGACCTGGCGAAAACCAATCATCAAATACTTCTTTGACTCCGATTTTTCTCAATTTTTTTGCTAAAAATGGGACTTTTTCATTTCTTAGGCTTCCTATGAAATATATTACTTCATCTTCTAATTTCCTTATTCCTTCTTGTTCAGGCAATATTATTCTATTGCCAGTCTGTCTGTTTTCTTCAGTCATCTTTTTTAAATTATTATTTGCCTCAATGAAAAATATAAAAATGGTATTATAAAGATTTAGAGACTAAAAAGTATGTTTTACAGAATATTCATCAAAATAATTTTTTTTGATTTTCTTTTACTTCATTAAATTTATCATCAACTTCTTTTGAGGATATTCTATCCATATCTTTTTTCATGGCATTAACAGCAGAATACATTTTCTTTTCTTTTCCAATTGCAGCATAATAATATGCTTCATCTCTTGTGCCCAGCGTAACGAGGGTTATTATTTTTCCCTCCATTAATCTTGCTGTTCTTCCTGCTCTTTGAATTTTCCTTATTGCGCTTGGAACAGGTTCATAAAAAATTACTGCATTGACCTCAGGGATATCTAATCCTTCCTCACCAATTGATGTAGCAACTAAAACATTTATTTTACCTTCTTTAAATTCCTCTATGACTTTTCCCTGTTCTTTTTGACTTAATCCATGTTTTTCTCCAGATCTCATTTCTTTTATTGCCTGACCAATAAAAACTCTGGGAATTATGCTTGGAATATCTTTTATTTCATTCATAATTTTTACTGCAGTTACACGATATTGGGTGAAGACTATTACTTTTAGCTTTTTATTTTCATTAATTGAGTTTTTAAGTATATTTTTAAGAATTTCTAGTTTTGGATGCTCAACTTTCTTTGCAAGAAGTTCTAGAAGTCCAATATAGGCATGATTAAATTCGGGTTGCTTTACTAAATTTTGAACTGCTTTTGATTTTTGTTCTCTTGCCTGTTGAAAAAGATCTTGCATATATTCATTAAATGAACTTAATGTTTGTGTTTCTAATAACTCTAGGGCATGCTGGAGTTTTATTGCTTGTGAACATGCACTTGCACCACTAAGTAGATTAAAATGCTTATTTCCCGAAGAAATAGACTTCATTATTCTTGCCTGTGTTTCCAAAAGAAACTTTTTTGTTGGTGGACCAAAAAGCAATCTTCTATTCTTTAATTCATTTGTCTTCTTGTCAAATATTATCTTTAAATTTTTCCTTATTTTGTCAAATTCTGGGGGAAAGTTTATTTTTATTATTTCTATTTTTGCCTCTTGAATATACTCTTTTACATCTTCGCTTTCTCTTGTCCTTATTTCTATCTTTTCTATATTAAGATTTTTTGCTATCTTTTCTATAGTTGTTCTGTCTGCTCCCGGGCTGGCAGTTAGTCCTAAAACCCTTTGGTTTTTTGCTTGTTGCTTGTATTTTTCTACTACATAAGTATATGAGTAATTTTTTAGACACCTATGGCATTCATCTTCTATGAGCAAGCTTACTTCTTCTAGATCGTATAAATATTTTTTTAGGTCATTTCCTACACATTGAGGTGTTGAAAAAATAATATCTGCTGTTTGCCAAATTTCTCTTCTTTTTTTTGCATTTACTTTTCCAGTAAAAAGTTGGAGATCTGCAAAAAGTTCTGGAAGATATTTTTTAAAATATTCTAGATGTTGTTCTGCAAGCGGCCTTGTTGGAGCAAGAAAAACAATTTTTGAGCCTGGAAACTTTTTCTGTCTATTTATTGCAAGCATTAATGCAATTAGGGTTTTTCCTATCCCGGTGGGGAGAATTACTAGGCAATTATTATCTTTACAAATTTCATAAATCTGCTTTTGATATCCTCTAGGTTTTATTCTCGAAAGTGTTTCATCGGGCATATTTCTAAGAATTAATTTTGGTTTTAATATATATGCATACTAACAAAAAATTTATTTTTACTACAATTTAAATAAAGATAATTAGACCGGTGATGGTGGTTAATATTAAAGTAAAAATATAAAGTCTCGAAGAACCAAAAAACATTTTTGCTCCGTCTAAACTGCTTATTGGGAGGAGATTCCAGATAGCATAATAAAAAGAATATTTTGAAAGAAGCATCAAATTAAATCCAGATAGGGTGAAAGGAAATATTTTTGCAATTATTGAAAGAAAAAGAAGACCCAAAATACCATAAAATCCAATCATACAAAGATCCCATTCCATTATTTCACTAAATCTTTTTGTGCCATATTTTTTTACAGCTTTTCCCGGAAGAGCTTTTGATTCAAATTGAAGGAGAGAAAAACAAGTTATAAAACCATTTGAAATCAAAGAGAGTATTGCTGGGATTATAACACCGGTAGGAACGGGATTTTTTAGATGAGAACTTTTTCCAATCCACCATCTTTGGAAAATCCAAATTTTATGTTCTATTTTTATATCAATAATTTTAGCAGTTAATTTTTTACAAAAAACAGAAACTAGAACAGTTAATGCTGAAACAATAGTTATCCATAAAAAGTTTAGTGATTTTTCATGAAGAATGATTATTAATGACATTAAAATTATTGCTATAACAATAATCAACACCTCTTTCTTTTCCATAATCTATTACTTATTCGCCAATATAAAAATGTTTTTATCTCATTTTTTCTCTTAAATTTACCTTTTTTTCTGTAAAAATCACTAAATGTGAAAGATATTTCACAAAATCGAAAACTATTTAAAGCACCCCCTTTATATTACCCCATGTTAAGCATAAAAAAAGTTAGTGAAGTCATTGGAAAAAGAGTTTTTACAGATTCTGGTGATTTTTTTGGAGAAGTGGAAGAAGCAATTCTTTTAGAGAATAAAGTTGATAGTTGGAGAATAAGAGTTGCAAGAGAAATGGCCATAAGACTTAATGGAGCAAGAGGAGTAATAATTCCCCATCAATTCGTTAAAGCGATAGGCGACGTTTTTGTAATTAACAAAGCAAATCTTCCTATTGCAGATACAGACGAACCATCTTCAGATGGTGGAGCAACTGTAGACCTTTCTGAAGAAAAATCAAATTAATTCAAACTAAAAAAGAATGGCAACAGGAGAATACTTTTTTAATTATCCAGTTATAAAGGAGTTTTTACTACCTTTTTTACTTGTATTTGTTCTTATTTTTGCTATTCTTGAAAAATCAAAAATTTTTGGCGAGGGAAAGAGGCAGATTAATGCAATTATTGCCCTTGTTTCAGGGCTTATACTTCTTGCTTTTTCTTCTTATGTAGATTTCATAAGGAGTATTATCCCTTTTTTCGCCGTTGTATTGGTCATTCTATTTGTCTTTCTTTTGCTCTATGGTTTTGTTTATGGAGACACAAAAGGAGATCCACTCGATAAGAATATGAAGATGATTTTAGGAATTATTATCGCTTTAACTGTTGCGATAGCAGTTCTCTATTATACTGGATACTGGGAAAATATTAAAGACTGGTTTTATTCAGAGAATAAATATTTTATTAATTTTGTTTTCGGTATAATTATTGTTGCAGCAGTTATTGCTGTAATTTTTGGAAACGGAAAAAAAGAAGAGGCTAAATAAGCAAAAGATATATAAATAAGGAGAATTTAAGATAAATAACAAAATGGTGATGATGGGATTATTTTTAGCAAGTTGGTCATTTGTAGACCTTTTAAATTGGGGAGAGATGCAGGGTCTTTTTAAGTATGTACTTCCTTTTCTTTTAGTATTCGCTTTAATTTATGGTATTCTTTCAAATATGAAACTTCTTGGAGAAAATAAGGGGGTTCATGTTATTATTGGTATTGCCATTGGACTTTTAAGTCTCTATGGTGATTATCTACCTAATTTTGTAGCAAGTTTTGCTCCAAGTTTAGGAATAGGTTTAAGTGTTCTTTTGGCAGCGATTATCCTTTTTGGATTATTTATTGGTGAAGATAAAAATTCTAATCTTTCTTGGATAAAATATGTTTTATTCGGAGTTTCTGCATTAGTTTTTATTGTAGTCGTATACTCTTCCTTAAATGATACATCATTTGTAGGTAGTTGGGCATGGCAACAATACGCACCTGCAGTAATAGTTCTGTTAGTAATTGTAGGATTGATCGCCCTTGTTGTTAGTAATAAAAAGTAGTGGCGTAAAAGAGAGAGTTTCTATGTTTAGAGATTTATAGAGATTATTATTACTTTGCAGCCTTGACTAAAACAAGTACGAGGAATACACTAATTGTTCCTAAAACAAACCAAAAATTCTCTTTGAACTCATGAGAATAGATATAATCCTTTATTTCAATCATCTGACCGTTTAAATGAGAATCAGAAGTATCGGGAAGCATATGGTAAATGGAGGGAATAGTGTGAAAAGCTGTAAAGACTATTATTAATAATGCCACGGTAAAAATCACCCATGCTATCGGTTTTTGGAAAACTTCTATTTTTACTGCTGCAAAAACTAAACAAACAAGTAGAAATACGCCCGTGATAATTACCATTGTGAAAGAAGGAATAATATCTGTAGCAAAATGTCTTGCTTGACTATTTGTCAAGAAAATCATTGCTACTAACAAGCTTAAAATTGCTATAACCCAATTGCTTCCCGGTATTTTAAGTTTTATAAGCCCAGCATAAACTAGAATCATCGCTACGAGAAAAATCCAGAGTGAACTAAAATTGTTTATGAATGATATTATTTCCATAGTCTTTAGAAGAATAGTTGCTTTATAAATCTTTCGTTATGTTGTAACTTGATAGTGGTATTAAAACAAAGATTTATAAATCTAATCGAATAAGCAAGGATATGGAAATAAAAGCAGATTTACATTATCATCCGAGCTTTTTCACTAATTGCCAACATCCGCGATTAAGTGAAAAAAGAGCACCGACATTGGATGAAATTGTAAGATTAGCCTCTAAAAGAGGGATAGATGTTTTAGCTATTACTTCTTGTTCTAATTATTCTGCCCGAGATAATAGATGGAAAGACTATTTTGGAAAAGATGAACCATTTCATAATTATTCCCGTGGAAATAAAAATATTCTTTTTGTAAGGGGCCAGGAGTTTAAAACAGACAAACTCGATGTAAACGTTTTATTTGCAGAAGGAACAATCAGCCCCGAGGGGTCAACATCCCAAAAATCCAAATTTGATTTTTATTGCACTCTTGACGCTGCAAAAAATGCGGGGGATAATGTAGTTGTTCTTGTTCAAAATTATCCTTTTGGATTGACTCGTTCAGATTGTGGGAGTAAAATCAACCCGAGAATTTTGGAGAAATTATATGAGTCTGGAAAAATAGATGGGATAGAAGCGTACAATTCAATGGATCCGATTATGGTTTCTTCAACAAGAAATATTCCAGGAATTGCTGTTTCTGATGGTCATTCCTTAAATGATTTAGGTTGGGCTTATACTAAATTTGTTATTCCGCTTACTGAAGGTTATCAAAATCCTGAATTAACTATGGAACAAATAAAAGACAGAATTAGAACAAATAATTTTGATACATTCAAAAGATCCCTTCCAATGTCGAGCAAATTAGCTTATACTTTGAAATTAAGCGAGGCTATTATTCGAGCAAAATTCTCCAGTTTTAAAATTTAGTCTCGTTCATAAGAGTCTATATCAATGTATAAATCTTCAATTTTTTCTACCCCGAAATTAACGGGACAGTGAAATCTATAATTTTTATGTATTCTCTTTCTTAAATTTTCAGGCAATTCACTTAAATTAAAATACAATCCATTTTCTAAACTTCTTCCAGGAATTATAAATTCGATCCCCCTTTTATTTATTGAGCCTATTCTAATTAATGTTCTCCACATTTTTTTCTCAGTTTCAGTTAAATCTGTTCTTTTTTCTAAAGAAATATTACTTTGTGTCAGCATTTTTATAGAATTATCTTAGATAATCTTCAAAACTAGCACCGGACTTGCTTGTTTTATTTCCTGTACCCTTTTTATTTATGGGTTTTTGTTTTTGTTCAGCTGATTCTTCTTGAATTCCCCTTTTTTCATCCATAATTGGATTGACCATTTTTGAAAAAGAGTCTTGTGTTGCCCTTATTTCCTTTGATATGTCTGAAACAGCTTCACCATATTCCCCCATTCTTTTCATTATTGAAAATTGGAGCTGTTGTATTACCTCTTCTACTTTTTCAAGTCTTCCTCTAATCTCTTGCATTTGAGTATTTATTTCTGTTCTCATTTTTCCTGCTGATGAAAGTTGTTCTTTCAATTTGTCCATAGATTCTTCTATTATTTGATTAGCGATATCTCTTATTGTTTCAATATCTAAATTAGGTGACGCATAACCTTGATTAGAACCCTGAGAAGGATCATACTCTTGCGTATAATTTGGTGGGCCATATTCTGGTGTGGCATATTGTTCTTGTCCTATTGGTTGTTGATTATAATTTTGTTGACCTTCCTCTTGAGCATATTGTGGCGCAGGGGGAATAGAAATTTCTTGATTTGCTTCAGAAGAACTTGGCATTCCAACCGTTGTTTGTTCCGTAGTCTGCATTATACTTGGTTGCATATTATCTTCTGACGAAACAGCAGACTTTATATCTGACTGGGATAATGCTTCATTAATTTGTCTGGGCGAAATTCCTTCTTCACCAAGTTTCCTGATTATTTCCTGGCTGGATTTACCCTCTTTTTTCATTGTAGATATTCTTTCTAATAGAGCCATAGTATTATGTGTGTTTTTAGGTTTTTAATTTTGTTGTTTGTTGTTTTCTTTTGAATCTAGAACTTTTTTCACAATATTTTCAATATCAGATATTCTAGCAAGCTCAAGTGGCTGAAACATTTTAAATTGCCTTTCTAAAATTTCCAGCTCTGTTCTCTTAGCAAAATTGTTATTTGTTTCAATTATCCCGTTTAACATCATCTTTAGTTTTTTTAAATTTCCAGCCATATCTGCTAAATTTTTCTTTATTTCAACTAATTCTCCATCAACCCGATCTTTTTCTGAGATAAGATTGTTTCCTATTAATATGACCCTATCTTTGATTATACTTTGTTTTTCTTCTATATCTCTTAATTTTGTATTTATGCTAGAAACCAAAGAATTAAAATAGTCTTCTTGCTGGTTTTGGTCTGTCATGTTCCTCTTTATAATCTAAGTAGGTTTAGGGGGTTTAAAATTGTTTTTATGGATAACTCAGATGAAAAAACATAACTCCGGGGTATGCAAAACTATTTTAATACCGATAATTTTTATTATTCAGTAGAAAATGAGGAAATAAAATGTTATTCAAACCAGGAACACCGCTTTATGCTTTTGAGGTCCAAAGGGAAGGCGGGCAGGATGTACTTTATGTAAATTATCTGGGGGCGCCGTTTGTGCCAAGTATTGCAGAATATCCTGAAATAATGTCTTATACTATTGATTATCTTATTAAAACTCCAAATATCTCCCGAATTGTTTTTGTTCAACAAAGAAATTATAATTATGACTTTTCCCAAGTTTCTCTTCTTCAAGAAGTAGCAGATATATACACCTTTCTCATACAACAAGAGAAAATACTCTCTCCAAATAAAATTTCGATTAATAATCCTTCAGTAATAGGGGACAGATATAATTTCCTAAGTTATATTCTCACCGTTCTTAAAAGCGACCCTATTTCTTGTTATATCAAACTCAAAGATTATATCTCAACAGAAAAAATGACATTAGAAAAACTAAGAACTGAAAATGAAAAATATGACGCACTTTTTTATATTCATCTTCTTGAAAAGTTTATCAATATGCTTTCTAACATTAAAATAATACAAAATTCTTTGGGGGATATTTTAGGATATAGGGCCGGGGATAGGCAATTATATACTAAAATTTTTAGACCTGATATAATTCCAAATTTTACTTTTACTCATCTTGTCTCTCAACTTCCACAAGATGCAGATATGATTGATCAATATTCTATTGGGGAAGGGTTTGATCAGTCAACAGTAACTATTATGAAAAGACCAGAGGAAGTAAAATTTTTGTATCATATCACTCCCCCGGAATACGCTTTAAAAGAAGAACATCACATGCTTCTCAATCTCGCCCGAAATGTTCTTATTGAACATCAGCCAAAAGCAGAAGAATTTACCGACCCCGAAAGAACAAGACAAGTTTTTTTTAATGTTGCCAAAGATTTACTGGGTGAATTAGCTGAAAGTCAGCAAATTAAGTTAAATTATGCAGATTTAAACAGACTTGCAACAATTCTTGTGAGACATACTATAGGTTTTGGGCTTATTGAAGTTTTACTTCAAGATAAGAATATTCAAGATATTTCTGTAAATGCACCAATACCTTTAAACCCAATTTTTTTAAGACATGCTAAGTTCGATGAGTGTTCAACAAATATCATGCCAAGTCAGGAAGATGCTGATTCATGGGCTTCAAAATTTAGGATGTTGTCAGGAAGGCCTCTTGACGAATCAAATCCCATTCTTGATACAGATTTAAATTTGGGGAATATTAGGGCAAGAATCGCCGTAGTTCAGCAGCCACTTTCTCCAAATGGTTTGGCATATTCTATCAGAAGGCATAGAGAATCTCCCTGGACACTTCCTCTTTTTATAAAGCAAAAAATGCTTGATCCATTTACAGCAGGCCTTTTAAGTTTTTTAGTTGATGGCGCAAGAACGCTTCTCGTAGCAGGGACAAGGGGGAGTGGAAAGACGTCTCTTCTTGGAAGTTTAATGCTGGAAATTATGCCAAAATATAGAGTTATAACGGTTGAAGATACTCTTGAATTACCAGTTGAATCTTTAAGAAAATTAAAGTATGACATTTTAAGAATGAAAGTTAGAAGTGCATTATTAAAAACAACAACAGAAGTTGAAGCAGATGAGGGAATTAGAACAAGTTTGAGATTAGGGGATAGCTGTCTGATAATTGGTGAAGTAAGAAGTGTTGAAGCACGTGCATTGTATGAAGCAATGAGGGTGGGGGCATTAGCAAATGTTGTTGCAGGAACAATTCACGGCGCGAGCCCCTATGGTGTTTTTGATAGGGTCGTAAATGATTTACAAGTTCCCATTACTAGTTTTAAGGCTACAGATTGTATTATTGTTGTGAATCCTGTAAAAAGTCCAGATGGAATACACTCAAGTAGAAGAGTTGTTCAGGTTTCAGAAGTAAGAAAACAATGGACAAAAGATCCTCTTGAAGAGAAGGGTTTTGTTGATTTGCTTAAATATAATCCTGAAACAGATTCATTAGAACCAACAGAGGATTTGATTAATGGGGATTCTGAAATAATAAAAGCAATTGCAGGGGGGGTTAAAGGTTGGGCAGGAAACTGGGATGCAGTTTATGATAATATTCTTCTTAGAGCAAAAATAAAAAAAGAAGTGGTTGATATTTCAGATAAATTGAATAAACCAGAAATTTTAGAGGCGGAGTTTAATGCCATTAGTAATAATGTTTTTCATGAAATAAGCGAGAAGATAACAAGGGAGCTGGGTGTTCCGCTTGGTGCGAGAGTTTTTCCTGAATGGAAAAAGTGGGCAGATAAGGCAGCGAAGAATTTTTAGTTAGAGAGAAGAGCTGGACAAGATTGTATTTCACGATTCAGGATAAATTGATAATTTTTTGAATCTGTCTTCTTAATCTCAGATTAAATTTATATACATTCTTTTCTTATAATTTCATATCTAAAAAAGAGGTAAAAAGAAAAAGGAAACATGCCAAGCCCTAGCGCAGATGACATTCTTAAAAAATATGGACGAAACCTGCAGAGTGAGATAAATAATGGTTCACCTTTTTCTTCATACTCGGCGCAGGATTCTTCAAGCGAGTATATGCAATTTAAGAGAGATATGATGCCAAATCTTTCAAGATACGAAAATTTTGCAAGATCTATGGGCGGGATGATGAAAATAAAGCTTTCATCTAAAGATTATGATAAGTTAAGTAAAAGTATTGAAGTTTCTCATTTGGATTTAACTCCAAGTGAAGTTGTTTCAGCAGCTTTTCTTTCAACAATGTTCAGTTTTTCGGCCGGCGTTTTATTTTGTGCTGCAATATGGCTTTTAGGATGGGCCCAAAATTTTCCTACACTACTATTCTTCCTTTTTTTAATTTCATCCATGTTTATTTTTTATTATCTTTATAGTATGCCTAATAGGATGGCTATGAAATGGAAACTTAAGGCCGGTTCTCAAATGATACCATGTATACTTTATACGGTTGTTTATATGAAACATACTTCAAATCTTGAAAGAGCAATAAATTTTGCTTCTAAACATTTAGATCCGCCCCTTTCACTCGATTTTAGAAAAATCTTTTGGGATGTTGAGACGGGAAAATATTCCACAATAAAAGAAAGTTTAGATAATTATCTCGAAACCTGGAGAGAATATGCCCCAGAATTTGTTGAAAGTTTTAATCTTGTTGAGTCCAGCTTATATGAACCAAGTGAAGCAAGAAGAGTCGAGATTCTTGAAAAATCATTGCAAGTTATTTTAGATGGTGTTTATGATAAATTGCTTAAATTTTCGCATTCTGTAAAATCTCCGCTTACAAATTTATACATGCTCGGAATTGTTTTGCCAACACTTGGACTCGCATTAATTCCGCTTGCTTCTACTCTATTAAACGGAGCATTTCAATGGTATCATGTTTTTATTGCGTTTGATTTGATTATACCTTTTTCTGTTTTTTATATGACTAATGAAATCATGTCAAAGAGGCCAGGTGGTTATGGAGAAAGCTCGCTTTTGGAATTAAATCCCCTTTATGAAAAATACAAATCAAAAAAGCCATATTTTACTGCATTGTGGATATGCATCCCAATTTTGTTGATAGGATTATCACCATTTATAATTCATCTTTCACCAGTATCTTCTTATCTCGATTCAACTCTTGGATGGAAAAATGGAGATTTATCTTTTAAGGGGGTTCAACTTTTTGGTTTTATAACTGATTCAGATACAGGAAAAACAATAAACGGACCCATGGGACCCCTCGCTCTTTTATTGAGCTTATGTATTCCTTTTTCAATATTCTTATTTTTTTCTGTAGCTTACCTGGGAAAAACAAACGAGATAATAAAGTCGCGAGATTACACAAAAAAACTTGAAACTGAATTTAACAATTCTCTTTTTCAGTTAGGTAATAGAATTGGTGATGGAATGCCTGCTGAAATGGCGTTTGGACGTGTTGCAGAGTCTTCAAAAGGGCAAATTACAGAGGATTTTTTTAAACTGGTTAATCTCAATATCCGATCGCAGGGAATGAGTCTTGAAAGAGCAATATTTGACAATAAAAGAGGAGCGATCTTGAATTATTCTTCTAATCTTATTGCAACGAGTATGCATATTCTTATTGAAAGTGTAAAGAAGGGGCTCATGGTTTGCGCGCAGTCTCTTATGAGTATTTCGGAATATGTTAAAAATATAAACAAAATAAATGAAAGATTGAGAGATTTGCTTGCAGATGTTGTTTCTGATATGAGAAGTAATATGACATTTCTTGCACCGTTACTTGCCGGAATTGTAATAGGACTTTCTTCAATGATAACGCTTATCCTTTCAAAAGTAAAATCTATGCAGGATCTGGGGGGATCAGATGCAATGGGGTTGGGGGGATTGGGCGGTTTTTCAAATTTGTTTAATGCGGAAGTAATGATTCCCCCATATTTTTTACAAGTTTGTGTTGGGATTTATATCGTGGAAATAATCTTTATCCTGACAAAAGCACTTGTTACAGTAGATGCAGGAGAAGATGAATTAAAAGAAACATATGATATTGGGAAAAATCTTCTTGCAGGAGGCACCCTTTATATTGTTGTTGCGTTTTTAGCAATATTAGCATTATCTCTTTTAGCAACGTTTGTTATGCCCGCATGAGGGGTTTTTTAGTCTATTAATAGATTCGAAAATTTAAAATTTTACATTAAGGAAAGTTTAAATAATTGTTTTATCTTTGGTTTGTATGGTAAAAGAGAGAGGGGGTATGAGTAAAAAAGGATTAGAACTAGAAATGCTTGGATGGTGGATATTGGGCTTGATTGTACTGGTGATAGTAATTTTGGGAATTATTGTGCTTACTGGAAAAGGAATTGGAGCTATAGAGTATATAAAGAAAATTTTTGGATTTGGATAATATGAAAAATAAAAAAGCACAAAATTCATTGTGGGATAAAACAATAAAAGTAATTTTAGTTGCTTTAGTTATTGTTTTAGCCTTAGCTTTTCTTATAAATGTAGACATGCAAAAATGGTTGAATTTTCTGCCAAGTTTCGGTGTTCAGGAAAATAGTACGAAATATGTTGATAAGTGTCCTGTAAAAATTGCCGAGATAAAAGATGGAATGATATTTTTTTGCAATCAAGAAACAAAAGTTTGTGATATACCTTCTAAATTGCAGGTTGATGGAGAAAAAGTACAGGTGCATAATACTAATATTATAATACCTGATACAAACATCGGCCAAAAATTGCCCGGTCTCATAATAATAAACGATGAAATAGTTAAAAGGGAGGGTAAGACTTATTTTTCTATTGTCAGTGATTTACCTGATTATTCTAATATAATAAACCTTTATGGTGCTTATCTTCATTCTGAGACAGAGATATGTAGAAATAGCCTTGTCACAGAAGAGAAATCAAAATATATTCCTGAAGAGAAAATCGGAATTTTGAAATATGAATCAAGAAAAAATAAAATTTATTATTATGCTATTATAGACAATTATAACACTGAAACAAAACAATTGAGTAAATCATCCAATGAAGAAGATTCAAACTTATTTATTGAAAATAATTTTGTTTATGTTTATAGATCATGGTTCAGGAGTTTTAAGGTAGGAGTAAGAGATCCTCAAACTAATTTTATTAGTGTCTACTCTCAATATAAGTCTGATGAGTCGTTAGGAATAAACCCCGGAAATTATCTTCAAAAATTAAACGGGGCAGAGATAGTTAATGGAGAAATATACAAGAAAAGATGAAGTATAAAAATAAACTTTTAAGAGATAAAAAAGGATTCGAGCTTCTTGGCGAGAATACTGTTCAGTTGATTATAGCAGTGCTTTGTATTGTTATTCTCATCATTTTAGGAATGGCGTTATATGAATTTTTTATGGGGAATAGCGGGGATATAAAGAAAGCAGAATACGAACTGAAAGAGATGAAAGCATCTCTTAGAAGCATAACTGATGACAAAACTGAAAGAAATTATATCGTGACTACAATTCAGGACTGGTGGCTTTTTAGTGAAGAATATGGCCAACTTTGTGGGGGAAGTTTCTGCTTATGCGTCTGTAAGGAAAAGGATTGTAGCGGAAAGATTAAGGCATGTATTGCTACAGATAAATTTGTTCTAATAAGAGGAGAAGATGGAAGAGAAGTACGAATTATTCAACTAACTTCACCTTCTGAACTGAAAATGAAACTTTCGAATGGGATAGTATATCCTTTTAATGCAGACAAGCCAGTTAGTGATTATAGTACAGTGGCCAAAACAGCAGCTTTTTTAATCAATCCTGCTGCTGGAATTGCTGCTTTGACAGCTGATTTAAATGTAGTATTTTCTGTAACTCCACTTTTCTTTAAGTTTGATAATGAGTGGAAATGGAGTCCAGATCTTACTAATTGGATGGATACAAAAACAATGAAAGTTACAGCAGGAGAATGGAAAGATAAAGAACCGGTAGAAGCGAACACAGAACTAATAAAATTTGTTTCAAATCTTAAAGACACTAGCGGAAGTAAGGGGATAGCCATTTTTGAACAAACAAAAATTCATAAATCAGATGGGGTTTATGTTATACAAAAATGAGATATTCCAAACAAAGCAAAAAAGGAGAAATGACTGAACTTGTTAAGATAGTTTTATGGTTAGCTTTTTTTGTTATCGGAGGGATAGCAGCATATTTATTAGTAAAATTTATTAGAGGACTGGGATAAAATGGAGAGTATGAATCAAAAAAGCAAAAAAGGAGAAATGACTTCAAAACAATTGATTACTGTGATTATACTCATAGTAAGTTTTGGCATAATCCTTTTTTTCTGGAGCATGTTTGATTGGCAAGGAGATATAAATCGTGAGACTTGTCATACTTCTGTTATCCTAAGAGCGAGTGCTACATTTAAAGGATTAGAATTCAAAGACAATATTCCCCTAAAATGCCAAACAGATAGAATATGTTTTAAAAATGGATTATTTAGTAAAGGTTGTGATATTCAGGGTACAAGTATTAGAAATGTTAATGTTGGAAGTAAGGCTGAACTTTTAGACTTTATTGCAGAAGATATTTATAATTGGCATCAGACACTTGGGGAAGGGAAGGTTAACTTTTTTGAAACAACTTGGTTCATTTACGATAAACATTGTTTAATTGATTCTGTTTATTCTTTTGATAATAAAATCCAAGAAATGGTTGCAAAAGAAGATGGGATTACTTTTGGCGAGGTATATAGAAAGTTAGATTCTAAACAAAATTCAGATGGTATGAGTTATTTTAAGGAGATGTACGGAACAGATTTAGATAGTTATCTTGGTAAATTAAAATCAGATAATCCCCAATTAATTGTATTAAACCAAAAAATTAATCTTAGTAGTAATTATGCTTTAATCGGTGGAGTTATACCTGGAACTAATAAAGTAGCAACTGGCGTAGCAATGGGGGTGGGTGCAACAGTTCTTATTGCTGGAGCAATATTGCTCTGGCCTATCGCAATTCCTGCTGCAGCAGGTACTGCAGTTACTGCTGCTACAGTATCGACAACTGCAGTAGTTGTAGGGACAACTGCTACGACCATTACAGCATCTACTGCCGCGGCGTCTTCCGGAGTTGTTTTAGCAACTGCTGGAACTGCTGGAACTATCGCAACTATTGGTGGTGTTGCTTCAGCAATTGTTGTTCCTGCCGGATTGGCAACCGGTGCTTCAGGAATTATGTTTTTTACATTAAAGGACGATCCTGATGCAAATTTTGCATATATCCCCCCCCAACTTATAAGGTACAATGTTGATTCACTTACTGGTCTTAAGTGCGACGTTTTCGAATCTCTCGCATAATTTTCCTATAATCTCAAAAACATGAAAAGCAAAAAATCACAGAATCTTATCACGGGCGTGATAATGTTTCTTATTCTTAATGTCATCTTTTTTTCTATAATGTTTATTTTTGTCGGGTCTGTTGGAACAACTGGAAGTTTTATAGAAAAAGAGTATTCTCAAAAGGTAGCACTTGCAATAGATAAATTTGTGCCTGGAACAGAAGTTTCTGTAGATATATCTGAACTTTATTCTTATGCCAGAAATAATAATTATGCGGGCAACATTGTGAATCTTGATTATACTGATAATAAGGTAACAATAAAACTGAAGAATGGAGAAGGATCCAGCTTTTATTATTTTACTAAACTAAATCCCGGAGCAGTGTCTATTGATGAGAAAAAAATGGCACTTATAATCAAAACATGAGAATGTTCATGAATAAAAAAGCAGACGAAAAATATCTTAGCATATGGATGTTTCTTATTTGGGCCATAATCGGTGTATCTATTGTTTTAGGAGTATTAATGTTCTATTCTGTACAGGGAGATGTCAGGCAGATTGAAGCGCAATCATTAGCAGATAGACTTTCTTCATGCATAACCACTAACTTTAATTATGGAGAAATTACCAAGAGCGATTTTAATATATACTTAAAATGTAACTTAAACAAAGATATTTTTGATAAACAAAACATCTATTATTTCAATATTAACATTACCGCTGAGCAAAAACAAACAGAGAAAATTATCTCCGGAGGAACTAACTGGAAGACTGAATGTGATTACCAGTTTCTAAGGAAAGAGGCAGATAGAGAAAATAAATTTCCGCAATGTACAAAACAAGACTCTACTGCTTTCGATTCAACAACCAATAAAAAATATATTGTTTCAATTATTACAGCATCAAACCAAAAATGATAAACATAATCAATAAGAAAAGAGCGCAAATACCCTCTACAATTGTTTGGATAGCTGGAACATTTCTTGTTCTTTTGATAATGATACTGTATCTTGTTTTTGGGGGGATAACTTATCTTGATCAGGGACAAAGTAAAATGATACTATCACAAAACTCTGAAAAATTTTCTAGAAACTATGTTACTGGCTCTTTACTTAACTTTCTAGATAGTAATGCCTCAAATGGAGAGACAATTTATGAGATATTGTCAAAAGTAGATGTTAAAAAGAAAGACGAAGCAAGAACAAATATATTTCAAGATGAAACGAGAAAATTTCTCCAGCAAACATTTCCAGATAACGAAAGGAATATTGTTGGAAGCCTGGCAGTATTTTCGTATGATCCAAACAAAAAAGAATACTACTCAATGCCAGATTATACTGTGGTCCAAGCATATACTTCTTCAATGATTGACATTCAGGAGATTTATTCATTCCAGATTCCAATATTCCCAGATAAATATGTTTTAGTGAGGGTGTATAACAAATAATGCAAATGATAAAAAACAAGAAAGCAAAAATGGAAATATCTGTCCTGTTACTAGTTTTAACAACACTTATACTTGTTATCTTTTCACTGTTCATATTTAATATCCGTTCTGACAATTTAAAGAAGGAGATAAAAACATCTTCTTTGATGGATGAGGTTTATTCTGCTTCAAAAATATTTGAGTTTAATGTTCTTCATATCGCAGAACAAGTAGTTGTTGAAAATAAAATCAGCAGTGAAAGCGATTTTGCCAGTAAATTTCACTCAGAGTTTTCTAAACAGTTTTTGGCCAATGAAAAGATTTATTCCCCGTATGAACATGGCATTTATACTAATTTTAATACCATGATGACTGACCAAAAAAATTATGAAGTAAAAATAAAGAATAATTCGCTCACTTTTAATATGAAAAACTTTGGTTTTAGTAATAATCTAATTGATACTGATGCAAGAATAATTTCAATAAGTTATGTAAAGAACATAACATTTCAAATTCCCCTTAAATAACGTGAAAGAAAAAGGTTTTTAAATACCATAATCCTAATAAAAACAATCAAAAGAGGAAAATGATAAGATCAATCAAATTAAAAAAAGCTCAGCAAGAGTGGTATTTAATCGGGATAATTTTAGCTATTCTTATACTTCTTGTAGTTGGACTTGGCTTTTGGAAAGGATGGGATTATATTTTTGGGAAGATGGGACTTTTACCTAATGACTTAAACTCTGCGGCTGCAATATGTGCCCAGTATGATAATTCTGAACTTTTATTAATAAGTTATTGTCAGTATAGACAATTGACTATAGATGACAAAAAACAATGGGTTAATTGCCCTTATGTTTATGAACGAGCAGAAGCTGGTTTAGGAACAGGGAAAGCAGGTTTTGATTTGAAAACTTGTTCACTTGACTCTACTACAGCATATTGCACTCAATTGAAAGCAAAAACAGGTTTTAAGGATACAGTTATCAATGGCGTAGACTGTAAGAAGTAAATTTTTAATTTCTAAAGGTTTAAATAATAGTTTTCATCTTTTTCAGTATGGATTATTCATGTCCTGAAAAGAGGAGTAAAGGGAAAGATAAGTTTAAGCGAAGAAAGCTTTTCCCATACCGGCGCGGAGGAAAGTGGCGGACTAAAGTTGAAGAAGGTGTCGTGAAATAAAATGCTTCTCTTAGATGTTTTTAATTCAACTGCAGAGATTTTTTCTCCTGTAAACATGTTCATTATATTCATTGGTATTATCTGGATGTTTTTTGCGATTATACAGGACTTTCGAAAGAGAGAAGTTGCAAATTGGTGGAATTTTTCTCTTATTGCTTTTGTTCTTGCTTATCGAGCTTTCTTAAGCGTTAATTCTGGTGATTATAGGTACTTTTTGTGGGGTTTGATAGGATTTGCTGTTGGTTTTATCTTAGCCAACACATTTTATTATGCGAGGATGTTTGCTGGTGGCGATGCTAAGCTTTTAATGGCACTTGGAACAGTATTGCCCTTGAGTTTGTCTTGGAGGATAAATCTCGAAATTTTATTTTGGTTTATAGTATTCTTTCTTCTTGCAGGCGCTGCTTACGGACTAGTTTATAGCATAATTTTATCAATTATTAATTTTAGTAAATTTAGAAAAAGATTTTGTGAGTATGTTAAAAAATATAAAAAACAATTATTAATTTTCTTTTTTATTTCATTAGTCCTAATTGTATTATCTTTAGTTTTGAAGAATTCATTTTATTTTTCTGATTATCTATTAATTTTGTTGATTATTTTTATACCCCTTTGTCCACTTCTCTTCTTTTATGCAAAAGCAATAGAAGATACATGTATGATTCATTCGGTTTCTGTTTCTATGCTTACAATCGGAGATTGGCTTGTAAGGTCTGTTAGAGCCGGAAGAAAGAGGATAAAACCTAACTGGGAGGGATTGAGTGAGGGAGAGTTGCAAATTATACAGAAAAATGTTCAGGGAAAGGTTCTGGTTAAATATGGCATTCCTTTTACACCTTCATTTTTGCTTGGTTTTTTAGCGATGTTGGCTTTATTCTATCTCAAAATAAATCTCTTCCATTAAAATTAAAAATGAATGGTAAAGAATATTTCAGAAAAAGAAAATGCGGGTTGGCCATATTACTATTGATTGTAATTCTTATAATTTTAATTAGAAATACATCTATAATTCAAATAGATGATGTAAATCCAGACAGGTTTTGTGAAAAAATCTTTATGGATAAAAGCCAGACTTTGATGGTTATCCCCTTTTCCAATAATATTTCAATTGCAAACAATAAAAGTTGGTGCGAGCAGATATTAGGATTAAATAAAACTATCGGTATGCATGGAGTTTATCATACTTATAACGAATTCTCTTATAAAATTGAAGAAGAAGAGGTAAGAAAGGGAATGGAAGAATTCAAAAAATGTTTTGGTTTTTATCCAGCAATATTTGAAGCACCACGATTAACTTTAAGTATAGAAAATAAAAGAATTTTAAAAGAAATTGGATTTGAGGTAAGAGGTTATGGATTTAATGCTTTTCATAAAGTATATCATTGTGTTGATTTTAATAAAAGTTCTTATTTAGTTAAACAGAATAAATTTATAGATTTGTTTTGATAGAAAAGTTAAGGTATTCTTCTTTGAATTCTTATTATTTCTATCGGTTTTGTTTTTGCCCCTTCTTTTTTTGTTTCTAATTTCTTTCTCTGCTTTATCTCGCCTATTTTTTCCCTGATTCTTAAAAGTTCTTCTGGTTTTGCGCTTCTTCTGTTCTTTATTTCTGCACCTTCATAAACGGGGATCAAGTTTATTACAGCATGTCCAAGGTCATCAGAGGGGTAAGTTTTTATTTCTTTAGGCTTTAACTTTTTCGTTAGGTGTTTTACTATTTTTTTAATTACTTCATCAGAATTTTTTGGAATATTTGCGATTTTTGGAATATGTTTTTTTGGGATAAGAATGATATGTCCTTCTGAAAGAGGGTTTATTTCAAGAGCAGCAATATAATTTTCATCTTCATAAATGGAAGTAGAATTTATTTTTTTAGAAGAGATAAGACACATAACACATTGTTTTTCTTCTGCCCCCCCGCCATTTTCTTCTGTTTGTTTTATTAGTTTATTCTTTATTATGAATTCTTCAAGTTGTTCATTATTAAGTGATTGAATATGATTCCTTGCTTCTTCTTTTTTATCTTCAGGAAAATTTTCAAGTTGTTTGAAAATTTGTTCTTTTATTATCTTTGCTTGTTCGTCTGTTAATGCCATATTTTTTAGAAGAGGAGGTATTTTATATAGGTTTCTAGAACTGTTTATTTATCCAAATGCCCTTCGAAAATCGACAATATCAATTGAACTAACTGCAGGAATCACCTTTAACTTTTCTTCAATTCCGTCAAGAGGAATTGATTCATCAATCATAAATTGTAAAATTATTGCGTTTAATCCAAATGCGATAGGTTCCACTTCTATTTTTGCTTCGGTTCCAGCTATTTCTTTAACGATTTTTTTTGCCATCAATTCTATCCCTCCAAGAGATGTATCGGGAGATTCTGGCATAATTTTTATTTTTACTAATGCTTTTCCCATTATTCTTTTTTGTTAAGTTGGTTTATAAAAGTTTGTTTTGGCTTTTTATTTTTTAATTGTTATTATGCTAAACAATAGTATTTAAATATCGCAATTTTTATAGTGAATTATAAAAAGATGTTACAAGGAAATTACGAACAAATTTTGAAACTTATCTCACAGAATTCTGGAGTCTCAAGAGAAGAATTAGAAAGAAGAATAGAGGGTAAAAGAGCAAAGCTTTCAGGATTAATAAGTAAAGAGGGAGCAGCTCAAATTGTTGCTTCTGAACTTGGAATAAACTTTGAAAAGCAAAAAATGAAGATTTCTGAGCTCCTTACTGGTATGAAAAAAATAAATATTTCTGGGAAAATAATTAAAATGAACAAAGTTGTTGAATATAATAAAAATGGAAGAAGTGGAAAAATAGGTAGTTTTACGATTGCAGATGAAACTTCTAATATTCGGGTGGTATTATGGGATGTTAGTCATATCGTACTAATAGAACGAGGAGAAATAAAAGAGGGAGATGTTGTTGAGATTTCTGCCGGAGATGTTAGAAATTCAGAAATTCATCTTACTAGCTTCTCAGATATAAAGAAAAGTAGTATTATCATTGAAAATGTACAGACAAAACAGGTCTTTAATAATAAAAATATTTCCGAAATAGGATTTAATGAAAATGTTGATATTCGGGCATTTGTTGTACAAATTTTTGGACCAACTTTTTTTAAGGTTTGCCCCGAATGTGGAAAAAAAGTTTCTGAAGCCGGAGAATGCGAAGCTCATGGAAAAGTAATTCCTCAAAGAAGAGCAATATTGACTTTGATTGTTGATGATGGAACGGGGAACATAAGGGCAGTTTTGTTTTCAGAACAAATAAAGAAAATCGCTTCTGATTCTGAATTAGAAAGTCCGGAAAGTTTTATGCCGAAAAGAGAAGAATTAATCGGAAAGGAATTTTTAATTCAAGCGTCTTCTAGAAAAAATAAACTTTCTGAAAATCTGGAACTTTTCGTAAGGGAAATAGTGGAAGTTGATATGGATAAGTTAATTGAAGATCTTCAAAAGTAGGAAAAAGGAGGATATATAAATTACAAATTCTTTTTAAATATACATGGAAAATTTTAATATTGAGGGAATAGACCTTCTAACAGAAGAGGAAAAAAAAGAAGCAAACTGGATAATAGGAAAAGCATACGAAAAACTTAGATGGAAAGTAAAGAATGATTTTCTTTTGAATATATCAATAAAAGAATACTCCAAATCAGGAGATAATTTTGATAAAAGAAAGAAGTACAGTATTCGCGCCGAGATTTCTGGCCCGATTCAGGTTATTGAAGCAAGTGCTGTTGATTGGGATTTTAATAAAACACTCCATATGGTTATGAATAAGTTGGCTGTTGAAGTTGAACATTTATTTAGATAAAACTCTCTATAAGTTTAAATAATTCTTTTTTTTAATTTATTTGTGCCTGTATAGCTCAGTCGGTAGAGCACTTGATTCGTAATCAAGGGGTCGGGAGTTCAATCCTCTCTGCAGGCTTTGAATGAGAGAGGATTGAAATTTATTCTCCGTTTGGATATTATTATCAAAGATTGACTTGATTGAAGAATTAGGGTTTAGGTGTTTCTAATTCAGAAGGTTTTCCAGTTGTTCTTTCTTTTTCCTGTTTATTAAATTCCCTTATATAACCCATTAACTCACCCATCGTAGAAACCAAATATCTTTGGCTTACTGAAGTTGTTATTCTTAATCCCGGCCTTAGCAAAGGAGATTCAACAACAATTCGGTATGTTTCGTTTCCCATAATTAATTTAGAATTGCGGTATTTTTAAGTTTATATATTTTCTAAAGCTACATTATATTTACGATATATATACCGAAGAAAAATAATGCTTATAAACTCGGTTACGAGTTTTTATCTTATGGCATCACTAAAAGAAATAAAAGAAGAGATTGAATCTGAGAAACCAGAAAAGGAAAAGACAAAAAAAGAAAAAGGCGAGAAAGAGACAAAGATTTCTGATTTACCCGGCATTGGACCAAGTGCTACACAAAAGCTGGAGGAAGCTGGAATTTATGATTTAATGGGTATTGCTGTGCTTTCTCCAAGTGAACTTTCTGAGATGGCTGGAATAGGAGAAGCTGTTGCAAGAAAAGCAATACAAGCTTCAAGAAAAATGATGAGCTTAGGATTTCAAGACGGCATGGAATTCGCAGAGAAAAGAAAAGAAGTAGGTAATATTACTACTGGCAGTAAAAATCTTGATAAACTTCTTGGGGGAAAGGGAATTGAAACTAAAGCAATAACCGAAGCATTCGGGGCTTATGGAAGTGGAAAATCGCAGTTAGGTTTTTCACTCTCTGTAATGGTCCAACTTCCTATTGAAATGGGTGGTGCAAATGGAAAAGCGGTTTTTATAGATACAGAAGGAACTTTTAGACCAGAAAGAATAAAACAAATTGCAGAAGGAAATGGTCTTAATCCTGAACAGGTATTAAAAAATATTTTTGTTGCAAGGGCATTTAACAGTGACCATCAAATTTTACTTCTTGATAGAGTTGCTGAAATGATAAAAAATGGAGAGCCGATAAAACTCATCGTCGTTGATTCTTTGACTGCCCATTTTAGAGCAGAATTTGCAGGAAGAGGACAATTAGCAGATAGGCAACAGAAACTTAATAAATATCTTCACAATTTAATGAAAACTGCAGAACAATGTAATCTTGCAGTTTATGTCACAAACCAGGTTATGGCAAATCCGGGAATGATGTTTGGAGATCCAACTACTCCTATTGGAGGTAATATCGTTGGACATGCTTCTACTTATAGAATGTATTTTAGAAGAGGAAAGAAGGACAGTAGGGTTGCAAAATTAATAGACTCACCAAACTTGCCAGACTCAGAAACACTTTTCTTTGTTTCTGGAAAGGGTATCATTGATGGCGATGTAGAATAAAGGATTTTCGCTAGATTTTTAAACTTCAATCCTCTTTGTTTCCTAGCATAAAAAGAGGAAAATGATAATACACTATATTTCAATTGCACTTGAAGCAGTAATAGTTATAATCTCTCTTCTTACTGCCATAATCAAGAAGAGGTATTATTGTTATGGGTTTGCATTAACTTTTGCAATTTATGTTTTTTATGATTTGATTAATCTTAAAAACGTAGACATGTCAAATACTATTTTATATCTCTTTTTTATTGCTACACTTTCTGCTCTTTGGGCAGTATGTGTGATTTATACGAGGAAAAAGTAAAATGCCATCAACTTATAGAAGAAGTTTTTTGAAAGGTGCTATTTGGGAGATAATTGCTTTTATAATAACAACTTTTATAATTTATTTTATATATGGAAATTTTAGTGATTCAATAAAGTTCAGTTTATTTCTTACAGCAGTTAAAATTCCATTCTTTTTTATTCATGAAAGAATTTGGAAGAAGATAAGGTGGGGAAAGATTAATTAACGCCCCCACGAAGATTTGAACTTCGATTTCTTCCTCCGCAAGGAAGCTTTCTATCCGGGTTAAAATATGGGGGCGTATGTGATCTATAATTTTAGAGCAATAACGAATTTAAATGTATTCTCTCTTCGGTCCAGTACCTTTACAATTCATAAACTTTATTTTTTCTTATAATCTCTGCGTTCTGTCCTCTTGCAGTAAGTTGTGCTTGTGTCCATTCACTTTGTTGTCTTTCTCCATGAACGACAAATGTTGTTTTAGTTGGCTTTATAAATTCGCTTACATGCTGAACGCATCCGTTTCCATCCGCATGGGCGCTATAGCCTCTAAGCCTGACTTGTTCTGCTTTATATCGATATGATTTTCCATCAATATTTATTGTTGGATTTTTTTCTTTACCCTGTTCGAGCATATGTCCAATACATCCCGGGACCTGATAACCTGTTTGAATTAAAATGGTACCTGGATCTTCTATATGTGCCTTTAAGTGATCTTTAACTCTTCCCATAAACCACATACCCGAAGCAGAAATAATCAAATAAGGTCCTTTCATCTGGTCGAGAGAATTAGATTGCTTTTTATTTTTTGGATAAACCAAATTTCTAAATTTAAATGGATTTTCAGAGTTATTTGGATTGAATAATTGAACTGCTCTAGGATCAAGGCATTCCTTGTGTTCTAAAATAATCTTTTCCCCCTCACTAATACTGGGGCTGTCAACATAAATTTTCAAATTGGGATTTATTTCTCCTTTCAGGTATAATTCAAATAAATCATCCAAAATCCAGTGACTTCTTCCTATCGCGAAGGTTCCCATTACTCCCCTTCTGTTCTCTGAAACAATTCTGTCTAAAACATTTTTCAAGTCTTTTCTCGTTTGATTTCTGTCTGTATGAGCTCTATCTCCGTATGTGCTTTCAATAAAGCAAAAATCAATTCCAGAAGGAAAACTTCTACATGGATAATTTAAAATTGGCGCGTCAATATCGCTTCTTCCCAAATCAACTGCTGTCAAAACTTTTACTATTTTTTTGTCGTCATTAAACTCATAAAGAACTTGACAAGAGCCGATTATATGACCTGCATCAAAATATGTTGCCCTTATGTTGGGAGAAATTTGAATTGTTTTATTATAACCAACAGGATTCATTTTTTCAGTTATTTTTTCCAAATCTTTAGAGGTAAAGCTTGGTTTCATCCATTGCCCTTTTTCATCTTTCCTTCCTTTTACATTTACCCATTCCTGATTAATCTGGGTTTTTAATTGAGAACTTAAAATATCCATTGAAGCACCATGCCCATAACATCTGCCATTGTATCCTTTTCCATAAAGCTTGTAAACTTCTCCGATATGGTCAAAATGACCATGACTCAAACTTAAAACACTAGTTCCATTTACTAATTCTTCCCATTGATTAAATTGTTTTTCTGTTCTTGTTTCTCCCATCTGGCTTCCGCAATCATGAATAAGTTTTTCTACTCCGCTATTTGTTTTTAGAGTAAAAAGATGCTTAGAACCAGCTACCGTGCCGTCAACACCACCGAGTCCTCGATATTCTAGCATTTTTTGATTTTTATTTTAATTTGTTTCAGAAATCGTCTGAGGCGAGCAAGTTAGTTTGACTACTTCCCCTTTATTATAAAGAGCTACTTGCGAGTAGAACACCTCTGCTAAATGAAGCTTTTTTTGTTTATAAATTTATGCGCATGTTAAAATTATACTTAATAAAACTTTAAAAGTAACGTTTATTTTAAAGTATTATGATATCAAGTTTTTTAAAAGAGGCAATAACTAATTTAGAGAATAGCAATGAAAAAATAAAACCGGTTAAATTGGAAGATAAGGATATTATTGCAGATTTGCATATCCATTCTAGATTTTCAAGGGCGACGAGTAAGAATATAACCCTTTCTCTTCTTGTGAAATATGCTCGAATGAAAGGAATAAACCTTCTTGGAACCGGAGATATTTCACATGAAAAGTGGCTTGCTGAAATTAGAGAAACTTTAAGGGAGAGAGATAAAACCGGGATATATTATTATAAAGACGAAAAAGGAGAGTTTCCTTTTATCCTTTCTGGGGAGATAAGCTTAGTTTTTACGAAAAATGAGAGGGGAAGAAGAGTACACTTGGTTTATCTTGTTCCCAATTTGGAAGTGAATGATAAAATAAATAAGTATTTTGATACCCGGGGAAGAAGAGATTATGATGGCAGACCCATATTCTCAATTTCATGTGAGGATTTTGTTAAACAAATGATGGAGATTGATTCTAGAATAGAGGTTATTCCTGCACATATTTGGACGCCATGGTTTGGTGTCTTCGGAAGTAAAAGCGGATTTGATAGCTTGAAAGAGGCGTTTGGAACACAATGGGAAAATGTTCATGCTATAGAAACAGGAATGTCAAGCGATCCTGAGATGAATTGGAAGATAAAAGAACTGGGAGATAAGGCCATAGTCAGCTTTTCAGATTCACATTCACACTGGCCTTGGAGGCTTGGAAGAGAAGCCACAATTTTTTTTGGTGATACTCCTAACCTAACTTATGAATTTTTAATTACTCAAATAAGAAATAAGACATTCAAATCTACCATTGAAACAGATCCTGGTTACGGTATCTATCATTGGGATGGCCATCGAGATTGTAATTTTTCTTGTTCTCCTGCAAAAACAAAAGAGCTTAATGGAATATGTCCAGTTTGTAGAAAATCTTTGACAATAGGGGTTGAAAACCGGGTGGAAAAACTTGCGAATAACTTTGGAATACCTCCTAACGCAAAACCATTTCATAAACTGCTTCCCCTTCACGAATTGATTGCATTTTGTCTTAATACAACAATTCAAAGTAAAAAAGTCGGCATAGTTTATGATAGGCTTATAGGGATATTTGGGAATGAATTTAATATTCTACTGAAGGTAGATAAGAACGTCGTTATGGCTGAGCTCGCAAAGGAAAAATTGGAAATTCTTGGAGATTTGATTATTGATAACAGAATTGCTAACCTTAAAGTTCAACCAGGATATGACGGTGTTTATGGAAAGTTAGTTTCTAAGGAAACACAGAAGAAATTATTTTAACTTTTTTCTATACTAAAAATACAACCCTGTTTTTTTGAAGCAAGTTCAATATTTTTTAGAACATTGTCTAATAAATTATCTGCTTTTTTTGCATCAGTAGACTTCATTTTTATAAGATATTTCCCTGCTGCGACGTAAGAAACATTTGCATTTGTTCCCTTTGATGCTTCAAATATAACTGATTTTACTGCGATAATTCCCCCCCGCCCCTTGTTTGTTAACGAAAATCTTTTTAAAAGAGAAACTTCTTTTATCTTTTTCTCATCAAGAATTTTTATTATTTTTTCAGCATCTTCTTTAGAAAGATACTCATTAAGAAGAGTTTTATCTTTTTTCATTTTTTCAAGAAGTAAAACGATAGATTCTTCTTTTTCACTTATTTTTTTTAAAGCATCATCTGCATTTTTTCCAAGAATACTTTTAAACATTTCAGTATAACTTTTTTCTCTTTTATACTGTTCATTAAGTTCGTTTTTTTCCTTTAACTTTACTCGTCTTAATGATAAATCAATTCCCGTATCTTTTATTCTTAATATTTTACAAACTATCTTCCTACCCGGGAATACGAAATCTCTTATGTTTCTTATTCTTCCTGGAGAAATTTCAGAGAAAGTTATTGTTCCTTCGAGTCCATAATCATCAATTCTTACAAAGACGATAGTTCCAACTACTCTGTCAACAGTGCATAGTACTATTTTTCCTTCATCAAGTTTTTGATTATTCATGAGGTATATTAAAAAAGATAAATATAGTTTATATTCTTTTTCTAATTAAGAACTTCTATCCTGCTTGCTTTTAATTCTGCCTTTCCGCCTTTTGGCTCTGCTATAACCGCATTGCATATAAGACATTTCACCTTTGTTGTTGCGCCTTCATAGATGACTTGCTCATTTTTGCATGCTTGACATCTTACTTTGATAAATCTGTTTTTTTTCATTTTTTATCTGAGAAATAAGAGTTTTGATGATTTTTAAATCTTTACAACTTCAATATCTAACTTCTTCTTAATGAGTTCAATGAAAGCTTCTTCTTTATCTTTAGAAATAACACATCCCGCTGCAAATTTATGGCCACCCGACTCTCCGCCTATAAGTTCGGTTATACTATCCATGATATCCTTGAGGTTTCGTCCACTTTCTGTTGCATTTCTTCTGCCCGATATCCTTGATGAAACCTTGATCTTATCTTGGTTATAGGCCATAGTTATTATTATTTTTCCTTCTTCATATATAGAAGACATAGAGAGGATACTTGCTATTGTTCCTATGATTGTATCTTGAATCCTGTCCTGAGCATTCATTATGACATATTGCTTACCTTCAATCTTTGGATTTGAGTTTATTTGATTAAGAGCATTGATAATACTCTGTTTGTACTTTATGTATATCTTTTCAGCTTGTTCTTTTGCATTTTTGTTTCCCATACAGAAGAGTAAAGCAACTTCACTATTTCCCATTCTGCTACATGCATTGATTAAAGCAGATAACTCTCTTGCATCTTCAATTTTATTGAAAAATTTTATGAGAAAAAGATTGCCTATAAGTCCGCTTATTGCATCTTGGTTAGGAAATCTTAAAGCAAGTGCTGTAACAAGTCTTTGCATTTCTTCTTCATCAATCTCAATTAATGATTTATACCCATTTTTTGTAAATTCTATACCTGCTTCTCTTAATAAGTCACAAGCTCCGAATGAATTTCCTGTAATTCCCGGAATGTAAGGATTTGAACAGTACTCTAGCGCTTTATTTAGGGGTCTTGTTGAAGGGTAAAGCAAAAGTCCTTTCTTTATTGTAGCTCCTGCATCTTTTAATATTTCATTTACCAAACGTCCTATTTCTCTTTCCATAATATCGCCTACCATTCCAACTATAGCTAAATTTGCCGATTCAGCATCTTTTTTTGCTAGCTCTTTTGAAACTAGATATGAAACACAAGAACCGGAGACCAATTCGCAATTTTCGATTAGATGAGGGTTTATAATATTCATGTTTTCAGGATAATTGAAATCCTTTTGTATTTCATGATGATCTATTATGAATATATCATTTTTTAATTTTGAAATGTCTTCAATGCTTCCAGATCCCAAATCAAGAAACACAAGAACCTTTGTTTTAGGTAATTCATTTATTGTTTGCTCATCTAGACTTTTAACTATTTTAAAAGAAAAATTTTTGTCAAGTTTTTTCAAACATTTTCCAAAAATAGCTGCGGATGTTATCCCATCAGTATCAAAATGGCTTATAACCAGAATACTTCTTTTTTCTGTTTTTTTTAAAAAACTTTCTGCAAACTCTTTCAATTTTTTTAACATTGCCTCTTTAAAAGTTTAAATGAATAATACTAGCTATTCCCGAGATATTCTTTGATTAGTTTGTGTCTTGCTTTTGTTCGTATAAGAGATCTCCCAGTTTTTTTATCTCCCCTATGTTTGGATAGATGCTTTTTTAATTTTGTAACTTTTTCGCTTATATTTTTTAAGTCGGGATCTTGATATAATTTTTTTTCTTTTAGAACGTCACCTATTTTAAAACCAAAGATCTTTGTTTTTGGTATTCCATATGTATCTCTAAGGATAAGCCCGATTTTTTCGGCAGTCATTTCGGGATTTTTCTCTGCTATTTTTAGTATAATCTCCTTTACTTCGGATTCAGTATACTTAAGCCAGACAGGTTTATTGAGTATTTTTTTTGATTTTGTCATTTTTATTCTTTATCACCATTTTTTATCTTTTTAAAGTTTGTTATGGCGATTGATTTTCTCATCGTGCAGTGGTCAAGAGTATATATAAGCTTCAGACACTTTTAATTATTATGAGAATTTGGTTTGAAAATGGCAAGCAAAAGGAGCTTTTTAAGAAAGAAAGAGAATTAAAAAAGTTGTCTTGGCAAGATTTTGCAAAAAGCTTAAATGTTAGTTTTGGCAAATTAAATTCGTGGGTTTATGAAGAGAATTTAATAACAGAGGACATATTTAATAAGTTAAAATTAAGTTCAGAATATAAAAAATTCATAATTCAACGATTAGTTGAGGGTTGGGGAAAGATTAAAGGGGGGAAATTATCCGGGGGCAATACTAAGGAGATTAAACTTCCTAAAAGAAGCAAAGAATTAGCAGAATTCTTTGGAATTATGTTAGGTGATGGGCATGTTCATAAAATTCAAGGTTATAAACTCGGAACTTATAATTTAAACATAACCGGGCATTCTATTTTAGATAAAGATTATCTCTTAAATTTTGTTAAACCACTAGGAGAAAAGTTATTTAGGATTAAAGGACGAATTTCTTTTTCAAAAAGGAGTAATGCATTACATATAATTTTTGACGCTAGAAACTTAGTAAACTTTTTCGAGAAAGAAAATTTTAAAGCGGGTGATAAAATAATAAATCAAGTCACAATTCCGAATTGGATAAAAGAGAATCCAAAATTTCTTTCTGCCTGCCTGAGAGGTCTTTATGATACTGATGGCTGTTTCTATAAATTGACTAATCAAAATAGTTATCAGGTAGGTTTTACTAATTATAATAAAACATTATTAAATGATGTTAGAGATAGTCTTATTTCATTAGGAATTGGAGTCTCAAAAATTTCACGGGGCAGAGATATAACTATTACTAAAAGAAGTAAAATAGCTAAATTTTATAAACTAATTGGATTTCATAATTCTAAGCATCTTAATAAAATTAAGAAGCTTTTTTAGCCCCGTAAGATAGCGGTCAAATCTGTGAGCCTTTGGAGCTTACAACCCCGGTTCGAATCCGGGCGGGGCTATTTTTCTTTTAGAAATTAATGCTTATATCTTCCACGAAACTCTACTTTTTTAAGCTGTTTAAGAACTTTCAATTTATCTTTTGAATTATAATTCTCTTCTATAATCTTCCAACAGACTTCCCAAATTGAAAAATGTTTTGCTTCAAGAGCTTGTTTAATTAGGTGTAGGTCAACAGCTTTATCTTCAATTCTTTTGCTTGTGAGGCCCAACCCAAAATCTATGAAAAAAACTTTATTTTCATTATTTAAAATCATATTGCTTGTTGTTAAATCGCCATGAACAATATCATTATCATGAAGTTTTGTAATACTCTTCCCGATTTCTTTAGATATTTTTTTATAATCTAGTTTTTCAAGAAAATCGGAAAGCTTTTTACCTTTTATTAAAGGCATTTTTATAATATTCATTTCATAAGTTTCTTCGGGAGTTGGAGCGTTTATTAGTTTTGATACTTTTTCCAGAAGTTTTTTCTCTTTTTTTGTTCTTGCTTTTATTATTTTTTTATCTAATTCGGGGTGGCGATAGCCTTTATTGATACGGGTTTTAATGATAAAATTTCCTTTTTGTATTATCTTGGCTTCGGCGCCCTGTTGGATAATATTCGATTTAATCATGGATTAGTTACTATAAACAAAGTTCTTTTAACTTTATTTTCCAAAATATCTTTTATTTTTAAATTTCCATTTGCAATAATCATGTTAATTCCACTTTTTGTTAACATTTCTGCTGCAATAACTTTTGAATACATCCCACCCAGACCTAAAGAATTTGTTTCTTTTTGAGCCATCTTTTTTATGTTATTATCAATGTTTTTGACTTCCTCGATTAATTCAGAGTTACTGTTTATTTTTGGATTTGATTTGTATAGACCGTTAACATCTGTTAAAATTATTACTAGGTCTGCTTTAATCTCTTTTGCTACAAGTGCTGCGAGAATATCATTATCCGGGAATAATTTGTTATCTTCAAGTTCTTCTTTGTTAACAAGGTCGTTTTCATTGATTAATGGAATTATTTTTTGTTTGAGATAAGCATTAAGTATGTTTATTATTACTTCTTTTTCATCTTTTGTATCAAAATTATGGTGAGTTAAAAGAACTTGCGCAATCCTTATGTTTTCATTTTCAAATAATTCCCCGTATCTTTTCATAAGAATTGCCTGTCCTTCACCAGATAAAAGCTGCAGTTTTAATGCTTCCCTTGGTCTTTCATTTAATTTCTCGATTTCCATGCCACAGGCAACTGCACCAGAACTCACTATCAATATTTCATTATTCTCTTTATGAAGCTGGGATATTTCTTTTACTTTCTCTTTTATTAACCCATAGTTGAACTTGTTATTTCTATTTGTTAGTGCACTCCCAATTTTTATTAAAATTCTCATTTTGTTATAACCTCATTTTCTTTCCAAACTTTTTTGCAAGTTTCATCATCTGCTTTTGAGAAAATCCACCTGCACCTAAGTCTGATTCAGACATTCCGCCTTTTGCGAATTCTTTTAGAAGACTATATTGTTTTAACAATTGGCGAATTTCAGAAGTAGTTGTGCCACTTCCCTTTGCTATCCTTCCCAATCTTGTTGTTTGTTTTTCAATTATTTCAGGAGTCTCAATTTCTTCAGGAGTCATAGAATCAATAATATGGCTCCATTTTTTCATTTTATTTTCTTGATTACCTAACATTCCTTCTGGAATCTTTTCTTTGTTGATTCCCGGGATCATATCTAGAATCTTATCAAAGCTTCCCATAGAACCCATTGATTTTAATTGTTCTTGGAAATCCCTAAGATTAAATTTTCCATCTTCCAGATTTTTCTTCAATTTTTTTTGTGATTCTGAATCAACAGCATTTTGAACTTTTTCTAATAATCCTTCTAAATCACCCATTCCTAAAATTCTTGATACAAAAGATTTTGGATTAAAAGTCTCTAGATCGTTGGTTTTTTCACCAGTCCCTATGAAAAAAACCGGTGCTTTTGTTTCATAACAAGCGGTTAATGCACCGCCCGCTTTTGCAGTAGAATCCATTCTAGTTATTATAACTCCATTTACATTCAGAGCTTTTTGGAATTCAAAAGCCTGGGTTTTTGCTGCTTGCCCAATATCTGCTTGTATTACTAAAATTCTATAATCTGGTTTTATTTTCTCATTAAGCTCTTTTATTTCTTTTATTAGATCTTTATCAAGAGAATGTCTTCCTGCTGTATCTACAATAATTAAATCATATTTATCTAATTCAGTTTTATACTTTTTCCAGATCTTAAGAGCATTTTTCTCTTCCTTATCTATAAAACAAGCAAGATTATTTTGTTTTGCAAGCTGTTCTAATTGGTCTGAAGCAGCAGGTCTATGAATATCAAGCCCAAGAAGAGCGACTTTTTTCCCTCTTTTTGAGTAATATGTTCCTAACTTTGAAGCGGTGGTTGTTTTTCCTGCCCCATAAAGTCCAAGAAGCATTATTATTGTTTGTTTCTTTTCATTCAGGATTAGTTCTTTCTTTTCTCCGCCGATTATCGTGAGGATAGTATCATTGAGATATTTTATTAATTCTTCTTTCTTTTCAATTCCTTTTAATCGTTCATCGTAGGCCTTTTTTCTTAAATCTTCTGTTATCTGCTTTACCAAGTACACATTAACATCTGCACTTATTAACGCCCTTTGAAGTTCTTTTATTATTTCTTCAACTATTTTTTTATCAAGAAAAATAGCATTCGCTATTTTATTCGTTGTTTTTCTCAGCGCTTCTCCAAGTTTTTCTAGCATATCTTATATAGCTTTTTTGGGTTTTTATGTTTATTGGGTTGTGATAGTAATACTTAAAAATTGAAGAGAATATATCCACTCATGAGAAAGGTAATATCAACTAAAGACAAAAAAAAGCTAGAAAAACTAAAGAAGGTTATTGGAAAAAAGAGAAAGAGAATTACTTATGATTCCTTTATTTCCTTACCGCAAAAATTAGGTTATTTTCCTTATGAAGATCCTCAAAGATATTTAAGTCTTGTTCCAAAAATAAGACAGTTTATTCTATCAAAACTTAAAGAAAGGCCTTATGAAGAAGAGGAATTGATCTCTAAGTTAAGGAAATATAACCCCGACTTTTCAACAGCCTGGGCCCGTATAGATTCTGAAATTGAGGATTTCGGGGATAATTCTGAAGAGTGTAGGAATGCACTTAAGAGTATGACTGAAGGAATTGAAGTTAGGTCGAGTGGAAATAAAACTTATTGGGGTCTTACCTCACGATTGGATAGGATATAATGTTATACGAGATCTTCCTTGCATTTATACAGGCAGCAACAGAATTTTTTCCAGTCTCTTCTTCAGGCCATCTTGCTTTAGTTGAAATAGTTTTCAAACAAAAACCAAATATACTCTTTTTCACTTTTCTTCATCTTGCTTCTCTTTTTGCGGTGATAATATTTACAAGAAAAGAGATAATAAAACTTTTAAGTTTTGAAAAACAGTATAGAAAAATGTGGTTGTATTTAGTTATTGCTACCATTCCTGCTGCAGTTATTGGCTCTTTTTTTAATTCAAGGATAGAAAGTTCTTTTTCTTCTATTTTGTTTTTAAGCTTAGCATTTATATTTACAGGAACTATCCTGATTTTTACCAGATTTTATAGATATTACTCAGAAATTAATTGGAAAATTTCTCTTTTTGTAGGATTTTTTCAGGTTTTTGCTCTCTTTCCAGGTATTTCAAGAAGTGGAATGACTATTTCTGCGGGACTTTTCACCGGACTTAATAAAGAAGAAGCAGCGAAATTTTCCTTTTTAATTTCTATTCCAGTTATATTTGGTGCTTTTTTATTAGAATTAATTAAGACAACAGTTAACTTGTCTTTGATGTATTTGTGGGTTATACCTTTTTTAATCTGTTTTGTCTTCAGTCTATTATTCTTGAATTTTCTTTGTTACATTATTAAGAAAGGAAATTTTTGGATGTTTTCCTTTTATTGTTTTCTTGTAGGAATAGCAAGTTTATTACTTTATTTTTATACCCAATTATAATCCTAATTGTTTTATGAATTTTCCTTTATCAAAAAGTTCCAAATCTTCATATTTTTGGCCTGTTCCAAGATAGAGAATTGGCTTTTTTGTTATGTAACTTATTGAAATAATTGTTCCACCCTTTTCATCAACATCTGTTTTTGATAGTATCGTACCATTTATGTCTATCATGCTGTTGAAAGATCTTGCTTGTTCTGTTGCATCGTTTCCTGCTATTGCTTCTGCAGTAAAAACTTTCAGGTTAGGTTTTGTAACTCTGCATATTTTTTCCATTTCTTTAAGCAAATTTTCTTTAGTATGCATTCTTCCGGCAGTATCAATTAAAACCACATCAATATTGTGATGTTCTGCGTATTTTATAGCATCAAAGCTTACTGCAGATGGATCACTTCCGTAATTACTTTTTATCATTGGTACTTTTAATTTGTCTGCGTGTATCTGGAGCTGTTCTATTGATGCTGCTCTGAATGTATCTGCTGCTGCTAAAACGCAGGAGAGATTGTTTTTTTGGAGAATATAGCATAATTTTGCTATGCTTGTTGTTTTTCCTGCACCGTTTATTCCAAAAAACAAGATTATAAAAGGTTTTTTGTTCTGTTTTTTAAATTCCTTTACAGTTTTTATAGTATCTTCTGGTTCCAGGATAATATTCTCCAAAGCTTTTTTTAATCCATTTTTTATTTCTTTTTCTAGATTATCTTTTTTTATTTCCTTGTCGATCAATTCTGTTTCCATTTCTTTTTTTATCTTTTCAACTACCTCCAAAGCAACATTATTCTCAAGTAGAAGCATCTCTAAATCAGAAAAAATCCCCTCAAAATCATTTTTTGTTATTTTATATACGAAAATCCCCCTTAATTTTGCAAAAAATCCCTTCCTTTCCCCCTCAAGTTTTTCTACCTCTTCTTCAAATTTTTCTTCCGGAGCTTTTATTTCTATTTTTTCATGTTTTATGTCATTCATTAATTTTTCTGTAACTTCTCTTTCAGGTTTTATTTCCTCATTAGTTCTCTTCCTTTTTTTTGATTTTTTTTTCCTCCCCAATTCATTATCTTTTTCCTTTTTCATTTTCACACTTTTTTGAGTTTCAACTACTTTTGATTCTCTTTCAATTTTTTCCTTAGATTTCCCAATCCAGGATTTTAATTTTTCTTTTAAAAATCCGAACATATATAATCCACTAACTTAACATTTATAAATTTAAACATCTTAGTAATAATATGGAAAAGATGTTGATTATAATTGATGGAGCGGGAGACCTTCCTTGCAGACAGTTTAATGGGAAAACGCCATTAGAATCTGCGGATATGAAAAATCTTAATCAGTTGGCTAAAAAATCAAGGCTAGGATTTATGCATCCCATATCTGAGGATTATGCTCCCGAGTCAGATACTGCAGTAATTTCTATTCTTGGAAATGATTTTCTTCTTTCTTCGAGAGGAGAGTTTGAAGCGATTGGAAGTGAGATAAAGCTTAGAAGGGGGGATATGGCGATGAGGGCGAATTTTGGAACGGTTGATAATTTACAATCAAGGAAAATTCTCGATAGGAGAGCAGGTAGAACATTAATGACAAACGAAGCAAAACAACTTGCAGAAGTAATAAACAAAAATGTAAAATTGCCATGTAAGTTTCAATTTTTTTCAACAGTTCAGCACAGGGGGACTCTTGTCTTTTTTGGAGGATTTTCGGACAATGTAACTAATACAGATACATATATGCATGAAAAGGGGAAGATCTGGGTGAAAGATAGTTTCGATTGGGCAAAGCCTCTTGACGAAGATGAAAATACAGAATATACCTCTAACCTGATAAACTCTTTCGTTGATCAATCGTTTAAAATTTTAGATAATCACCCAATAAATCAATTAAGAAGAAAAAAGGGATTATTGCCTGCAAATATAATCCTCACAAGGGATGCTGGCGTTGAAAAACCTTTGCTCCACAAATTTTCAAGAGCAATGGCGATAGTGAGTATGCCTCTTGAAAAAGGAATTGCAAAATGTTCTGAAATGGACGTTTTTTCCTTTGATTACCCTTCCATGAAGAATTATGATGTGTATGAAAATCTTCATCATGGGCTTGCAGAGATGATAAAATTTTCAATAAAAACAATTGAGAAACAAGGTAATGATTATGATTTGTGCTATATCCATTTTAAAGAAACAGATGTTCCGGGACACGATAATAAACCCCTTGAAAAGAAAAATTTGCTTGAGATAATTGACAAGGAATTTTTTAGTTTTCTTACGAAATACGCCGAAAAATCTAAAGTTCAAATTATTGTTACTGCTGACCATTCAACGCCTTGCAAGATGAAAACACATACTTCTGACCCCGTTCCGGTTTTGGTATTTAACCCCTCTGAAAAGGGAGACAATTTAGATTTTAACGAGGGAAACTCTAAAAAAGGAAGTTTAGGAAAGATTTTTGGGAAAAATCTTTTGAAAAAAACGGGGTTTATAATCTAAAATTTCGTTTTTCTTTTATTTCTTATTATTTTCACAATAACAATACTTTTAAACTAAGTTAAATTATTTCCAGTATGATAACTTATAATGATATTTATGAATCACTCAGAAAAGAAAAATATAGTGAACAATTACAACCCCTCACAAAAGATTTTATCAAAGAAGTTTCTGCTTATCTTAAAGAGAAAGAGGATATTTCTAATAATGACGCCGATTTGTTTTCAGAAAACAAGACAAAAAATAAGAAACAACTGGAAAATGCCGTTTCAATTTTTAAAGAATTAATGCTGAGAAGAAAGAAAAAACTTCTTGAACTTGCTTTTGTATCTGCTGAAACCGGCGTCAGCAAACGAGATTTTGAGAACATGCTTCATTTTGAAAAAGAAGCGTTTGAAAAAATTATGAAAGCAATGTCTGAAGGAGAGAAAAGTATGGAGAAGATATTGAATGGCGTTGAGGAAAGCGCAGAGAATAAAAACAAATTAATAATTTTCAAGAATGATATCGAAGAATTCTTGGATTTAGAAGGCAATAAGATTGGACCATTTAAAAAAGGAGACATAGTAAATTTATCCCAAGAAATTGCAAACATACTCATTGTAGATAATAAAGCAGATCCTGTAGATGAAGATAACTAAGAACATTTACTCTCTTTTACCAAACAGTATTGTTCCAAGTCGAATTATTGTTGAACCATAATTAATTGCGGTTTTATAATCAGAACTCATACCTATTGAAAGTTCTTTTAAATTATATTTATCTTTAAGTTCTTTCATTTTTCTGTAACTCTCTTCTGCTTTTCCAATTGGCGGGATGCACATTAATCCAATAAGATTAATATTTTGAAGATTTTTTATTTTTTCTATTAAAGAATCAAGACCGATTATAGATATTCCAGATTTTTGTTCTTCTCCAAAGTTTACTTCTATCATAATATCTATTTTTTTGTTTAATTCTCTGCAGGCATTGTTTATTTTTTCAGCCAGTTTTATTGAGTCTATAGATTCTATGCAATCAAAAATTTCTACTGCTTTTCTTGCTTTTTTTGATTGGAGATGACCGATAAGGTGAAAAGAAATATTTTTTTCTTTGAAAAAATCTTTTATTTTTTCAAATTTTTCTTCTGCTTCTTGGACATAATTTTCTCCAATAAGGTTTATTCCTGAATTTATTGCTTCAATTATGTCTTCGATTGGTTTTGTTTTTGTTGCTGCCAGAATTTTTACTTCTTTAGGGATTTCTGCTTTTATGCGTTCGTATGCCTCGTGGTTGAACATGACTCTATTAGTGGTTTTGGAGATATAAATTTAACCTTTTTTATTTGAATATACACTTCCGAACATATAAAATATTAAAAACTCTTTGCGCTATTTTTTTCAATGGCAGATTTGAAAAGACCAGTGCAGGCATTGTTGATGTCTTCAAGTGATGACCAATGGGCAGCAATACTTTCAGAAAATAAAAAAATAACAATAAGAGAGGGCCGAAGAGATTATGTCAATGGGTTAGTTATCATCGCTAATACGGAGACAGGTTATTGTGTTAAAGCAGATATTACTGATGTAAAGCATTATCTCGCTAGGGAAGTGCCAAAAAAAGATTTTAGAGATGATGGTTATAGTTCTGGTGAACAAATGATAGATGACTTAAAAACATTTTATCCAAAGATCAATGCAGATAGTTCTGTTACGGTTATTAGATGGAATAATGTTGGTGGGAGAATGGTTGATGATTACAGGGCTGTATCCTCTTCTTAAATTTTTAATAAATCTGCAGAGGTCCAGAAAATCTTTGATTTTCTGGCTCGTCCAAAATTTTCATTTTGAAGAGAGTCAAACCCGTACGCGCATTTGAATCTCTGAAGAATTAAGCTATCTCGCTTTGCTCGATAGCAAAAGCCTGCAGAGGGATTCAAACCCCCGACCCCTAGTTTACAAAACTAATGCTCTATCACTGAGCTATGCAGGCATAAATTTTATAAGAAAAGTCAGTTTAAAAGTTTAATTATCCCAAGCTGTAATTTCGCCTTTGACTTTTATTTTTTTTATGGGATAGATAATTTCTGTAACTTCTTCTGGCTTAAACCATAATTGAATTTCTTTCTTGGCAGATGTTTCTGAATCAGAACAATGGATAACATTTTCAAATACTTTGGTTTTGCTGTTTATTCTGCCATATTTACCCCTTATCGTAGTAAAATCTGCTTCTTCAGGATTTGTGCTTCCTGCAGATAATCTTATCTTGGAAATTGCATCTTCTCCCTGATAAATTAAGGCTAAGACTCTTTCTGTATGGAATTCTCCCTGAATATATTTTAAAACACTTTCAAAAATTTCAGTACCTTTTTCTTTTCCATGTTTCTTTATCTGAGCTTCTTTTAATTCTGAATAATGTTTTTCTGCTAATTCTCTGGAGACTTTAACAATTTTTGCTCCAACAATCTTTAATTTTGTTTCAGAAAGGGCACTTATTATATTTCCCGTAAGGGATTTAACTAAACCATCTGGTTTGATAAGAATGAGGCATTGTTGTGTTGCCATTTTTTTATTCCTTTTTCCCTTTCTTAATTTTTTCAATTTTTTTAACTTCTTCAGTGCCTAAGGAATCAAGGTTCTTTTGGGCTTCAATCTCCTTTTTAACTTCTTCTTTTATTTCTATTTTTTCTTCAAGTTTTTTTAAGCTATTTTCTACCTGAATTATCCTTATCTCACACAATCCCAGAGGATATATTTTTTTTAATTTTAAACTTAGTGCTTTTTGAAGTTGACCAGATAATATCTCCTCAAAAATTTTATCGTTTGTTTCTGTTTTTGTATAATCTTGTAAGAAGTTTTTTGCCGAATTTCTTAATGTTCTTTTTACTGCTCTTGAAACCTTCTTTCTTGTTATTAAAAATGGTTTTATAATGAGTTTACTTTTTAGTGATTCTACGATAAAAGAGTCTTCAACATAATCTACTCCCACATGTAGCATATGTCTTATAAAATATGGAAGAACTGTAAGCTTTTTTGGTTCTGCTATCGCTTTTCCGTCTTTTACAGTTATTGAAAAAATCATTTCAGAACTTTTTCCCTTAAGAATTCTAGTCATATCTAGTTTTAGTGTTTTTCCATTAACTTGATCTAAAGAATCAGAAAGAACTTCTGCCTTCTCATTTATTAGGGGGATATCAACTTCAAAATATTTTTTCTTTATTATTTTTACCATATTATTCAAAAACGAGTTTGCTTACCCTCCTTGATTTCTTTCCGAGTGTGCTTTTCTTGCATTTTTGGCAGGCGTATATTAAAACTTTTCTTGTTGTTGTTTTTGTTTTCATTTTCCATGATTTTACTGCTTTTCTGCTATATTTTCCATGATTTCCATATCCCCTGTTTAAGCCCCTTTTTCTCATTCTTGAAAGAGAACCCCACGTAAGTGTCCCCCTTTTATGTCCAGTACTTACTACATCTATTTTTTGTTCTGTATGAGCATTACATTTGGGGCAGTATCTTTTTGTTTTTTTTGGTAGCTTCATTGTTTTTTATAAAATACTTCACGAAAGTAGGTATTTAAAGATTATTATTTATCTTTTGTTTGAGTTAAATTTATAATCCTCTGCCCTCTTTGATTTCTACGGACCCATAGTATAGTGGCAGAACGACTCTTTGACGTGGAGTAGGCCTAGGTTCAATTCCTAGTAGGTCCATTACTTTAATTCTACATTCTTTCTACGTATCCCAATAAAGTTTATATACATATTTTTCATTAGAAACTTATGAAAAAGAGAGGCTTTGTTCGATTTATGTCTAAGCGTTCACAAATCACAATCTTTGTAATAATTGCGCTTGTTCTTATTGTTGGAATAGGGTTATATATTGTGATAAAACCCGGCCAGTCAGTAAAGGTAAATCCTCAATTTGAGGTTGTTCATAATTATTATCTTTCATGTATGGGCGTAGCAGGAAAAACGGGGGCAAGCATACTTGGGCAACAAGGAGGATACATTGAACTTCCTAACTTTGAACCCGGATCAGATTATTCACCATTTTCATCACAACTTGATTTTTTAGGAACAAATATCCCCTATTGGTATTATGTTTCTGGAAATGGCGTGAAAAAAGAGCAAATTCCTACAATATCGATGATGGAAAAACAGTTAGCAGAATATATCGGAGAAGAAATAAGTACATGTGATATTTCAGAATTTATTAATTCTGGAATAAACGTAACACTGGGAGAACCTTCTTCGGTTTCTACAACAATAGAAAATGATAAAATAATAATCCACATAACTCAAAAATTGACACTATCCGATAATACTACTACAACCATTATTGAAAATCATAATTCTGAATTCAGTTCAAATCTTGGAAACTTATATCAACTTTCAAAGAATATTTATGATTATGAGAACCAGAACCTTTTCCTTGAAAATTATGCAAAAGATGTGTTATATATTTATGCTCCAGTAACTGGCACAAATCTTAGTTGTTCTCCGATGATATGGAATCCGTATAACGTTTTTGATAAATTAAAAAGGGCCTTAGAGGCGAACATTCAATTAATAAAATTAAAAGGTAAGTATTATACCTTGCAAGATAGTACGCGAGGGTATTTCGTCGTAGATCCTGGTTTTGATTTAGGAGATAACCAAATTAATTTTATGTATGCTCAAGATTGGACATCAAGATTTGAAGTATGGCCCACTAAAAATAATATAATGATGGCCAATCCAGTTGGAACTCAAGAGGGATTAGGTATAATGGGTTTTTGTTATGTTCCGTATAAATTTGTTTATGATATTTATTTTCCTGTTCTTATACAAGTTTATAGTAAGAATGCCCAGGAAGTTTTTCAGTTTCCAATCGGCGTTGTGATAAATAAAAATTCTCCAAGAGAATCGACAGAAGGAGAATCAGAAATGACAGAGACAATATGTGATAAGGCAAATACGAATATTTCGGTATATACTTACAATCAAAATCTTGAACCTGTTGAAGCAAGCGTAGAATTTAAGTGTTTCACTGACACATGTAATTTAGGAAACTCAAAAAAGGATAATTTCAGTTCATTAAATGAATCTTTTTTAAATGTACTTGTTCCCGCCTGTGCAAATGGAGAATTGATTGTGAATGCCCCGGGCTATAGGGAGAAAAAGCAAATAATGTCTACAAATGAAGAGACTAGTGCAGATGTTGTTTTAAGCAGAGAATATAATCTTAAATTACAAGTTTATGTTGATAATGTTCTTACAAATAATTTTGCTGTTTTAAGCTTGAGCGAAATAAGTATAGAAAGCAATAATACGCAATTTTCTGATTCTGTTGCATATCCTAACAGCAAGGAAGTTGATATCGGAGAGGGATATTATGAATTTGGTTTAAAAGTTTATAAAAATGGGGCAATAACTCTCCCAGAAACCACTAAACAACAATGTACTAATGTTCCCAAGTCAGGAGTTTTAGGGTTATTTGGCATGGAAGAGGAAAAGTGTTATGACATAACTATTCCTTCTCAAAAAGTTAGCAATATTGTTTATGCTGGTGGAAGTGTTAAAGATTATATTACATCCGATATGCTTGAAAAAGCAAAAACAATGAAAGTTTATACTACAAGTATAAAGATGCCCTCAAATTTGGATGAGCTTCAGGCAAGTTATGACGCCATTGATATTAAAAATATTAAAATAAACCTTGAATAAGATTAAAAATAAATTGATGAGTGTATTGATTTTGTTAGCTTTTGCTATAATGTTTCTCTCATTTGTTTCATCGGCATCTTTTTCTAGCACATCTGTTTCAAATGCAAGATATTATTCTACGACCTCAGCATATACTGCTCCCTCTGGATTCCAATACAGTGATTTAATTTCAGGAATAAATGCACCAGAAAACGAAGAAGAATTTTATGATTTGATGATTACAATTCTTCCGGGCGGGTGTAAACCCATGGTGGTAAGAAGTGACTTACTTGAAGAGCAGAATGTTCCGGTTTTTTGCGAACTTACTGCTGTAAAAATAAATCCGGGTGTTGATATCTCAAGAATAGCAAGAATTTCTGTTAAAAATTTGGAAAATAATCCTTACATTGCAGGAGTAGGTTTTTATCCTGCAAGGGCAGCGATAAGGTCTACTAATACTTTATCCGGGTCGCCCGTTGCGAATAATATTGGTTATGCTGTTGTTGTCTTGAAAAGAACAGAAACAGAAAATGCTATGCCGAGTAATATTACTACAAATTTATCCGCAATGTTTGAATATGATGCAGTAAATGGTTTTGGAATTGGAGTTAATGAGATGTATCTTCCCGTTATGACTGATGATGAATTTACAAGTAGACAGAAGGAATATGGCTTTTTTAATGGTATAGGATATTTAAGAGTAGATAGTATGGATCAAAATAGCGCTGTTGTTTCAATTTATGATTCTCAAAATAGAAGATTATTCAGCCAGAGATTAGAAAAAGACAAGACATCAAGAGAATTTAGAATTCCTACTTCGATTTTTTCACGGTCTTATGAAAATCAGGCGGTCACTCTTACATTAAAAGAGATAACAATACCACAAACATCTGCAAAAATAATGGTTAATGATGGAAGCTATGTTGTTTATAAAAATGGAAAATTCGCAGATAAATGTACACTGACAAGCGTAATCTCTTCTGGTGGGGGAACAGGAACAGCAACTATAAATTGTGGTGGAAAGACTGTAACCCTTGAAAAGAAATTTAATAAAATAAACCTTCTTGTTAATGGCGCTCCTGGCGATTATGCCTTGGGAGATAAAATCTCTTTATTAAATAATAAAACAACGCAAAATTATTATGTAGTTTATGCAGGAAATGTTCCCAATAATAATGTTGTAGATAATAAAAAAACATTTATCTTTCTTGCCAAAGAAAAATCAGGAAATATCTTAACTGTTGAAAAATCTTGGCAGATTGCAAAAGATATTGAAAGTCAGATTAATAAGATGGATAAGGGGAATTATTATACCTCCCTGGGTAAGATAAAAAGTTCTTCATTGTTTTCAAGTGATGAATTGATATTGGTTTATCAAGGAGAACCTGCAAAAAATGCAAGTGGAGATAGTATCGGGATTGAATTTAAGGAAGCAAAATTTGAGAATGCTTTTCTTACTGGTTCTTCTGGTGGAACAGAAGAGTATTATAATAAAGCAAAAACTAGCTATGATGATATTGAATCAAAATTTCCAAACGAGATTAATAATTATATCGCTTTAGATAATAATGGTCAAATTGGCAAGATTTTTGGTGAACTTTCTCTTTGGAGTAAATATGAACTTGCATTTAAGCTTAATCAGCAGCAAGATGTTTTGGAAATTCTTTCTGAAATAAGAAATAGCTATCCTAATTCTAAAAATATTTTTACAGATTCGGGGCATAATGATCAGACTGCGGAACAGATTATGGCAGATAGCAATAATCTTTTAAGTTCAGAAGGAGCGAGCACTTTTATTGAGGACCAAAATTTATATTTAGAATTAGTTTCTGTGAATGAGCCTTCAGAAAGTGAAGCGAGCGTTGAGTTGACATATAGTGGGATAATGAATTCGCAGACGACAACAGAACAGACTGCTGAACCGGTAAAAAGTGAGAATGGGGAAGCGACATTAAGAATTGGGCAGAGTTTGAGTGCAGGCGGAATTTTATTCAGTGTGAAGAATATTAGTGCAGAGAGCGTTAATGTTAGTTATTCTTGTACTGGCGCAACTAATAAAGAGTTATTGCTTTCCAGAAGCAGCGAACCCCAATTAATTAGTGGATGTGATGTACAGGTTACGGTTATTAAGATTAATTCTGAAAAGAGTAATGTTAGTTTGAAGATTGAGGGAATAAAAAATACAAGAATAAATGCCGTAACCTCTGTAGACTCAAACAAATTTACTTTTTTAAAAGTTAATAAGGATTCAAGTGGTAAAATTTCAGATATTAATGTTTATTATGAATGTGGAACTGAATCAACAAAATCCGATGGTTCTCCATTTAAAATTGGTGAAGAAATAAGTTCCTGTAAGATAACAATAAAAAGTATTTCTGAAGATGAAAAAAGTATAAACATTACCTATAAACTTTCTTCGACAACATCAACACCCCAAACATCTTCAACAGAAACAAAAATTGGAACAGAAGAAGGCCTAATTGCAAGACAAGGAGAAAAATTTGTGGATGTTGGAAACAAAATACAAATAACACTTAAATCATTTACCTCTGATAAAGCAATATTTACTTATTCTTGCAATAATTCAATAAGCAACAGGGATGTAGACATAAAAAAAGGAAGTACAGAGATTCTTTTTGGATGTGATAATGCTCAGATAAGGGTAAACAAAATAAATCTTAAAGAAGTTGCAAAAGTTGAATTAAATCCTAAAATTAGGGGAAGAATAAGAGAAGCAAATTTTACTTTTTCTATCGGAATTGAAAAAAGAAGCGACTTTTTGCTTCCTTCTCCTGAAGAGATGAATAAGCAGATAAAAGAGCTTGATGAAACAATAAATAAATGGAAAAACACAACAGAAAAATTAGGAACTCTGGTCAAAGGAATGAAAGCCGCATGTCTTGCGACTTCGGGAGCATTAACTCTTAAGAACTGGGCGACAGGCTTGACAGGAGAGGCAGCAGCAAGGCACGAGGTTATGACTAGGCAAGGCGGTTGGAATGATATTTGTAAAGAAGAAGTTGCTAAACAGGGTTCTCAATATAGTAATGTCGATCAATGTCTTCTTGGTAAAAATAGTGAGATAGAGAAATCTGTTGAAGAGACAACAAAATTAATGCAAGAATATCAAAAAGCAGAAGAAGCGAGACTTGAAGCTAGTAAAAATGCAAAAGGAGTTGTAGATCCTAATAAAGCAAAAGAAGATCAACTTAGTACATTGAAAAGTGAATATTCTGCAGAAAAAACTATAGAGGTTTTAGGACAGGATGGACAAAAGAAGACGATGAAAATCGGAGATATTTTGGGTAAGATGAATATTTCTTATGGGGATGCAAGTTCTATCGATTTAAGAGAACTTGAATTAAATCTCCAGCTTATGAACAGCAATGTTGATGAAAACTTAAAAAATTCTGCAAGTAAGAAAGTTGAGAATTTATTGAATGAATTTGAGAAAAGATCCCAAGATCATGTTTATACGGATAAATTAAGTAAGATATTGAATGTTCCTGTAATAACAATTGGAAACAAAAATACCCAAGAATACCCTTATACAAAACAAACTTGGAGTCAGATAAAAGATCAGTTTTCAAATCCAGAGATATTAACAGGAACTGAACTTGTTGTAAGAATTCATTCAGAACAACCTATAAAAGTAGATATGCCAAATGATGTGGATTATTTGGTTGTTTTAAGTTCTCCTACTAAAACAGATGAAAAAGTTCATGCTCAAAAATATTATAAGATAACAGAGGTTTCTGGAGGAAAACCAAAAGTAGAGGCACTTACAACAGAAGCAGAAAAGAATGTTCCAACAAACTTCGTATTCAAACTATACGATGCTGCAGCATTAAAAAATCCATGCAAGAATTGTGATTATGCTGAAATATTTAATTCAGAGCCCTATAAAGGATATCCTTCACTTCTTCCTTTTGATAATAGGGAAGGATGGTATGTTTCTGTAAGGCAGAATATTGCGAGCTTTGGAAACTTAAAATCATATCAGGATTCAGGAGCATTAAGCAGCTTTTATTTATGCAATGTTGGCTCAAATGGAATGATGGAAGGAGATAGTATTGATTATTGCCAAAACTTTAATATAAACACTGCGGACGCAAATGTGCCATTTTCGGGATTAACATTATCTCAAACAAATACAAAGTTAGCTGCTGCTAATAACGCAATAAGAAGCGCGCAAGATCAATTGGCAAGAAATCCTTCTGCAGAAACTATAACGATAAATAATATGAAATTGAAAGTTAAGGGTGTACAAGGAACAGCTGGCGGAAAATGTACTGATTTTATGTCTGCGCAAGACTGTAATATCATGTTTAATGTTTGTGATCCCGTTGTGTGCCCCTCAAGTAGATGTAACATGGGCGGGGCATATACTGTTGATAATGTTATTCAGTCAGGAATAATTGGAAGCGTTCTTCTTTGCCTTCCAAATATAAAAGAAAGAATATTTATTCCGGTTTGTCTTACGGGAATTCATGCAGGAATGACTGGATGGATATCCATAATGCAGGCACATAGAGATTGTTTGAATGAAAGTCTTGCAACAAATAGAACCGTCGGTATATGTGATGAGATTTATTCTGTATACCAATGTGACTTTATGTGGAAACAAGTAGGTCCTTTTGTAAATGCATTTGCTAAGAACGCTCTTTCAGGAACATTGTTTGGAGCAGGTTCTCGTGGAGGGGGAGAATATATGTTTGTAAATCAAGCATTTAGTAATGCAGAAAATTCATGGCAGTATTTTACATCTTCTTATGCTTCTGATTCATCGCTTTCGTTTGGAGCACGTTCATTTTCTGAAATAGGTTCTGAAGTTTGCAAAGCAAAATTATCTGCTACATATCCAGATGAATTTGGAGCAGTATTAGAACCAGATTCGCCTGTTCAGATATATGCATTCTTTGATGAATCATCTTATACTGATGCTACTGTTCCTCCAACTTCGTCTTATAAAGTTTATTATCATATTTTTGCAGGAAATGATAATGGCCGTTATTATCAAGTTTATCTTAAAACTTCAACACCTTCAATAGGAGTATTAAGTAAAGGTTATTCAAATGTTGCTTCAGGTTATATTGCAAAAGGAGAAACAATAGACCAGACAAGAGATTTCTTGGATAATTCTGGATTTAAAGAACTGTGTGTAAGAATAGATACAAAAGATTATTGTGGATTTAAAAGTGTTACAACAGATTTTGCTATCAACTATGCTAAGGATAAAGCTCTCCAAGATCAGGCAAATAACCAGGTTACAACAGAGAGCGAATGTGTTTCAGGAAGTGCAAGTGTCGGAGCTTTTATTACACCAAATATACAGCAAGGAGTAGAACAAGCTATATCTCCTGATCTTTATAATCAGGGCATAGTAAGAGTATGCGCTTCTCAAAATCCTGGTGCAAGTGTTAATCCTGCAAGATGGACTGAAGTAGGATATTGTGATAATACAAATATAAAATGCTGGATTGATGGGAATAGTGTGCAGAATGCTATACAAGGTAAGGGCATTGAAAATGCTACCTTGCAACAAATTAATGCTCTTGGTGTTGAGCAGTTGCTTACAGAAGGAATGATGACGAATGGGGCGGGAAATGAATCTGTTAATAATATAATCGCTAAATATCCATTATTAAATCCTACAACTAGCACTTTTACGTCCTCTGCTTATACTGATATGGAAAAAGATATTAATGCGGTTTATAATAAAATGATATTTAGTTCACAGAAAGCAGCATTATTATATTATAAGGCGATGATTTATGATAGGATTACAAGAAATTTGTTTTTGAAGCAACCAAAGTTAGGGAATAATGCTGTGACTCCAACTTTAAATGCAGAAGAATCACTAAACCTCAGAGAGATTATTTTAGAAGAGTCACAGAATCAGGGAATAAACTATGTTGATGCCCTTAAAATTGCTTATATAGAAAGTGGTTTGAGCCAGATTAATGCTCCAACTAGTGCTGGTGCGTTGGGAGTAATGCAAGTAACGCCTATAGCATTAGAAGATGTAAATCTCCATGGAGGTATTTTGAGATCCTCAAAAGTTTATTCACAAGAGGACTTACTTTCTGCTCAAGAAAATATAGAAGTAGGTATAAAATATTTGGGGCTAATAGGATATTATGTTGATAATTACCCTGCTTTTGCAGGTTTATCTATTGATAAAGAAGCGATAGTTGTTGCTTCTTATAACGCGGGGTTTACAAAAGTTACTGAAGCAATAGGTAAGGCGGTTACTGCCGGAGACATTAATCCGTATTCAAGGGGGGCATTTAGTAAATATCTTCCAGAAGAAACTAAAAATTATTTGGTTAAATATTATTCTAGTGACGCGGGCGTTGCAATAAATGCCCTGACACCGGCAGAAACTACGTCTCCTGGTGAGACGACGATGGATGAAGGAAGGGAAGTTAGTCTTACAAATGCAGAATTTTCCATCAAGTCCGGAGAAACTAAAATATTATCCTTAGATGGAGAAAATCATGAATTTTATTTGGGTTCTATAGACTCTTCAACAGATTCGGTAGCAATAAGTGTTTATACTTCTTCTGCACAGAATACTCAATTAAAGGTAGGAGCAGAAAAAGAATTCTATTTTGACAGTTCCAAATCAAAGTTTATTACTGTAAATCTTTTAGATATTTCTGAAGGTCAAGCAACTTTTGAAATAAATGTTATAGGATATACAAATATACAAATTCTAGAAAAAACCCAAGCGAATTCAGGATCTTTTAAGATTGTGACGTCAGATAATATAAATTTTGTTTATAATGGGGCGAGTAAAATAGAGATAACTATTGATTCTGATAAATACCCCATACATATCGTACCGGGTAAGTATTATGGAAATTATATTATTAAGACATATTCATCTAACATGGTGGGCCATACCTCTATTTTTGATAAAGAAGTAGGAAAAATAGAAAATAAAATGAAGGTATATTTCAATAATGATATAACACGAACGGAGGATATAACTCAGTTGGAAAAATATTATTTTGATGATAAAAATAAAATATTCTCTAATTACCCCCCACAAGATCCCACTACGTTGGATTATACCATTGGAGATTTTTCTTCTATTACGGGATGGGCAGATGTTCTGCAAAATGGCCATAAAACAGATTTCCAAGTACAAAGTTCAACTAATTACAATTTTAATTATATTACTTCTGGTGCATGCGTGCTTTTTGCTTTCAATAAAGTTTCTGGGAGTATAAACGGAGATTATAAAATTGATCTTTGTGATACAACCGAAATAGCAGAAATTAATAGTGATTTTTTTAAAAAAAGGGTTTATGACGATATTAAAACTTCTACATTTAATGGAAACAGTTTTGTGTTAGGTGCTTCTTCTTAATTTTCTTTAATTAATTTATAAATGTTCAAATTTGGCATTTAACTAATATGAGGATAGTATAGAAATGTTAAATGCGGGGAAAAGGATTCGAACCTTTGTAGCACTAAGCCCCTGGTCCTAAGCCAGGTCCGTTTGACCGCTCCGGCATCCCCGCATGGACTAGAGACTTTTTTTTAATTTTTATATGTTTGCTTTGGTATTATTATAACTATCTAGATTGGGGAAGGTTTTGGGAATAAGGATAATTTGGACAAATTAAATCAATTCCCTAAGAATTATTTTTTATTCTTTTTCTCTCTGGCTTTCTCTCTCTCTTTTTCTAGTTTTGTCTCTGCTTCCTTGATCTTCATTTTATCCTGCAAGTCTAGTCTTTCTAAAAGTTCTTTATACCTATTCCGGATTGTAACTTCTGTAATCCCTGCAACATCTGCAACTTCTCTTTGAGTTTTTTTCTCATCATTAAGAAGAGCAGCAACATATAGTGCAGCTGCAGCAATTCCCGCAGGACCTCTTCCTGAAGTTAATTCTGAATTTTCTGCCTTGCTTAATATTTTAAGAGCTTCATTTTGTGTTTTTGGAGATAGATGAAGAACAGAAGCAAATCTTGAAATATAATCTTTTGGCGAGGATGGCTGTGTTTTTATTCCCATTTTTCTTATTATAAATCTGTATGTTCTTCCTATTTCTTTTCTTTCAACATCAGAAGCATTTGAAATTTCATCCAATGTTCTTGGGATATTATAAGAGCGGCAAGCGGAATATATACAAGCGGCAATAACACTTTCCATGCTTCTTCCTCTTACAAGTCCTCTTTGAAGAACATAATTATAAATTCTTGATGCTTCATCCCTTACAACCGAAGGTAAGTTGAGGAAAGAAGCAACCCGCCTTAATTCTGACATTGCTAGTCTTAAATTTCTTTCTATGCTTGTTGATACTCGTTCCTGCCATTTTTTTAATCTTAAAAATTTCCTCGTTTCATCACCTTTTAATTTATAGATATCAGACATTTCACCAACATTAGTTATAAGTCCCTTGTCAAATTTCTGATCACTTAATGGAGCACCCGATCGGCCCTTTTTTTCTTCACCATCAAAGCTACCCTGCATTTCTTGTGTTGTGTCTACTATTTTTTCTTCAATAACTAAACCACAATCATTGCATATGACTTCTCCTTTTTGATCATCATAATAGAGACTAGAACTTCCACACTCAGAACATTTTTTTACATAGGACATAGTGATTTTAACAGTTAAATTTATAAATAGTCGATGAACTTTTGCTTTTTAAATCTTTCTATGTATACCCTCGAAGAATTGAAATTATTCTATAAGAACAGCATTGATACTACCTTCTTGTCCTGGCCGGTTTGTTATTCTTGCTTTCCCTAGTTCTGTATCGATTATAGCCCCTTTTACCATTATATTTTGCCTTGCAAGGAAACGATCTGATTTTGTTTCAATAACATTCTTTATTTTACTTTTTTTTATTTTTTTATCTTTCGTGAGAACGTTTGCGTAATCGCATGATAAAAGTACGGTTTTTACATTCCCGCCCCTAACTTTTATTGTTTTTGACTTTGTGGGTCTTAATTTTACAATTCTCTTTATCCCTATCTTTTCATAGAGTCGCGACTTTCTATTTGCGTGGTATTTTCCTCCGCTTATTTTTTTCCCTTTTCGCATAAGAGTTTGATAAAAAGTCGATTTAAATACTTTACCTAAGACAACTACGTTTTCTTAAGGTTTCAACTTTCCTTAAGTTTGATTTAATATTCCTTACCTAAAGCATTAAGATTCTTTAGTTCGTAAGCCCACTCGATTTCATTTCTTCTAAAAAGATATAGTTTTAAACGAAGATATATTTAAAAACTGAAAAACCCACAAATTTTTATGGTTAATGGAATTGAAAGGCCGTTAGATATGCTTAATGTATCTAAAGGCAAAGAAGTTTTATTGCAGCTTAAGAATGACAAGCAGATTGTCGGAACTCTAGTTGCATTTGACATACACGTTAATATCGTGTTGGACAATGCGAAAGAGTTACAAGGAAATGACGTAAAAAGAAGCATCGGCCTTACATTTGTAAGGGGCGATACTATCATATTCATTTCTCCTGCTTCAAGATAGGCGCAATTAAGAAGATTAGAGCGTTTTGCCTTTAGATTCGCTGGGCAGAATTCTTAGGTGATTGATGATAGATGGGACTTTGTTTAAACAACAACACTCATTAAATCTTCTGCAATAATGACATTCTTGAACTTCTTTTTTGCCTCAGCAAGAACTGCTTTTTCGTTGCAGTCATATCTTTGCGAAAGATGAGCAAGAATAAGCTTTTTTGATTTTGATTTTTTTGCAATATCTCCTGCTTGTTCTGCTGTAAGATGTTCATGCAAATCTGCTAATTCTTTTTCATTGTTTAGATAGACTGCTTCGGTTATGAGTAGATTGCTGTCTTTTGCAATTTCGTAGCAATTGTTGTTTATTTTTGTGTCAAGAATTATTGTTATTTTTTTTTGTTCTGATTTGTATGTTAGTTCTGATGCCTTTATCTTCTTCCCATTCAGGACTATATCTTTTCCCTTTTGGATTTCACCTATAATCGGAGAATTAGGAATTTTATATTTTTTTAGCTTGTCTTTTTTTATTCTTATCCTTTCTTTTTCTACAAAAGAATAAGCGACAGCAGGGATGCTATGCTTTAGGGGAATTGCTTCTATAAAAAAATCTTTTGTTTCAAGAAATTTGCCAGACTCTACTTCTGTAACCACGAGGGGTATTTTATTATAAGGTACTAATAAATCAAGAAGTGCATTTAGATTGTATTTTGTTCCTCTTGGACCATAAACATGAAGAGTTTTATTATATCCATTAAGTAAAAGTGTTTGGAAAAGTCCGGCTATCCCGAGTATATGATCTCCGTGCCAGTGTGTTATTAATAGTCTTGTTAGTTTACATGGATTTAATCTTGCTTTTCTAAATTGTCTTTGTGTTCCTTCTCCGCAATCAATAAGAATATTTTCATTATCATACTGTAAAAGTATGGCCGTATGATTTCTTCTTGCAGTGGGTATTGCTTGGCTTGTTCCAAGGAAGGTGATAGGTATTTGCATGTTTTATAGAGGTTTTGATAGTTTATAAAAATTTGTTATAACTCTAGTCATGGTATAATTTATAAATAAAAAATAACCTTAAATGTTATGCACCTGTAGCTCAGCCTGGATAGAGCACCAGCCTTCTAAGTTGGGGGTCCACGGTTCAAATCCGTGCAGGTGCGTAAGGAAAATGGTAAAAATATTTAGGGGATTTGTTAGAGCAGAAGATGTAATCGGAATAAGAAATCCGGCTTATAATGAAGATAATATTAATTTTGAAACTGCAAGAATTTATGGGTTAATTCCAAGAATTAGTCTCGGAAGTAACCAGCGTGATATCGCGGCTTATGAAGATGCTTCGCGAAAACTTATTCAACGAGGCCTAGTAAAAATAAGATAAACATGAAAAAGAATAATAAAATTAAAAGAAGAAAGTATCGGCAACTTGGATTTTTAGGATTTCTTGGCTTTTTGGGAATTCCGGGCATATTAACGCAGGATTGGATTGATTGTGTATGGCTGGTTTGGTTTATATGGTTTATATTGTTCTTGCCTGAAAAGAATATAATATAAAATGGAAATATTATCCTTAATTGTAATTGTTTTTGGTCTTTGTTTATTCGAGGTGATAAGTAGTGTAGATAATGCAATTGTTAATGCAGATGTTCTTTCTACGATGAGTAAAAAAGCAAGAAAATGGTTTTTATTATGGGGTTTGTTTTTTGCAGTGTTTGTTATTAGGGGATTATTGCCCTGGATAATTGTGTGGATGGCCAACCCTTCATTAGGTATTATGAGTTCTTTAACAGCTTCGTTTAGTAATAGCCCTCAAATTCAGGCTGCAGTAGAAGCGTCCTCACCAATACTTCTTATCGGGGGAGGGGTATTTCTTATTTTCTTATTCTTTTATTGGTTATTTCTTGAAGATAAACATTTTGGGCTTCCTGGAGAAAGTTTCTTTTTAAGACAAGGAGTTTGGTTTTTTGCAGTAGTTTCTGTTTTATTAGCGGTAATTGTTTGGTTTGCATTAAAAATGAATCCCCTTATGGCATTTGGAGCAGTAGTTGGTTCGACTGCATTTTTTATTGTCCATGGATTTAGGCAAAACGCTGAAAAAGCAGAAAAGCAATTAACTCATAAAAATAATTTATCTGATATAGGGAAAAATCTTTATCTTTTGGTTATTGACGCTACTTTTTCTATTGATGGTGTTGTTGGAGCTTTTGCATTTACACTTGCAGTTCCTTTAATAATCTTAGGAAATGGTATCGGGGCCTGGGTTGTTAGAGAGTTGACTATTAGAAATGTTCATTCTATTAAGAAGTATATTTATCTTAAAAATGGGGCAATGTACTCCATTTTATTTTTAGGAATTATAATGATTATTGATAGTTTTGGATTTGATATTCCTTATTGGATTTCCCCAGTTATAACTCTTGGTGCAGTAGGCTATTTCTTTTGGAAATCTCATTTAAATTTGAAAAAAGTTGAAAAGCTTTTTGATGAAGAGAATGATGAGGATTAGTCTAATTGTTTTATTTCTAAAAACTTAAAAACCTGCGTTTCTTGTTTTTTGTATGCACAGGTGGCACAATGGTACTGCGTCTGCCTGCAGAGCAGATTTTCGGGAGTTCGATTCTCCCCCTGTGCTTAAA